>ENA-OPCL01003018-OPCL01003018.1-human-gut-metagenome-genome-assembly--contig:-NODE-3018-length-10197-cov-1.871229_pt1 | contig 10197 bp, 7 predicted proteins | sample MGYA00241251_ERZ501482 | MGnify/ENA primary metagenome ERZ501482 (study PRJEB25962, sample SAMEA2042581) | human gut metagenome | biome: human gut; feature: human-associated habitat; material: faeces... | reverse complement strand
CCGGGGTGCTGGCGCACGTCCGCATGGGCGGTGCGCTGCCCGAACTGCATCTGCCGCTGGCGGGCACGGAACCCAACGCCTTCATCGTCGTCTGTTCGACGGTGCCCGAAGACCGCTGGGTCGACATCGATCTGGGCATCGCCGTGCAGAGCATGTTGCTCCGGGCCGTCGAGATCGGACTCAACGGGCTCTGTATCGGCGCGTTCGACCGCGATGCGATTCGGACGAGGCTGCGGCTGCCCTGCGAACCGCTGCTGATCCTCGCCGTCGGAAAGAGCGCCGAACGGATCGAGCGGGTCGAGATCGGCGCCGGCGGCGATCGGCGTTACTATCGTTCGGAGGGCGTCCACTATGTCCCCAAGATTCGGGCCGAGGAGCTGATTATCGATTCGGATTCGGCGGAAACCGGCGATAAATCGTAAAAATAATAGCTCTGTCGGTTACATATCGTCGGAAATTTGTTTATATTTGTAATGATCGAAAACGATTTTCGCCGACCAATCCTAAATAACGATGATACTATGGATGTGAACAAACTTATGGCTGAACTCGAGCGCAGGCACCCGGGTGAAAGCGAGTATTTGCAGGCCGTCCGCGAGGTACTGACGACCGTCGAGGAGACCTACAACCGGCATCCCGAATTCGAGGCGAACAAGATCGCCGAGCGGATCGTCGAACCCGACCGCAGTTTCACCTTCAAGGTGGTGTGGGTCGACGACAGGGGTTGCGTGCAGGTCAACACCGGTTACCGCTTCCAGTTCAACAACGCCATCGGCCCCTACAAGGGCGGGCTGCGGTTCCACCCTTCGGTCAACCCCTCGATCCTGAAATTCCTCGGCTTCGAGCAGATCTTCAAGAACGCGCTGACGACGCTCCCGATGGGTGGTGCGAAGGGCGGTTCGGACTTCAACCCCAAGGGCAAGTCCGACAACGAAGTGATGCGTTTCTGCCAGTCGTTCATGACCGAATTGCAGCGGCATATCGGCGCGAATACCGACGTCCCGGCCGGCGATATCGGCGTGGGCGGCCGGGAGATCGGCTTCATGTTCGGCCAGTACAAGCGGCTGCGCAACGAATTCACCGGTACGCTGACGGGTAAGGGACTCGACTGGGGAGGCAGTCCGCTGCGTCCGGAAGCCACCGGCTACGGTACCTGCTACTTCGCTCAGGAGATGCTCGCTACGCGCGGCGAGAGCTTCAAGGGCAAGACGGTCGCGATCTCCGGATCGGGCAACGTGGCCCAGTATGCCTGCGAGAAAGCGACCCAGCTCGGCGCGAAGGTCGTGACGCTGTCCGACTCGTCGGGTTACGTCTACGATCCGGAGGGCATCGACGCCGACAAGCTGGCTTATGTGATGGAACTGAAAAACATCTTCCGGGGCCGGATCAAGGAATATGCCGAGAAATATCCGGAGGCTACCTATTACGAGGGACAGCGCCCGTGGAGCGTGAAGTGCGACATCGCGATGCCGTGCGCCACTCAGAACGAGCTCGACGGCGACGAGGCGCAGACGCTGATCGCCAACGGTTGCATCTGCGTGGCCGAAGGCGCCAACATGCCTTCGACGCCCGAAGCGATCAAGGCGTTTCAGGATCATAAGCTGCTCTACTCTCCGGGCAAGGCGTCGAACGCCGGCGGCGTAGCCACGTCGGGGCTGGAGATGTCGCAAAACTCGATGCGTCTCGTGTGGTCGCCCGAGGAGGTCGATGCGAAGCTGCACTCGATCATGAAGAACATCCATGCCGCCTGCGTCAAGTACGGCACCGAGCCGGACGGCTACGTGAACTACGTGAAGGGCGCGAACATCGCCGGTTTCATGAAGGTGGCCAACGCGATGCTGGCACAGGGTTGCGTATAGTGCTCGCGGAAATCTTAGCGATACGACGGGGCCGGTTTTTCCGGCCTCGTTTTTTATGCTGCCCGCAGGCGCGAGGACGCAGCTCTTTTCGGAATGCGCGCCGTTTGTCCGAAAACGAAGGGTCCGAGGGCCGTCGGATGTCGCCGGACGGTTCCGGAACGCATGCCGATCCTGTCCGGGCGGTTCGCTTCGGGCGATCCGTCCTCGGTTCGGTATTCCGGACAATACGAGAAGGCGGACGCATGCCGCCCATGTCTTGCATGGGAAGAACGGGTTGTCGGGCTTTTGGCGAAAAAACTTTCGGAACCCGGACCCGCCGAAGAACGGACTACCTTGTCGGGATTTCACCGTGCGACGGGTCGTTTCGCGCCGGCCCGCCCGATCGGTTTCAGGGTGTCGTCGATCTTTACCCTTGCCCGGGTCGTCGAGACGGTCCGGACGAGGCGTTCCGTGCCGTATGCCGGTGGGGGCGAATTGTTGCTCTCTGGATGCCAGAGACGCTTGCGCACGGTTTTTCCGGCGGAAAAACGCAGCCTTTCGAGGTTTGAACGAGAGGCGGGTACCGGAACATACAGGGGTGTCTCCGTACTACTTCAGCAAGTCCGCCGTCCGGTCGATCTCGTCGAACGTCATCGGGCGTATCTCGCAGTCGCCGATGCCTCGCATCAGCACGAAGGCGACCGAGCGGGCCTCTTTTTTCTTGTCGTGCTTCAGCGCGGCGATCAGGCGGGGCGGTTCGATGCCGGTCGCGACGGGCAGCCCCATCCGCTCGAATACGCTCCGCACGCGGGCATCCTCTTCCGCCGTGACGGTTCCGAGCCTTTCGGACAGGCGCGCGATCATGACCGTGCCGATCGCGACGGCCTCGCCGTGCAGGAAGTCGCGGCTGCATTTTTCGATCGCATGCGCGAACGTATGTCCCAGATTGAGCTTGCGCCGCTCGTCGCTCTCCCGTTCGTCCCGCTCGACGATATGCGCCTTGACCTTCACGGCCCGCATGACTGCCTCTCCCAGCAGCGCCCGGTCGCGTCGGAACTCCTCGAGCGAATGGCTCTCGAACAGTCCGAACAGTTCCCTGTCGGCGATCAGGCCCGCCTTGACGATTTCGGCCAGCCCGGCCCGGAACTCCCGCTCGGGCAGCGTGTCGAGCATGGCCGGGTCGCAGAGCACGAAGTCGGGCTGGTTGAAGGTCCCGACCATGTTCTTGTATCCCTCGTAGTTGACGCCGTTCTTGCCGCCGACGCTTGCGTCGACCTGCGCGAGCAGCGTCGTCGCGACGAAGCCGAAACGCAGGCCCCGCATGTAGGTCGAGGCGACGAAACCCGTCACGTCGGTCACGATGCCGCCGCCGAAGCCGACGAGCACGCCGGCCGCGCCGGTACGCATCAAGTGCAGGGCCGCGGTGTAGTTGGCGGCGCCGCCTACGATGACGGGCACATCCAGATCGTAGATGAACTTCTTCAGGTTCAATGGCTCGTGATCCTGGGAGACGTGCTCGGCGGAAACGACCGTGCCGCGGATGACGAACAGGTCGACGCCCGCTTCGAGCACGGTCGAATAATAGTCCTGCGTGCGCTGCGGGGACAGGGCGCCCGCAACGGTGACGCCGGCGTCACGAATCTCATGCAGACGCTCGACAATGAGCTCCGGCTTGATCGGCTCGGCGTAGATCTGCTGAATACGCTCGGTCGCGCTTTCGGCCGGCAGTTCGGCGATCTCGTCAAGCAGCGGCTGCGGATCGTCGTAGCGGGTCCACAGGCCTTCGAGGTCGAGCACGCCAAGCGCGCCCATCTTGCCCATGGCGATGGCGGTGGCCGGGCTGGTCACCGAATCCATCGGAGCGCCGATAACCGGCACGTCGAATTCATAAGCGTCAACCTGCCACGAGGTGGACACATCCTGCGGATCGCGAGTACGACGGGAGGGAACAATGGAAACGTCGTCCAGAGAGTATGCCAGACGGCCCTTCTTGCCCAAACCGATTTCAATTTCCTGAGACATGTTTTCAAGGCTAATGCTCAGCAATGACAGTATGCAAGAGCGTGTCACCTGCCGCCACACCGTTTTTTTGGACATTAACAGGTGCCGTTAACACGTTCGTTATAAGACAGGAACTTATCACCTTCAATCCCGACAGGAGGGCAACACATGGCCAAAATCAAGGTCGAAGGCAAGGTCGTCGAACTCGACGGCGACGAAATGACCCGCGTCATCTGGAAAGATATCAAGGATCGCCTGATCCTTCCATACCTCGACGTGGATCTCGAATATTACGATCTCGGCATCGAAAACCGCGATGCCACCGACGATCAGGTGACCGTCGACGCGGCGAAGGCCATCCAGCGTGAACATGTCGGCGTAAAGTGCGCCACCATCACGCCGGATGAGGCGCGTGTCAAGGAATTCGGCCTGAAGAAGATGTGGAAGTCCCCCAATGGCACCATCCGCAATATTCTCGGCGGAACCATTTTCCGCGAGCCGATCGTGATGAGCAACGTTCCGCGCCTGGTTCCCGGCTGGACCAAGCCGATTGTAGTAGCCCGCCATGCGTTCGGCGACCAGTATAAGGCCACTGATTTCAAGGTTCCGGGGGCAGGCACGCTCACCGTCACCTTCACTCCGGAAGATGGTTCCGAGCCGATCGAACATGTCGTGTACAACTATGGTGCCGACGGCGGCGTGGCCCAGGTGCAGTACAACGTGAACGATTCCATCCGTGGTTTCGCCCGCGCCTGCTTTAACTATGGTCTGATGCGCGGCTATCCGGTGTATCTTTCCACCAAGAACACGATTCTCAAGGCATACGACGGCCAGTTCAAGGATACGTTCGCCGAAGTGTTCGAAAACGAATACAAAGACAAGTACGCCGCAGCGGGCCTGACTTATGAGCATCGTCTGATCGACGACATGGTGGCCAGCTCCCTCAAGTGGCATGGCGGCTACATTTGGGCCTGCAAGAACTATGATGGCGACGTGCAGTCCGATTCCGTGGCGCAAGGCTTCGGCTCTCTCGGCCTCATGACCTCCGTGCTCATGACCCCTGACGGCCAGACCGTCGAGGCCGAGGCCGCACACGGCACTGTGACCCGCCACTACCGCCGCTGGCAGAAGGGCGAGAAGACCTCCACCAATCCGATCGCATCGATTTTCGCTTGGACCGGCGGTCTCAAGCACCGCGCCGACTTGGATAACACTCCGGAAGTCAAGTATTTCGCCGAAACTTTGGAGAAGGTCATCGTGTCTACCGTTGAAGGCGGTCAGATGACCAAGGATCTCGCCATGCTCGTTGGTCCGGATCAGGCCTGGCTTGACACCGAAGGCTTCATGAACGCTTTGGACGAGAATCTCGCCAAGGCTCTGGCCGAATGACCTAGCCGAATAACCTTTGGCTGAACGGCCAGCAGCAGGCTCAAAAGGGCTGGATATGTATGGTTCACACGCATATCCAGCCCTTTTTGACGTCCGGATATTACAATCGGAGCTCAGCATAGGAATCATCATTCGATTTTCATGAAGGAAACGGCATGACACTGCACCGCACGACCGTGACGAAACGTCTGTTCGCACTGTTGGCATCGACCTCGCTCATCATGACCATGGGCGCCTGCTCATCCGCCAATGAAACGCAATCGCATGAAACGGACTCCCCCAGCACCGCCACTGCCACCGATGCCGGCAACGTGGTGATCTTCACCCCTTCGGACGGCATCACCATCTCCCAGCAGACGCCTCTGAGCAAATGGGAGAAGCTGGTGCCGGAAATCGTTTCATCATTGAAAGACAATGATGTCAAAGGCGCCAACATCACCGTCAAAGCGGCGCCAAGTCTCGACAAGCAAAGCCAAAGCGTGCAGGATTACGTGGTGAATCACGTCAACAGCACCAGCGACGATGCGGATTCCTCCGACAAAACCACTCTGGTAGTGGCGCCGGTGGCCGACACCACCGAATCCGACCGCCAATATGGAGACTATGTGTCGCACGCCATCACATGGAATGGGAGCTCCTCCGACGAAGACGCCCAGGACTACGCCCAATCCGCGGAACGTTTGGTTTCCGCATTGCAGCTCGCTCAAAACGAGGGCATGAAAGTCGTGTTAGTGTCGAACACGCTGCAGGGTTTCACTCCGGATGTGTACGTGCCGATGACCACGGCCGAGCAGATCGGCCAGCTTCAAGCCAAACAGCTGGTCAGCAAGCTCGAGCTCGACAAAACCAGCTCCGACAATCCGAAGCATATCGAAGTGCTACTCCCCTACGATGCCGCCAATGAAAGCGGCAGCACAGCGGACGCGACTTTCGCGCAAGGCGTGTTCAAAGGCATTTGGTCAGTGCTTGGACCGTATTTCAAAGATGGGAAGGCCGTTTCCCCATCCGGCACGCTGACCTCGTCGAGCACGGAATCCGATTGGGTGTCCGTGGCGTTCGACGCGGCGAAAAGTGAGCGGGTCAAATCCACGCTCGCCGGACGTCTCGGCATGGATAAGGACACATCGCGCCATACCCGCATCGACGGCATCATCTCCTGCAATGATTATGTGGCCGGCTATGCTTCCGAAGAGCTCAACGATCTTGGATATACCGGTTCGGCGGCCGACATCAACCCATCCATCACCATTTCCGGCATCGTAGACAATATCACCGGCAAGAAAGACCTGAAAAAACAGTCCGTTCCCGATCCTGCGCAGGCGCCTGAATCCGATGACGGCGATTCCGATACGGAGGATACCAGCGATTCCCTTGACGAGCAGAACTCGCAATGGCCGATCATCACCGGTTACGGCGCCTACGTCAGCTCCATACCGAATATCGTGAACGGCAAACAGTGGATGACCGCTTTGGAAAATCGCAAGACCTTAGCATCCGACATCGCACAGACCTGCGTGCAGCTCAACACGTCGGGCAAACTTGCGAAGCTGACGTTCATCTCATCCGTCGCCGTGGAAGACATGAAAGTGCCGACCATTCAGGAAGAGGCGCTTGCGGTCAGCGCCAGCAATCTGAAGAAAACGCTGATCGAACCGGGATATATCTCGCTCGCCGAAGCAGGCTTGTAGACCGGCAACAAGGTAATCCGGATTATCAGACATAGGAAATCCGACAAGAGATGGAAAAAGCTGGCCTCCGTCGAACCGCCGCGACGGAAGCCAGCTTTTTATGTTGCGGCCGGCACATTCCTACCGCCGATCATCGCATTCTACTTCTTCGGAACGTAGATGACGGTGTCGATCAGCATGCGGTAGTGATCAACCACCGCCTGACGGCGTGCCTTCATGCTCGGCGTGACCAAGCCGTTTTCTTCGGTGAACTCGTCCGGCACGATTTCGAACTTACGGATCGATTCGGCACGGGATGCGAGCTCGTTGGCTTTGTTGACGGCACGTTCCACTTCGGCGCGCACGATCGGATTGCGGGAGGCCTCCTCGAGGGATGCCGCGCATTCCGCGCCTTTCGATGCAAGCCATGCGTTCGTTTCGCCAAGATCCAACGCAATGATGGCCGCTATGAACGGCTTGCGGTCGCCGATCATCACGCATTGACTCACCACGGGCGACGTCATGATCGACGCTTCCATTTCGCATGGAGAGACGTTCTTGCCGCCGGCTGTGATGATGAGGTCCTTCTTACGTCCGACGATGGAGACGAAGCCTTCGTCGTCGATGGAACCAAGATCACCGGTATGCAGCCAGCCGTCGACAATCTGCTGCCTGGTGACGTCGGGATTGTTGTGGTAGCCGGCGCATACGGCCGGGCTCTTGATGCACAGTTCACCTTCCTCGTCGACACCCATGGCCACGCCCTGCAGAGGCAGTCCGATGGTGCCAATCTTGTATCCGGAGGTCGGATTGACGCTTGACGGAGCGCAGGTTTCGGTCATGCCGTAGCCTTCCAGCAGCGGCAGTCCGACGCCATTGAAAAAATGCGCGATGGATGAATCAAGCGGAGCGCCTCCGGAAACCGCGTATTCCACATGGCCGCCGAACACGTCCATGATCGAGGAGTACACCAGCTTGTTGTACAGCGCATGCTTGAGATTCAAGACAACCGGAATGCCTTCGCCTGACTGCTGTGCGTACGACCAGTCGCGCGCCGTCTGCGTGGCACCTGCGAAAATACGTCCTTTGAGGCCGGCTCCGGCCTTTTGCGACGCCGCATTGTATATCTTTTCGAAGATACGCGGCACGGCAAGGATGAACGTCGGCTTGAACGCTTTGAAATCAGCCAGGATCGTCTTCAAGTTGCTGGATAGGCCGAGCGAGACGTTACCTGCGAAGCAGAAGAACTGCATGTAGCGTGCGAACACGTGCGCCAGTGGAAGGAACAGCAGCAGACGACGGTTCGGCTTCATCGCGATATCGGGCATGGAGCTAATGCCCGAATAGGTGATGAACACGAAATTGGAATGGGTGAGCTCAATGCCTTTTGGCGTGCCTGTGGAGCCGGAAGTGTACACGATGGTGGCGAGGTCCGATCCTTTGACCGCATGTTCGCGCTCTTGGAATTCGGCGTCGGACACGGCATGTCCGTATTCGATCATCGTGTCGATCGCGCCAAGTCCGATGACGTAGACGTCGCCAAGATTGGAGCATTCGTTTCTGATGGATTCGATCTTGTCGCGTTGCGCGTCATCTTCTGCGAACGCCATTTTGACGTTGGCGTCGTTGAAGATCATTTTGACCTGCGCGGGAGAATTCGTCTCGTATACGGGAACGGTGAGCGCTCCGATCGACATGATGGCCACGTCGAGCGCAGTCCACTGCCAGCAGGTGTGAGAGATGATGGACACCGATTCGCCGGGCATGATGCCTTGGGCGATCAGGCCTTTGGCGATGGCGATGACCTTGGCACGGAATTCGGTGGCGCTGAACGACGACCACTCGCCATGCTCGTTCTTGTATTCGACCAATGAATCGTTCGGAGTGCGGTTCGCTCGTTCATCAAGCACCGAGAAAATGTTCTTATCCGTGTCGATCTGCTGTTCCAAAGGCCGCGTGTATTCCTTGTACATGGCATTTCTCCCCTGCGTAATCGTCGTACATGTAGCATCATAGCCTGAGAGCTTCACTTTTTTCGACGAGGCCACGACGTATGGACAAAATCAATGGTTCTGTCGACCCCTGTTTCACAGGCCTTTCAATCCGATTCTCACCGTACGGGTTTTGCTTTCCGGATTGGTGTATTGCCGTCCTTCCGATTTTATCCCCCAATGCAGGCACCGCTCGTCGCAATGGTCGGATTCGCCCTCCACACGCGCGAAACGTTCCCCTTGCGCAACATGTGCGCCGACATCGCGTTCCGCAATGGCGGGTTCGAACGTCGAGGTCAGGCTGGAAAGGTCGCCTCCATGCCGGATGGTGACCACGGCTTTGCCTCCCACGTTGCCGCTGAAGGCGATCACGCCGTCCGCGGGCGCGACGATGGCTTCCTGAGGGTCCGCAAGCAGGTCGACACCCCGATGGCCTGGAAGCCACTGTTGTTTCGGCGCATCGTACTTGCCGACCACCTGCGCGCCGTTCAGCGGCCATCGCATCAGGACGGCGCAGGAACCGGACGCGGTCGCCGCATTCGTTTTCGCATACGTCGGTTCGGCCGACCATAGGCAGCACACGAGCAGCATGACACACGCCAGAGCGCATACGACCATGGTTTGGCGCAACTGCTGGCGGATGCGCTTCTTTTCCTCCTGTGCGATTCTGTTCCGTCGGATTCGCCTGCGATATTCACGTTCGTCCATGATGGCTCCTTCACGTTGCTGTGTTTGCGCCGTTGCGTTGTGCTGTGGTAAATCGCCAGCATGACAGTGTGAAGTTGTGCTTGTCCAGCTGAAACGGCCCTGTGGTCGGAGGATGAGTTATCCACAGGCTCCGGGCGTGTCTCGGCATACGATGGAACGTATGAGCGATAACACGTCACAGCGCAAAGCGTTGCAGCAACTGGAAAGCGAGTCCGATTACGATCGGATCACCTACTATCAGAAGCCTTTTATGGTGCTGTGGGCGGCCGTGCAGGAAGCGTCAAGCGAATTGCAGGACGATTACGCGCTCTCCCCCGAACTGGCGCAGTTGTGGGTTGCCGAGCAGATCCGCAAGGTGTCGGACTCGCTGGTGGACCGTCTTGCGGAAACGGCTTTGGCGCACGGCGAGTCGAAATCGAATGTGGCGCGCGCGGCCGGGGCAAGTCCCGCCAACGCGTTGCGGCGCTTTCCTCGGCTCAAGACCGATGGACCGCACGAGCGCACGCTGATCGACGACGTGCTTGATTCGTTAGAGTAACAAAAAGCCCTTGATTTCCAAGGGCTTTCATGTGGCTCCTGCGACTGGGCTTGAACCAGTGACCG
>ENA-OPCL01002990-OPCL01002990.1-human-gut-metagenome-genome-assembly--contig:-NODE-2990-length-10282-cov-1.730322_pt1 | contig 10282 bp, 9 predicted proteins | sample MGYA00241251_ERZ501482 | MGnify/ENA primary metagenome ERZ501482 (study PRJEB25962, sample SAMEA2042581) | human gut metagenome | biome: human gut; feature: human-associated habitat; material: faeces... | reverse complement strand
CGATGTCAGGATATCACTACCATAACCTATTGCTTGATTCCAAAGTGGAATACTAAAATGATGATTAACAATCAAATCCTTTATAATAGATCTTCCCCATTTTCCAAGATACATAAAACTAATGTAATGTTGGTCAAAACCGTCAAAACTTCTGAAAAAAGTTTTCTTATAAAAAATCAAATAGACTCCAAAGCAGAGGAAAAACAATATAAAAAAAACAAGTGTATATTGTACAAAATATTTTTTATCTGCCCATCGTAACTTTTTTTGTCTTCCCATAAGTTAATCACTCCTTTCCAGGCCTAATAGCATTTAATCAAGTTACGCCAAGAAGAAACAAAGACATAACGGCCTTCCAGTTTCATTATCAGATAATTCCAGACTTCTTTCGACTGATGGATTGAATGCTTATCACAGATGATCCTGATAATATCTCCTTCTGGATACATATTATCAAGCTTCTCAAGTAACATTCTAAAATCTGAACTTTTATGTGTTTCGCTTACTACTGGAACTGCGATTCCAGTAAGAAGATCAATACCACCAATGAAAGATAGTGTTCCAAGACGTTTATACTCATGGCCTCGATATACGCAGCCTTTTTCGGCAGTCGGTCTGAAATCATCTCCCGTTGTTGTCTTTGCCTGTATCCCAAGCTTTTCATCGTAGGATACTGTGTGAACCATAGGACCTCCCGTCGGAACAATGATATTCCCATTTTCGTCTAACTGCATCTCAACCTGTTTATATACGACTAAACCATCGTGTATTTGGGATTCGAAATCCGAATCTCGCTTTTCGCAATAATACTTAATTTTAAATGGTTTTATCCCAGATCTTTTTAATTTTTTTGAATCATGGGGCTTGAATTGTAACCATCCTTGAATAACCAGATTCTTTTGCATGATTCTGTATACGTTGATAGAGCTTTTTTAAAGTTCACAGTTCCTGCGAGTAACCAAGATCACAAAGTCTCTGACAGGCAGGCTAATAATCCACTCCTTCTACGATATCATTATATGATCCCCCTCGAGATTTATATAAAAATATTTTTGCACGATTAATGACCTGAGTCTGAATCATACGTTAACAAACAAGAGACTACAAATATTCTAAGTCATCATTTGTGAGCATTATTGCTTTTGCGTATGCCATACTGATACCTAATTTCTTCTTTATATTTTCAATATAGTACAATCGAAAATATTTAGCTAGTTATTTAATTCTCTTGTGTTAGGCATCAACGCTCCTGCTGATTCTATTTTGGATTAGATTATACCCTCTCTCATAATCATTGTAATTGGAGAAGACATTCCCATGCGATAAAGAAAATAGTTCATCAAGGACTAAGCATTCATCCTATCAAGAGCCATGACTTAGATTGTGGCCCCACCATCGAACAGCTGGCTTCTTGTAACAGAACCTATGACTTTATCACAGGAAATTGGTCTAATCCACCATAGCAGATATTCAGGCGTTTTTCAGCCAACCATCAAACATATATAGTGGACTTTTAAATAACAAAAATAATGATTAAATACTTAAGTGTTTGCATCTTAGTTCAAGCATCCATTTATGGACTTTCAGCCAATTAACAGTCATCTCCATACAACAGAGAATCCCAAATATTGTAATTGCTTGAATCCAATAAACAAACCAATGATGAATTTGAACATGCTTTGCCATTACCATAAACCCACACATATGGATAAGCTGACACAATTAATAGTATAGCCGTATTACTCCACTGATACACAAGCACTCGGAAAACAATTGCTTATTTTTAGAAAAATTATATCTAATTTTATACACTATCATCTCGCTACTCTACAGTTTAATCTAATCTTTTAAATCGACCTTGCTACACCATTTCCAATAACTATAGAACACTTTTTATTAAAATTCATAGTTGACATATTTTCTCTATCTAGTAGATGGCATTATTTCCAGAAAAATACTTGTCTCACTATAACTGCAATGACATTAAAAACTATCACAAAGAAAACCCTCTACAAAAAATCATCACATGATTGGATTACTCCCTGTATAAAGAATATCCTTCACACAAAGTATTTAGTAATCAATACGTCAAGGTATACTCGTTTATTTCTTAATATATTTTCACAGCACCTTTCTTACCCATGGAATCTTTTTAAGTACCAATGTTATCCCATAACAGATTATAAACACAATTGCACAAAACAACAATGCTGCCAGCATCTTATTCATCTGCCAATCATGACGAAATACACTCCACAAACCAGAAAGATACTCTTTAATTACCACATGCAACAAATAAATACCAAAAGTACAGGTTCCTATAGACGTAATAATTTTTTTTGCTATATTTGAAAAATCATGCCATTCGACAAAAACTTTCACCATTATATATATCGCTATACATGGCACTACTATAAACATAGAATGAAATATTTGTGAATAACCATAAAGAGCTGAGTCCACTATACAATCTTATGTTACCTTGCCAAAAACGATATTCTAGACACGGAATCACTGCCGTAAATAAAATAAATAAAACTATAAGATATTTGTAATCTACCTCTTGTATTATCTTTACTATGGCCCTTAAGAAAGGCAGCGCAATTAAAAAGGCAATATATACATATAAATACCAAAAAATTACCGAAATTTGATTTGTATATAATTTTTCTACATAATCTGCAAGAGATAACATCGTCTGCCCAGTCCAGAACCCCAACCCAATATATGCGATCGCTGAAAAGCCAATCAACGCTATCACTATTCTTGTTATTTTCTTTAACCAGATTGTTTTTAAATCTGCATCCTTTTTTAATATCAAAGCTCCTGCAATCATAAAAAACAGAGGTACCGATATTTTACAAAAAATTGAGAAAAACATATAAACCCAATATTGCAGACTTCCTCTCTCATAAACAGAGAATAAAAAGAATCCCTTTGTATTTGTATGATTAAAAATCACAAAGTAAGCTGCAATAATACGTAAAATCTCTATATGAACCTTATCTCTTTGTTTCATTTGTATTCCTCTTCCTATATCAATCGCCTCTTATTTTACAATATTACAGTTCAAGCATTTAAACAAAATATCTTCTGTTTAAAACTTACTTTTATCTTTTCAATCTTAAAATGTTATATCAAACAATATATTTCCAGAAAAGCATAACCTATTAAATTAAAACATTTTTTCACTTTCTTAGCTATTCCACCGTCACAGACTTCGCCAGGTTCCGTGGCTTATCCACGTCCAGACCACGGGCCACACTCACATAGTAACCCATCAGCTGCAGAGGGATAATCGCCAGAGTCGTGGCAAAACACTCGTCTGTCTTCGGCACATAAACCGTAAAGTCTGCTGTATCTTCAATGCTGTAGTTGCCATAGGTGGTCACTGCCATCAGATAAGCACCACGGCTGCCCACTTCCACCAGATTACTGATGGTCTTCTCGTACAGGTCGCTCTGCGTCAGCACGCCAACTACTAGGGTACCATCCTCAATCAGACTGATCGTGCCGTGCTTCAGCTCGCCAGCCGCATACGCCTCGGAATGTACATAGCTGACTTCCTTCATCTTCAGGCTGCCCTCCTGGCAGATGGCATAGTCCAGACCACGACCGATGAAGAAAACGTCCTTTGCATTGGAGTATTTGCTGGCAAACCACTGGATCCGCTCTTTGTCATCCAGCACCTTCTGAATCTTATCCGGCAGGGTAGCCAGTTCCTTCAGGTAAGCTGCATACTGCTCATCTGTGAGAACCCCCTGCACATGGCCGGCCTGCACCGCCAGCAGGTACACTGCGATCAGCTGCGTGCTGTACGCCTTGGTCGTTGCCACAGCGATCTCCGGTCCGGCGTACGTATAGAGCACATAATCACTCTCCCGGGCGATGCTGGAACCCACCACATTGACAATGCCCAGAACCGGCACTCCCTTCTCCTTGGACAGACGCAGGGCCGCGATACTGTCCGCGGTCTCTCCGGACTGGGAAATGATGATGACGATGGAATTCTTCGCCAGCTTCGGATCCCGGTACCGGAACTCGGACCCCAGATCCACCTCCACGGAGATATCACTCATGGACTCGATGACATATTTTGCCGCCATACCCACATGATAAGCAGAACCACAGGCTACGATGTATACTCTCTCCAGATCCCGGATGATCTCATCGTCCAGACCCACAGAAGAAAAGTCGATGCGGCCATCCTTGATATAGGCGTTCATGGTATCACGGACTGCCTTCGGCTGCTCAAAGATCTCCTTCAGCATGAAATGCTCATAACCGCCTTTTTCTGCGGCTTCCTCATTCCATTTGATCTCCACCAGCTCTTTCTCGATCTCATTCCGGTCGATATCGTAGAAATGGACTTCCTCCCGGGACAGCTCCGCGATCTCCAGATTATCGATATAGTAAACATTCCGCACACTGTCCAGGATCGCCGGTACATCCGACGCGATGAAATGTCCCGTCTCATTTTTTCCGATGATCAGCGGGCTGTCCTTACGGGCCGCAAAAACTTTGCCCGGATAATCCGCGAACAGGATACCAAATGCATAGGAACCCCGGATACGCAGCATGGCACGGCTCAAAGCCTCCAGCGGTGTGCCCGTCTTCTTATAATAATAATCGATCAACTTCGTAGCGATCTCCGTATCTGTCTCCGAATAAAATGTATAGCCGGCCTTCAGCAGCTTCTCCCGGATCTCCTGGTAATTCTCAATGATACCGTTGTGCACCAGCACAATGGACTTATCCTCCGTACAATGCGGATGCGCGTTCACCTCCGACGGCTCCCCATGGGTCGCCCAGCGGGTATGGCCGATTCCGCAGGTGCCAGTCACTGCGTGACCGTCATCGGTCTTCTCCGACAGCGCGTGCAGCCGACCCTTTGCCTTGATGATCTGGATATCTCCGGTACTCTCATTCCGTACCGCGATACCGGCCGAATCATATCCCCGGTATTCCAGCTTAGACAATCCATGCAAAAGCAGCGGCGCCGCCTGACTCTCTCCCACGTATCCTACAATTCCACACATAATATTTTCTCCTTTACAAAATAAGCATTTCTCTAATATTACAAAGCCCTGTATCTTATGCCATGCATCACTGCATAATAACTAAAAACTGCTCCACGCCAGAGTTCAGGGCTTAAAACCATAGTATCGCAATATTTTACCACAAAACAGCCAAAAAATATACCCCAACATCATTCCAATGGTATTATTAAACACATCATCCGTCTCACAAAGACCTGCCTTTAACACAAACTGCATACCTTCAATAAACGCCGACGTCCCTGCTCCCAGCAGCAACGCTCTCCACCAGGTCCTCTTTCTGCTGAGTTCCCCATACAGAACACCCATGGGTACAAAAAGAATGATATTATTGAGAATCTGCAGCACCCAGGACATACTTCCTGCCAGCGCCAGCCGATACTCCCAGAGAAAACTCAGCATTATATGCCTCTCCGCAAACGGCTCCCGGCTGAATATCGTCATATACAGTAAAATCAACACATAAATAACAAAAGAGAGTCCTATAAAACATCGGTACATTTGCCGTGACATCCGAAAGCCTTCGCCCTTCCCTGCCGCTGCCCGCTTGCAAAAGACAAACAAAAGCAGCCACACCAACAGCATACTATAACAATTATCTCTTATGAACTCCCACAAAAATTGAAATCTCAAACAATAATCCTTTCAGCCTGTCTGTACATTCTCTTCCCATAATTTTCTTCTTATAAGCCTTTGCCAGTAACCTTTTGGCCCCATTGATTATACCAAACATTACCCCAATGCACAAATGCATTTTATGTAGCAAACCATGTCACAATATGAAATTTTATCATTATATTGAATTTCTGTTGCTTATTTTGTCAAGAAATTTCAATCCGCTATTACTTGCTGCAAGTCTCCATCTCTTCTTGCACAATACTCCGTATCAATAAATACCGGAACACCGCCTTCGTAAACCACCGGATTCACCGTGGCATCGAAAGTCATATCAGAACAGAACACCCCCTGTTGTCAAGATAGGGACAACAAAAAATTTAAAAAGATGCACCATAGATGCACTTCCTAAAAAGTCAGTAAAATCAATGGTTTCAGGCATATCCGAGCAAAGATATTATCTCTTTTTTCCATGCATCTTTTCGCACTTGACTATCATATATTCCCATTCATATAGAGAAAACTATATTGTAATCTTTGCGCTTTTCCCTCATTTTTCTATATGCATCTTTTTCGTTGAAAATAGAATCTTTGCTCCAAAAGCTGCTTTTCCTCTTTCGGATGAGGAAAAGTATGTTTCGGGGTATCAGATGTTCATCATTCGAATTAAAGATATCCATAGCCTCAGAAAAAGATTTTTGATCAAAAAATGATAAATCGGAACCCTGCAGGAATTTTCTTTCTTCATGTTTTTCAAAAGATGCTGTAATTTGCACGGAAAGATGCTCTTCGCAAACCAAACAGTTACATCGACCAAAAAGAAAAAGCCATCAGTCTTTCCACTCTCTTCTTGTGGATATTCAAGACTAATGACTTCTCTTGTTTTCTCCATATTCTACTGCTTGTGACAAGTTATTCTCTAATGATTGATACCCTTTTATTCTTTCCCTGTCTTATTCAGATATTTTTCTTGTATCAATCTCATCGGAGTTAACGTCGTCCTGTTCCTTTTTTCTCCGTCTCCTTTTCTTCGCCGGTTTGCCCTGGGATAGATCAAAAATGATCACCCTTTCATTCGGGTAAAGGATACCGTTGAAAGAAATTGCGCCACTGTTTTCATCAACATCCGCAAGCTTACGGATTGCTGTAAGTAACGCTGGAATTTTGAGTACGATTGCGTAGGTCTGCTTTGATTTGTCTTTACTGAAAGCCACCGCATTCTTCGCATTTTCCTTACACGGCTGGATTGCAGCCTGTCTTGTGGCCGCATTGACCAGCATCCTAACATGAGCCGGAAATCCTAATTCTACTGCTGTTGCCTTGTTAAATTTAAGATTAGTAGATGTAAGTGTAAGAACAGAATCCCCTCTGCTTTCTTCCAGCTCTACCTCTTCAAATCCCTTCAGAATAGATATTTCTGTCATTTCCAGTTCCTCGCTTTCTTCAATATTCGGGGTGCGCCCCTGTTCTTCCTGCTGTTTGTTTTCACCAAGAGTGTTTGGCATAACCTTTTTGCTGGCCGTTATCAACCGAGTAATTGAGACAGATTTCCACTCAGGAGATATAGATACAAATCCCTGTAAAATACCTGTCCGAACAGGCATCAGCCTCTGTTGCTCCCGGCGCTTCCATTTCTGCCAGCTTTGCTTATCCAGAAGTTCCTGGGCTTTATCCCAGACTTCCCGGCTGACAATTGGATCATGGTGGTCAGCAATATAATACTGATCTGCTTCTCCTTCGTTAATCTTGGTAGCATGGCTCAGATAGTCAATCGTAATGGTCTTCTGCATCAACACATCGCCACAGTATTTCTCGTTTCGGAGAATTTTACGCACGGAGCTACCTGACCAATCGTTTCCATATACAGTTTTCAGTCCCAGTCCGTTCAGCCGAACTGCGATCAGCCCCGGATGAACTCCCTGGACAAAACTTTTGTAAATAGTACGTACAATCTCTGCTTCCTGTGCGACAATAACCATGTTTCCATCTTCATCCGTATCATATCCCAAAAGTCCGGATGTCGGGATTTTCTGCGTACCGTTTTTCATCCGATTCCGGATTGCCCAACGGATATTTGCAGAAATGCTCCTTGATTCCTCCTGAGCAATAGAAGCCATCAAATTCAGAACCATGTCCGTTTTTTCATCCAAGGAACTTAATCTTTCCTTTTCAAAATAAATTTCGACAGGGTTTTTCAATGATTTCAGTTTTCGGATTGTGGTCAGACAATCTACCGTATTTCTCGCAAACCGGCTGATCGACTTCGTAATAATCATATCAATATTACCAGCCTCACAGTCCTCAATCATTTTTCGGAATTGCTCCCTGTGTTTTACCTGAGTACCACTGATCCCCTCATCTGCATAGATACCCGCCAGAATCCAGTTGTCATGTGCTCCAATATACTCTGTATAATGCTGCACCTGCAGGTCAAAGCTCGTAGCCTGTGCATCTTCGTCTGTACTAACTCTACAATACGCAGCGACTCGTTTTAAAGGTGCTGTTTCTCCAGGTGATATCACACCTTTTGTAGCCGGAATAACTTGCACTTCGTATTCTTTACGTACACTGGTCTTCTTTTTCTTTTTAGGTTTCCGAACAACCACCACAGGTTTCTGTGGTTCTGGAGCCTCTCCGTTCAATAACGCCTCTGCTGGGTCATTGATATTAGCCGTTTCTGCTCTTTCTGCGTCCATGTTTCTCACCTCCCTTTCTCGCCGGATTGACAAACAACTCTCGCTCAGCCAGCCTACCTATTATACCAGAATTTTTTCTATATGGTATGATTCATTCCTTATAGAAACTTCCCTCCTCCCATCTTTCTCTCTATAATTCCCTATAAGGTAATAGATTTACCTGTTAGACTAGGAGGGGATGCATGTGAACTCCAAAAAATTTGGCTCAAATATACAGAAATACAGGCTTGCGAAAGGACTGACACAGGAAGCTACCGCTGAAAAATGCGGACTTTCAACAAACTATTTCCGCCAGATAGAACTCGGAAATAAAGTTCCTCGTCTGGAAACTTTTCTAAAAATTGCAGAAGTACTAGGCGTATCCACGGATCTTTTGTTCGCAGGCAATTTCAGCTGGACTGCAGAGGCACGCAGCAATGAACTGTATCGAAAAATTGAAAAACTTCCAGCTAATCAGCGAGAATATATCTTATCCGCAGTAGACGCCCTGGTGGAAGGTATGAAAAAATTATAGCCCACTCCTGTTATGGAATGGGCTAATATATTTTATCCCCGATCAGATTTACGACAAATCATTCCTTACTGATTGCCTGCTTGACCAATATTTCCAACAACATAATTCCAGCAATAATCAATTCTCCAATCACTGGAAGCTCAAACACTCCAAAGCCAACAATGCCCATACGAATGACCTCACTTGTTCCTTCTATACGAAAGAGCCAGCATGCCACCGCTGTTGCTAACGTGATCAAGCCAAGCAGACGAAAAAGCCATCCTGAAAACAACTGAACGAGATTACAAAGTCCTTTCATCATCTTCAGCAGAATGAATATCGGAATCAGAGCCACCTTGAGGCAGCATCTTAATATCTTTCGCAACATCTTTAACACCTCCATCATCAACCATTATTCCTTACCTGTGACCTTCCGCCCATTCAGGCTCGCAATTAGCTTTGCAATTTCATCCTCATGCAAAAAAATAATTTCAATACGGTTGGGATCATAAATATATACGTTTTCTATAAATGCCTCAACCATCGGTCTGCTCAGTTTCTGTTCTCCTGCAAATTTCTTAGCTATCGCATTCATATTCGATGCGGTTTCCCAAAGCTCGCTTTGATAGTCAAACTCTTCTCTTCTGGCTTTACAGTCAGATTCTAATTTTTCCATAAAATCATTCAAGTCCAATTTCTTTCGGATATATTGCTCTCTGGTAATGATTCCGTCTGCATAAAACTCATACTGCCGGATTTTCTCCGCCTTCAATTTATCCAATTCTTCACTCAGTGACTTCTGGCGCTTCTTTGTCGCTTTCATTTGCAATTTTGCCTGTTCCCCTGCCTTTACTCCCAGCCATTCCAGTATGGCAAGAAGTTCCCTCAAAGCTCTCAAGACTACCTCCTCAATATGTTTCACAGGATATTCTTCTGTGCAGCATTTGGAATACCTGCCCACCTGCTTCCCATGCCTACATACAAAATATTCCTTGTAGGTCGTTGCCTCATAATAAAGGCATTTCCGACAGTTTCCACAACGCACTTTACCTTTTAACGGGTAGTTCTGTACAATCACATAATCCCTCTGCTTTTTCTGCCGGATAACCATGTTGGCCTGCTCAAACTCTTCATGCGTCACAATCGGCTCGTGTACTCCTTCAACAATAATCCACTCAGACTCCGGCTGCGATTTTCCTTTTCGTGCGCCAACAGTAAGGCTCCGTTTCCGTCCCATTACCATAGCCCCGGTATAATCATATTTTCGAAGCACCCTGCAGACCATTGGAATTTCCCATAATCTCTCATTCTCAGCAGTGACAGGCTCCGCCAGCCTCCAATTCTTTTTTGACTGATTGTAAACCCAAGGCGTGGGATAATGATTCTCATTCAGCAAAAACGCAATTTCTTTTGTGTTCTTC
>ENA-OPCL01002983-OPCL01002983.1-human-gut-metagenome-genome-assembly--contig:-NODE-2983-length-10299-cov-1.662827_pt1 | contig 10299 bp, 10 predicted proteins | sample MGYA00241251_ERZ501482 | MGnify/ENA primary metagenome ERZ501482 (study PRJEB25962, sample SAMEA2042581) | human gut metagenome | biome: human gut; feature: human-associated habitat; material: faeces... | reverse complement strand
GTATTATTCTTTATACGTTCCAATAACTTATTATAATCTTTTGTCTCCCACTTTTTATCCGCATCTAATACTCCAAATTGTTCTGCAGCATTCTGAAGATTTGGCTCTTTGTCACTAAGCAGCAAAACATAACAATGTTTTCCAAGTTGATCGATTCTCCAAAGTTTTCTTGTTCGTTCTCCAGGAAACGCTGCCTCTATTGCACCATGAATTAAATTTGGAGAAACCAGAGCCTTCATTGTATTTCGCCGTCTTGTATCTATTTCCATTCTTGTTAAATACACTAGGGTCCCTCCTTACAGCTCAGCCATTACATCATGTCTGGTTTCTTCAGGTAACAGGCTATCCATCATAACAGGTAATTGTTCTTTTACCGGGCGATATGTATATTTTCTGCTCTCCGGGTGAAAAGAAATTGGAAAATCTTTTACTGCAACAATATTTTTTTCATCTGGCGCAGCATCTGTAAGTATCCGAAGCAAGCCATGCCCTTTTTTTATTTCTTTCTTCTGCATCCACGGAGATAACTGCCAGGGTTCACTTCTAAGCGCTTCAATTAGTCCTAATGTCCTAACTCCTACGACAAGTGGGAGAGTCGGGACACAAGACCGCCTTCCAAGGAACAATGGGAATGCAGGATTATACAATGCCTGCTCCAATGTTTTTAACATCTTTTCATCTTCGCTTTCAAAACCAACAAGAAAAGTAGCATCTGATAAATAATATCTATGAGTAACATACGTTTTTCCACTTTTCATTTGTACTGTGTGGTAATCATGAAGAAGTTCTCCTTCTTTATCAACCCTAACACCAAAGTGTAGAGCTAACAAATCATCAATGGCTTCATCTCTTTTTCTTCCTAACGCAGCAGCTAAAAGTCCTGTAACTCCACTCTTTGTAGGCTCCCTTCCGGTTCGACGTGTTTCAAATTTTGAATCATATCCCCACGCCTGCAATGGACCAGCTAATCTCAATAACAGAGTGCCCATCCTTATTCCTCCTCACAATACTCATCAATACTTTTACTCAATGTTTCCAAAAGCGTATTGAGAGAAACTTCTTTTCCTAGTTCATCTTCTGTCTGTCCAATACAATAAGCTTCTCTAGGAGCAGAGACAAACGCATCGTATGTCTTTAGAGCAAAATCCTTTAAAGCCTTAATTGATTTATCGACATATCCATCCTTTCTAGTATAGATAGGTCTTTCAAATGCTCCGGCAAGATTAACCGGCTGATCTGTTCGCAAAGTAATATATGCAAAATCCGGCACTGTTCTGTTGGCAAAAGTATTTTGTTTTCCTGTTGGCATAGAAAGCAGAAATGCCTTAACAAAACCTGTCACAGCCTGCGTTGCATCTGATTTAAGGTTGGCTTTTAATTCATGTACATTAATAGTAGCATAACGATAGAGGGTTGCAGAATTAAATTCAACGGTTCCAAGATGCCCAGCACCAGCATTATCCTCTTCTGAAAGGTCATCTACAGCTGTAAAATAATCATATTCATTCCTTACCTCATGGGTCGAAATACTATGTGCTACCTGTGCTGCCGCGTCAAAATTAAGGCCCGGATCACTTGCCACCATACGTCCAAACAATGCAATATCTATAGAAGGATTTTGAGAAAGAACTGCCTTATAAGCCTTTTTATCTTTTTCACCTGACACGATAAGCTCAGCAAGTTTCTTCGCCTGAACATGACTCATAAAAAATAATGCCTCTGTTTTATCATCTTTACTTAGTTTTATTCCTCCATTTTTCAAGGCTTCTGCCGCAACTTTTTCAGATTTTCCTTCATATCCTAATTTGTTTAGCTCTTCTTCTACCATGTTAACAATATTTTTGGTTCTAACTCCCATCTGTTCCCTGGAAAATATATCCCAAAACATGTTTCTCATCGCGTGTTTCCAAGCCTGACTCGACACTCTTGCTCGAGAAACCCCTCCATAAATTGCCGTTTTCGGGCTTCCTGTATCATCGCGGTTTACACAGCTAGGTGGAACGGTCTGTAATACATGTAAATCAAGATATAATGTTTTCATTGTTAATACCTCCTAATTATTCATTTTCTGGATCATCGTCCAATTTTTTTCTATAAAAATCCTGTCCCCATTTAAGACGGACATTTGATATCAACTCCGGAAATTGGAAACAATATATGTCCCCTGCTAATTTGGGATAATCTAGTCCAATATTCTCCCCACGAAGAAGTTGTATCACGGCTCTCATATAATGCGACAATTCTTCGATACTGTGAGATGTGGCAATTATATTGAAACGTCTCGCGATACGTTCTCTGTCACTCTCATCATGCACAAGGTTGGCAAGTGCACTTCCCAGAGATTGTCCGTCTTTTTGCATAGGGTTTACAAGCGGATCTTTGCCCTGCTGATGTAACGCAAACAAGGTTAAAGACGTATATACTGCCCATTCTGCACGACTCGGTTCATTATCTCCATAAAATTCCTCCGGCATTGAATCAAGAAAATATCCCCATAGTTGTGGCACTTCTCCCGGTGCTTTTCCAATTCCTCGCCTCAATTCAGCCAAAATCTTTATATTTTCCCTCGATTGCGAAAGAAGCATCGAGATTTTTCTCTTGGTGAACATCTCCACCTGTTTCGAAGAAACATTTTTGCTCATATCCGCACCCCCTGTTTATCTATCATTGCTAATTGATATAAAAAATAGTTAAAAGCCTCCGGAGCACTATAATGTTTTTCAACATCTTTATTTTTTATTTTCTCCTTAACAACTCGACCAACAACGGCCGCACTCCCTGCCTGTTCAACAAGTTCTCGGCCAAAATTTTTAATAATATCTTTTGATATTTTCCTCCAGTTCGCACGATACTCGTTCTGCTTTTCGAGATTTTGATTTGGTTCAACTTGTAACAGCCATTGACGAAAAGGTATATCAAGCCGATAATATGCCTGTTCTTTGGCATTTTCTTTTGCGCTTTTCCCGTCTCCTCCGACCGCTTTATCTAAATTCTGACCTAAACATCCAACGGCAGAAGCCAACTGATCACAACGTGCAATTTCATCGGAAATCTTTCTCTGCCAAACAACACCAACCTCATCGAGAAGGCTCGCGTGAAATTCAAGAGAATCTGAAAACTCATCTACGATACCACATGTCATGCTGCCATATTCAACACCCACTATCTTAAAAGTAACAAATCGATCTTTCGGAAATATTCCTTTGCTTTGAAGTAAACTCACCCAAGAAACAACCCCGGGTTTTCTACCAGAGTTTCCCAATAAAACTGAAAAGTCACGCCACATTTGTCTGCTTTTATCATGCATTTTCGGATAATATTGTTCCACATTTTTTCCTTTTTTTCTTATTGTCCAAAAAGTCATCTGTTCTGAATAAGCACTTTCTTTTTCAATGTATTCCCCTGCAGCTTCTGTGTACCCTGTTACGATACCATTTTCTCTATGTAAAATCAGACGTCGACACTGTAAAGTAAGAATTTCTGGTTGATTATCTGGAACAGGAACTTCCTTCAATTTTTCTTCCGAAGGTTTTTCTCTCTCCCAAGACGGTTTCGGCGCTCCCCAAAGTTCCATTCCATCCTTAAGTAATGTCAAATTCAGCATGAGTGTCTCGAAAAGAGAGTTTCCTTTTGCCACCACCACTCCAATACTTCCAACAAGACAAAGTTTAGGCGAAGGTTTTTTTGCTGCCGTATCATCGAATGCCTGCAAATATACAAGCCATCTGGCAGCTTCATCATAGTTTAATTCATCCTTTTTTCTTCCACTTCTCATTGAAAATAACTGAATTTTATTATTACTCTCTACCAATTCTCCATTCATTTTCTTCGCTGGATTATTAGTTCCTGTTATACCTGGCACCTGATAAAACGGATATTCCGAGTCAAAAAGCCAAAACCTATTCTCCCATTTAGAAAAATAATCTTTAATTGGTTGCTCAGGAAAAGTCCCCATTTTCCATATTGCTTCCCATCTTCGCCGTGCTTCTTTTTTAGAATCAATACTCTCTTGTTCACCTTTTTCGTTCTGTCTACAAAAAACAGTATGTAACACAGCTAATAACAAGCGTAGAATAGCAATATTTTGTGACTCTGTCTCTCCTGCAAGCCCTCGATACTTCTCTGACTGCAGAAGCGCTTCCTCCAAATTGACTTTTTTTACATGAAAATCCTTTTGCATGACACAAATCCAAGGTTCCCGACATAAATGAAATTCCCTTTCTTTCACGCTACTCCTCCTTTTCACATATTAATCCGTATTCTTTATTATATTTTAATTTAAAACCGCATAATTTCGTTGTTAAATCCTCTGAAAGTAATAAAACAAGTTCTCCCTGGAGCCATTTAGAATATTGCCATTCGGCAAGATATTCCATATTTTGTTTTTCAAGTTCTGCAATACATTCATCGTATCGATATACACTAAGTGGACGAGGCAATTGCACTTTTTGAAGAAGAATCTTACAACATTCATCCTCCGAAGGAACATGATCCATCGGTATTTTTTCTCCCTGACTCTGCCACGGCAGAAAAGCAACCGTGCCTTCTTCTCCACGCAGCATAAGTAAAACAGGAATTGAAGATTCACCATCTCGCACTCTCGCTAACGCATCAGTTTCCCTATTTCCCACATTATTCTCAAGAAGACCATGCATTGTTTCATCTAATTCTCTTTTTCCAGGTATACGATGGCTTGATGCCCGTCGTTCTTTTATTGTTTGCATTTCTCTATGTTCCGTCCAATAAAAATATAGATTTTCATCTTCTTTCATATCCCGATATGTTTCCTGAACTAATGGCGAAATATCATCCGGAAGACAAATCGTGTCCGGGAGAATCTGTGCTGTTCGCCTTAAAAGCCATTCTCCGTATATTTGTTTTGTTCCCTCATCTGTCTCTTTGCATCCACAAACAATACAAACTGGTTCTTTCAATGATTCAGGTCTTTCTCTAAATCCATGTCTATGTAGTCTGCCTATTCTTTGAAGAAGCAAATCCATCGGAGCCAGCTGTGTTATAAGCACATCAAAATCAATATCCAGCGACTGTTCTAATATCTGTGTTCCTACGACAATTACCCTTCGCATTTCTGGAGTAGAAGCTTTACCAATTCTTCGTAACAGCTCTTCCTCTATTTGTTGTCTATCAGACATAGTGTATCTGGCATGGATTAATAACACTGTATAATCTGGCAATTGTTCCCGTAAAATTCTGACTGTTTCCTGTGCCTTCGCTACTGTATTTACAATTACTCCCGCGCAACCGCCATTTACAAGTTTCTCTTTAAGAACCACAGAAGTTTCATCAGCATCTATTTTAACAATTCTAATACGTTTCCTTGGAGTATCCACAGGAATCACACATTGCTTGAGCGCATCCCCATCCGTATATGTCAAAATTGGATATGCGTTATTTTCACGCCATCCTACAGGTTCTGTTAAGAAATTTTTCCCATGATACGCTTCCATAAGTCTTACCCGACGCTGAGAAGGTAATGTTGCCGAAAGAAGAATAACAGGAACCTCGTATATTCCCAGCCACTCCAATGCTCTTTCAAGATAACAGCTCATATAAGCGTCGTATGCATGACATTCATCAATAATGACAACTTTTCCTGCTAAACCCAGATGTCTTAGCATTACATGTTTTTGTTGTAATGCTGCCATCAAAAGCTGATCAACCGTACCTACAACAAAAGATGACAATAATGCTTGTTTTCGTCCTTCAAACCAATTATGGACAATCAATCCACTCTTTTCTTCATCCTCATTCTGACTGGCGCGCCCTCTAAACAGCTCTCGATATCCCTCCTGTAACATAGCCATACCATGAGCCAGCCTAATACTCAACAAAACGTCTTCGGACTGTCCCTCTGCCCATAATTTCAATCTGGGGAAAATCCCATTTGCTGTCGCCTGTGTCGGCAGGCCAAAAAATATACCTTCACAATGCCACTTACTGGCAAGTATCTCTGCCGCCGAGAGTGCTGCCTCTGTTTTTCCTAATCCCATCTGTGCTTCAAGAATATAAATCCCCGGAGTAGATGCCTCTTCCACCGCCTTCAACATTTGACGCTGCATTTCATTTGGAGTGAATCCATACTTATCCTTAAATAATTCATCGTCCATAAACCAGCAGGAAGGCATCCATTGATCAGGAAGATTTATATTAGACCAGATTTGTTCAATCCTTTCAGGATAGTTTAACTCTTCACCTGTATCATCTAAACTAATCAGCGGCGCATACTCTGCATTGCTGGATATCCAGTCCGCCATCATAAGCAAGCCACTCAGAATCATTTGAACCGGCACATCTATATCTGGCAGTTCATCTATATTTTCATATCCACTGCAAAACAATGCAATATCTATCCACTGCTCCCATACATCTTTCCATTTGGCTCCTTGAATACTTGTCCTCCCTTTTGGTCCATAAAAGTTTTCTTCATAACACATCATCATAATCTGCAGATCTTCTGTCTCAGAATATGGTTTTCCATGATGAGATCCCACTATAGCAGCTATTCCTTCTGGACACCCCAACTCCAAAAGGATGGCTTCTCCAGCAAAAGAATGTGGTGTTTTTGATGCATCTAAGAATTGGGAAGTCTGCTGAATCTCAAATCCACTAACGATGATTCTTTCCTTCAAATATGGCGATCTGTCACAAATTTTTGCCTGAAAAATCGGCGTGGCTTTTCCAATATCGTGTACCAATGCAATAAAAATACAAAGTTTGTCCAACTGAATCGACGGATTCTTCTTTATTATATCATCTATAATATGAGCTGGCAGCCAATGATTAACCAGTTTTTCCATCACTCCTGCTGTATCCAGCAAATGTGCATAATACGGAAGCCACATTCCTTGCGAATCATATTTGGCTGTTAATAAATCAAATGGATGTATTCTAAAATTCTTTGCCATATTAATAAATAACCCTCCCATACATAAAAATACCTTCTAAATATGCTTATTTTTTATATTATAACATATATAAATACTTGATTTCTATATTTCATAATATTAATTAACTCTCCCCTTCTCCAGGAAAAAGATATCGAAATTTTTCAAAAAAATTTTTTCCACTTCCCTATAATCCCAAACAAAATAGTAGCTTCTTCCATCTCCCACTTTCACCTCTCCCACACCTCATATCCTTGTCGTCTTGCCGAATCATATACTGGTTTCATATTTTCCTGCAAAATATGAAAAAATTTCTCCCGGCTATTTCCGCTTCTATATAATTCCTGAATGGCCCAGATTGAATGAAGGTTATCGCGATAGCAGTTTTCAAACTTTTTATGTAATTCCGGTTTGTCCTGTATCATCTCATACATCACATATTGATTTTCTGCAAATAATCTGAAAAATGGATCCCATTTTGGCAGGCGGTTATTCTTTGATGAATTCAGTGTTGAGTCCATTGGCATCAGATTCCAGAGTTCATCGTTCATCACAAATGACCACGGAATAAAGTGGTCTACATCATATTTTCCCGGCAGGACCGGTTTGCCTGTAAATACATCCTTTATTTCATGGATTTCGAGAATTGCTCCCCACAGTTTTCGCACATTGGTCAGTTTACGCATTTTCTCGTCCATAGGCGCCAGCTTGTAAACCAGCCCCGGCACCTCCGGATTATTGTTCTGAAGCCATTTTATTTTTTCATACTGTATCCAACCCAGAATATTTACTGTGTTATCTTGTATCATTTTCATCCAAGTGGGATGAAAATATACTTCCTTTTTCAGCTGACTGCTCTCTCCTAATGTATATGGAAGAATGGTCACTGTCTGATTGATCCGATGGATATATTCAGTCATGCGCCGTACACTGCTCCACTCTGCTTTCTCACCGCTTTTTATGAAAAATCCTGCCAGTGCACGATAGGGAACCATATGCGTCAGCTGTTCTTTCGCCTTCTTTAGTTCATTATTGTATTCTCTGATAGCGTTCTTGATTTCTAGTTTCGAAGCATTGGCCGGAAGATCACTGAGTTCTGTCAAACACAGAATCGCTCTTTCCAAACCATCTCGAACCTGACCATCTGCCTGCATGCCGCTCAAATGAATATGAAATTCGCGCACGGAATACCATGCGTTAGCAATCATTTCATCAATGATTTCATCAAAAGTAGTCTCTGCTACATCTTGAGCAATCAAATTCACAATCGCTTCCAGCCAATAGAATTTATAACAGTAGGAGGGATCCTTCATCATCTGAGCAAATCCCTCAACATCCAGCGTATTCTCATATGCTCCATCAATTTTTAAGATATAGTCTGTTTTTGCATTATGATATTCAGCCATTTTTCTTTCTCCCGCCCGACTCTTACATCTCCTGTAATCCACATTTTTTTAATCTGAAGTCCTTTGATTTGCTTTGCAAATTTTTCAAAAGATTCTTCTGTAAAGTCTGTAAAATATCTTCCATTTCTTTCTCCCTCGAAGGTTCCATCTTTAAAAGATGTATAGATGATTCCACCTTTTTTTAATGCCTTTAACATCTTTTCAAAAACACTTTTTAATTCTTTTTTAGGCAAATGAAGTATAGATGAACATGCCCATATTCCATCATATTTTTCTTCTTCATCTAATTGTTGAAACAACATCGGTCTCACATTAATTCCTGTATATTTCTGCGCTATTTTACACAATTCCACTGAACCGTCTATTGCATCAACTTTCATATTTTTTTCAATAAAATATTTAGTATCTCTACCCGAACCACATCCAAAGTCAAGAACAGAATCACCTTCTTTTAATAATTTTAAGAATTTATCCTGTATTTCTTTAAAGTCTACCGAAACTGTATCTTCAACAAAATTTTTTGCCATATTATCATAATACTCAATAGTTTTAGTTATTTGATTTATTTCTCTCACCCCTTCTTCAATATTTTTCTTTGTCCGTTTATTTTTCACTTTATATAAAGAATTATATAATAAAAGGTAGCTATAAGCTACCTTTTGCACTTTATTATTAAATTGATTTTTTACTTTAATATATTATAGACATCTCAATTATCCACCATAAAAGACCAAATAAAATCGGAATCACAAATATCCACAAAAACAAAGCATTATTACTTTTTCTACTTGCTTCTTCCCTAGCTTTTTCAACCTTAATATTATTAATCTTTTCTTCTTCTAATGTATTTTCTTTTTCCTGTACCATTCTATCAATTTGTTCAAACGATACAAAATCAGATATCATAATATTTCCTGGTTGATTAACCATAAGTGGTGCTGAATCAGAGATTTTCCTTCTTCAACTTCAATATCCTCTTCGGCAATGCCTATAAGAGTGTCAAATTTGTGACTCTTATACATCTTAATATGATGTTTTCCTGGAGCAATTTCATATATTAAGTCTTGTGTCGAAAGTTGACCTATGTTTTTTCCGTCCACATCAACATAAACTATTCCTCCAAAAATTTCCTCTTCTTGTTTAGTTCTTCTTATAAAAATTAACTTTGATTCCATAATCATCACCTACAAATCATTTGCTAAGGCATTAATTTCTTCTAGTTTAAATTATTTTTCCTTATATATTTCCGTTGTTTGTGCCTCTCCGACATCTTCTACAGTAACATATATTGATTTAGTATCTTTTCCATGTGCCTTTTTTGCCACACCTTGCCAAGATAATAATGCTGATCTTCCAACTCCAACAACGTCTGTAACTGGTACTCTTAAAATACAATTACATTTTTCACATTTAAAAAGATATTTATTTGCATTTTCTTCTGGATCTAAAGACATCATTTTTCCGTTTTTTTCAGGAACTAACCTTTGTGATTTTATATTGGCAAAATAAAAAGAGCCTATCTCTTTAACAATTATTAATCGTTAAAGGAACAGCCCTTTATATTTTTTATGACACTATTTTTGCCTACATTACAGCCATGAGGTTGCCTCCAGCCAACTGACTTAACGCCTTAACCTTCTTCACGGATTTCAACATATCTCTATGTCTAAATGAAAGTTATTACTTAACTTAAGAATGTTCAAAAATAAATTCATTGACAGTTAATCTTTGACCATTCAAAGAAAACATAAAACAGTTAATTTGCTCGATGCTTGCATTCATCTTCTTATTAATTTTCCAACTTAATTGTTTAAATTAATTTGAACATAACTGTATATGTAACGTAACCCTGTTACAGGGAAGCCAGGTGCAAGGTTTTCGTAATGCAGGCAAATATAATAACTTATTATATTTCTATAAAAGTTGTTGCATTGGAAACCTTTATTTGAGTATCAAGTTCAGTTAAAAGTGAATTTCTTCTTTCCTGT
>ENA-OPCL01002977-OPCL01002977.1-human-gut-metagenome-genome-assembly--contig:-NODE-2977-length-10314-cov-2.510771_pt1 | contig 10314 bp, 7 predicted proteins | sample MGYA00241251_ERZ501482 | MGnify/ENA primary metagenome ERZ501482 (study PRJEB25962, sample SAMEA2042581) | human gut metagenome | biome: human gut; feature: human-associated habitat; material: faeces... | reverse complement strand
GCAGTCGTGGCGGAATTGGCATACGCGCTAGACTAAGGATCTAGTGAGCATTGCGCTCGTGCGGGTTCAAGTCCCGCCGACTGCACTACTGTTTGGGTGAGCCTGTTACTTTTATGGTAACAGGCTTTTTTATTTTTTTGCTCCTGCCTTTGTACTCTTTTTATCCCATCATACAAGGCTGCCGCCGAAAACATCTCCTGTGCCATGAACTTTCATGAATCAAACAAAAAAGGTTCATGCAGGCATCTTCTGCCCTGCATGAACCTCATATGAAATCCTATAAAATACTCTGTACTTATAGATTAATACTCCATAAACTCCTGAATATCTCTTAAAATATCTTCTATTAAAGTACCGTCGTCATTAATCGTTAAACGAAGCGGCTTACTGATATCCAGACTGAATAACCCCACCAAAGACTTTGCATCAATACAGCTGTGTCCCGATTCAATATCAAAATCACAGGAATATTTGCTGATAATGCTTACAAATCTCTGAATTTTTTCTACTGAATCCAATAAAATAGATACCGTAATCATTGTTCTCCTCCTAAACCCACCTAATATTTTTAACTTTCTACCACATCATACTACATGGATTTGATAAAAACAACCTAAAGTACGGTTTTTCGACATTTTTCGGCATGTCATGGTTTTTTATCTGCTTTTCACAATTTCTTTTGTGAATTTTTTACATGAATTTTACATTCTTTTCACATTTTTGTTTTTCTCAAATTACATCAGCGGCGCAATCAGACGAAGCATTTTTCCAACCAGCATTTTCCCTTTCGGATATTTATCGCAGCTCTCCTTTGTAATCTCCTGGCACTGCTTTAATGTTTCTTTAAAATCCTGCTCCACATCATGTAATACATCGTTGCTGTACATATATGCCCCACATTCAAAATGCAGATACAGACTTCTGAAATCCAGATTAATCGTTCCGACACAGCCCCGGATATCATCACTGACAAATACCTTGGCGTGTACAAAGCCCGGCGTATATTCATAAATCTTTACACCGTATTTTAACAGCTGCTTATAGTACGTCCTCGCCAGCAGATAAGCATAGATTTTATCCGGAATATGCGGCATGATAATCACCGTTTCCACACCACGCTTCGCACAGTAGCGCAGCGCCGTTATCATTTCATCATCCAGAATCAGATACGGTGTCATAATATGCACATATTTCCGCGCACGGTTTAAAATGTCGATATAGACCTGCTTTCCGATACGCTCATCGCCATATGGGTCATCCCCGTATGGAATGACATAGCCGCCCGCGTGCAGCTTTTTATCCTGCGTATTTTGCATAGCGGTGTTCCGCATACTTTCCATATCCGTACACATATCACCAGTCTGCGCATTTTCCCACACTGAAACCGTGTATTTCTGGATTTCTTCTTCCGGGATACTGTCCTTTCCTTTTGCCACATGCCACATTTTCAAAAAGAGCAATGTAAAGCTTTTTACCGCTTTTCCCTGAATCATGACTGCCGTATCCTTCCAGTGTCCAAAACGGTCAATTCGGTTAATGTACTCATCAGCAAGGTTTATGCCGCCCGTAAATACTGTTTTTCCGTCAATAATGAGAATTTTACGGTGGTCGCGGTTATTCTGGTAGGTAGACAGCACCGGTCGAATCTGTGAGAACGGAATACTCTGGATTCCCATTTTTTCCAAATCTTTATAATACCCATACGGAAGCAGCGCCAGACTGCACATGCCGTCATACATCATGCGAACTTCCACACCCTGCGCCGCCTTTTCCTTTAAAATTTCCAGAATCGTATTCCACATATAGCTTTTTGCCACAATAAAATACTCCATGAAAATGAAATGCTCGGCACATTTTAACTGTTCAATCATGTCTGCAAATTTTGCTTCACCGATTGGATAATATTTCATTTTACAGCCTGCATAGACCGGGTAATTATCCGCATGATACAGATAATCCGCAATGCCTTTTTCTCCCGCGGACTGCTCCTGTAACTCCTGCACTGTTTCTTCATTCTGCGCAAGATACGGACGGATTTCATCTTCAATCTTTGTGAGCTTCTTATGGATTCTTTTTGTTCCCGGCTGGAGGTTGATATAGATATATAATACCGTGCCAAATACCGGGATAACCAGCACCGGAATAATCCACGCTATTTTAAAGGAAGCATTATTTTCTTCATTTAAAATATGAACGACCGTCACCGCCCCCAGCAGTACAAATGCCGCATAAACGACCGTACTGTAATCTTTTAACCAGTAAAAGCTGGCAAAGAAAACAAAGAGCTGTAACAGCAGTGCCACTACGATAATTGCCGTCCGGCTGAACGCAATCCGCAGCATCAGCCGAAGTCTTCTTATTACTCTTTCTAAAAAATCTTTATTCATATCATTCTCCGTTCTGCTACATAATACCGCTAACATCAAGGCGGTTTCTTATCTGCCGTTATTTAAAACAGTATACCACAAATTGTAAAAAAGCACTACAAAACATTGCATTTAATGTTCTGTAGTGCCTGTTTCCGCACGGTACGCCTTATGTATTTATCTTATATATTCATCTTATGTATCTATCTCACAATAATACAGTATATTCTCATCTGAATCATATATTGCCAGAGAAAAATTATACGACCGGCGGTATAAAAGACCTGCTCTTTCTGTATCCTGCTGTCGATCAATAAAATAATAACAGCCGTTTTCAACCTTCGGGATTCCTGCTTTATCCGCAAAATAATACCCATAACTGCTACCGCCCCTGCTTCCGCCATACATCAACAGTTCCAGTTCTTCTTCCAGCGGAAGTGTTTTCCACCCGTCTGTATTTTGAAGCTGCTCCGCCAGTTGCGCACCATGTACCGTATCAAACCGGATCGTTGCCGCATATTCTCCTTCACCGTGAAAGCCGCCGTGCGTATCGGAAGCTTCCGATTTTTCTGCGGCAGGGAGTTTAACTGTTCACTAACATACTGTTCTGCCGGCTTTTTGCCGGTACAGCCGCTGACCGCCATCACAATCATTAACACTCCCAAAAATGATACTGCAAACCTTTTCATGAATCTTTCCCCTCTTTTCTTCTGCAAAAATTAATATTTTTTCAACCGTACATTCAGATATACTACGCTTCTTTATTCTTTCCCATTGCTTTTTGTAGGTGATTTTTCGTTGGTTTCTGTTGGTCTTCGTTGGTTTTGATTGGTTTCCGTTGCTTTTGTCGCTTTTTCATATAAAACATAAGCAGACCCGACAACCTCCCGGTCGTCAAGCCTGCTTTCACAACACATTTATATATCTATAATGTCTGCGGATTGTTTTATGCCACGCACTTCCACAATCACCCTGACATCATAAGATTTTAAATTACAGATTCGTATATCCCATTAAGTACGCATCTACTTCTCTTGCACAGTCGCGACCCTGACGGATTGCCTTTACAACAAGGGACTGTCCTGTGTGCATATCGCCTGCTGTAAATACGCCTGCCACATTTGTTGCAAATTTATCCGCCGCAGTCTTTACATTGGTTCTTTCGTTTAATTCCACGCCAAATGCGTCTGCGATATACTTCTGTGTGCCTAAGAAACCTGCCGCAATCAGTACGAGTTCGCAAGGCAGTTCCTGTTCTGTTCCCTCTACCGGAACCATCATTCTTCTGCCGGTCTTTTCGTCCTTCTTAGACTCCAGCTTCACGGTTACAACCTTTTCAAGATTGCCTTTCTTATCTTTTTTGAACTCTTTAACGGTTGTTGTATAGATTCGAGGGTCATGTCCGAATACGGCAATCGCTTCTTCCTGACCGTAATCTGTCTTGCAGACTAACGGCCACTGTGGCCAAGGATTGCTCTCCGCTCTTGTATCCGGTGCCTTTGGCATCATTTCAAGCTGTGTAATAGATTTACAGCCGTGACGGATACACGTTCCCACACAGTCATTACCGGTATCACCGCCGCCGATAACAATGACATTTTTATTCTTTGCAGAAATGTATTTGCCGTCCTGTAAACCGGAATCTAACAGGCTCTTTGTGGTTGATGTCAGGAAATCTACCGCAAAATAGATTCCGTTTGCATCTCTGCCCGGTGCATTGATATCTCTCGGATTAGAAGCACCACAGCAAAGTACGACTGCATCGTATTCTTCCTGTAACTTCTGTGCCTTAATATTGACACCGATATTGGCATCGGTTACAAATTCAATACCTTCCGCTTTCATCACATTGATTTTTCTGTCAATGATATGTTTTTCCAGCTTCATGTTCGGAATACCGTAACGCAGTAATCCGCCGACTCTGTCTGCACGTTCATAAACCGTTACGGAATGCCCTCTTGAATTTAACTGGTCTGCAACGGCAAGTCCCGAAGGACCTGAACCGACAACTGCAATTTTCTTGCCGGTTCTTACCTTTGGCGGCTTTGGACCTGCAAGGCCGTTTGCATAAGCATGTTCGATAATCGCCATTTCATTTTCCTTTGTGCAGACTGCATCTCCGTTTAAACCACAGGTGCAGGCTTTCTCACAAAGCGCCGGGCAGACACGGCTTGTAAATTCAGGGAAATTGCTGGTCTTGTGCAGGCGGTTGTACGCCTGCTCCCAGTTTCCTGTGTATACAAGATCATTCCATTCAGGAATCAGGTTGTTTAACGGACAGCCTGATGTCATGCCTTTAATTGTCATGCCTGACTGGCAGAACGGAACGCCGCAGTCCATGCAGCGTGCGCTCTGTTTTCTCTGTTCTGCCTCTGATAAAGGGGTATGAAATTCATTAAAATTTTTGATTCGTTCTTTCGGTGAAACTGCTTTCGCTTCCACGCGTTCATATTCTAAAAATCCGGTTGGCTTTCCCATAGGTATCTCCTTTCGGTCATTCACTTCGTATCATTTACTTAATTGCTGCATAGAATGCTTCAATCTGTGCCTGTTCGCTGCTTAATCCCTTTTCTTCCATCTGTACAATCTTGTTCATCATCTTCTTATAATCATGTGGAACAATTCTCTTAAACATCGGAAGGTATTCGCCGAAGTTGTCTAAGACTTCCTTGCCCTTCTTTGAATTGGTATAAGCTACGTGTTCTGTAATAATTTCTTTCAACTCAAGCACATCGTATTTATCCGTTACCGGTTCCATGGAAACAAGCTGCTTATTTACTCTCTTGTAAAGGCTTGTATCCTCATCGAGTACATAGGCGATACCGCCGCTCATACCGGCTGCAAAGTTCTTACCGGTTCCGCCAAGTACTACAACGCGTCCGCCTGTCATGTATTCACAACCATGGTCGCCGCAGCCTTCTACAACTGCTGTTGCACCGGAATTACGGACACAGAAACGTTCTCCCGCAACACCGTTAATAAATGCTTTACCGCTTGTTGCACCATACAGGGCAACATTACCAACAATAATATTTTCATCTTCTTTATAAGTAGCGCCTGCCTGTGGGTAAACAATCAGCTTACCGCCTGAAAGACCTTTGCCGAAGTAGTCATTGCTGTCGCCGACCAGTTCGAGTGTCAGTCCCTTTGGAATAAATGCACCGAAGCTCTGTCCGCCTGCGCCGTGGCATTTAACGGTATATGTATCCTCTTCAAGTGTTTCACCGAATCTTCTTGTAATCTCTGCGCCAAGCAGTGTACCAAGTGCGCGGTCTGTATTGGTTACATCGACCTCAACACTTCTCTTTTGTCCACTTTCTAATGCAGATGCGAATTTCTTAATCAGGACCTTTTCATCAACCGTCTTTTCCAGTTCAAAGTTATATACGTTCTTCTTGTTGTACTGAATCTTTCCGGCTTCCTTAATATAAGGATTGTTAAGGATTGCTGAAAGATTGACTTCTGCGGAACGACCGCTTCCTTCAACCTGCTTCTGCTCTAAGAAATCCGTTCTTCCTACCAGTTCGTCAACTGTCTTTACGCCCAGCTTTGCCATATATTCACGCAGTTCCTGTGCAATAAATCTCATAAAGTTGACAACGTATTCCGGCTTACCTGTAAATCTCTTACGAAGTTCCGGATTCTGTGTTGCAATACCAACCGGACAGGTATCTAAGTTACAGACTCTCATCATCACACAGCCCATTGTTACAAGCGGTGCTGTCGCAAATCCGAACTCCTCCGCACCAAGGATTGCCGCAATCGCTACGTCACGGCCGCTCATCAGCTTACCGTCTGTTTCGATTACAACCTTATTACGCAGTCCGTTCATAATCAGTGTCTGGTGTGCTTCGGCAAGTCCGAGTTCCCAAGGAAGTCCGGCATTGTGGATAGAACTTCTAGGAGCTGCACCTGTACCGCCGTCATAACCGGAAATTAAGATAACCTGTGCACCGGCTTTGGCAACACCTGAAGCAATTGTACCAACACCCGCTTCTGATACGAGTTTTACGGAAATTCTTGCGTTCTTATTTGCATTTTTCAAATCGTAAATCAACTGTGCCAAATCTTCGATAGAGTAAATATCGTGATGTGGCGGCGGTGAAATTAATGATACACCCGGTGTTGAAAGTCTTGTCTTTGCAATCCAAGGATAAACCTTCTTGCCCGGCAGATGTCCGCCTTCACCCGGTTTTGCGCCCTGTGCCATCTTAATCTGGATTTCCTGTGCGCTGACTAAGTATCTTGATGTAACACCGAAACGTCCGGAAGCAACCTGCTTAATTGCTGAACATCTGTTCTTTCCGTCTGCACCGACTGTTAAACGGTCTTCGTCTTCACCGCCCTCACCGCTGTTAGACTTACCGTGTAACATATTCATTGCGATTGCCATGGTTTCATGGGCTTCCTTTGAAATAGAACCGTAGGACATCGCACCGGTCTTAAAACGCTTTACAATGGAATCTACGCTTTCTACTTCATCAATGTTAATGCCCTTTTTCGGAAACTTAATATTCATTAAGCCACGCAGATTTTTGACACCTGTATCTTTATTTACCAGTTCCGTATATTCCTTAAAGGTATTGTAATCACCCGTTCTTGTGGCAAGCTGTAATAAATGAATGGTCTGCGGATTGTATAAATGTTCTTCCTTTCCGCTTCTCATCTTATGTGTGCCTGCGCTATCAAGTGTGGTGTCCGTAGACAGTCCCAGCGGGTCAAATGCCTTTGAATGAAGGGTTTCCACATCATTTTCAATATCCTTTAAGCTGACACCTTCAATTCTGCTGACCGTTCCCTTAAAGTACTTGTTAATCACATCTGAATCAATACCGATTGCTTCAAAAATCTTCGCGCCCTGATAAGACTGGATTGTTGAAATACCCATTTTCGCCGCAATCTTTACAATACCGTTGATGATTGCGTTATTGTAATCATCTACTGCCGCATAATAATCCTTGTCCAGCATATTTAAGTCAATCAGTTCCTGAATACTTTCCTGTGCAAGGTATGGGTTAATTGCTGATGCACCAAAGCCTAACAGTGTTGCAAAATGATGTACATCTCTTGGCTCACCGCTCTCTAAGATTACCGCCATGCTGGTTCTTTTCTTTGTCTGTACCAGATACTGCTGTAATGCAGATACGGCAAGCAGTGACGGAATCGCTACGTGGTTTTCATCAACGCCTCTGTCGGAAAGGATAATGATATTTGCACCTTCTCTGTGCGCTCTGTCAGCTTCTACATACAGGTGGTCAATCGCCTTTTCCAGCGAGGTATTCTTATAATAAATAATCGGAATGGTTTCAACCTTAAAACCGTCTACCTTCATATTTTTAATCTTTAAAATATCTGTATTGGTAAGAATCGGGTTGTTAATTCTTAACTGCTTACAGTTTTCCGGCTTTTCTTCCAGCACATTACCGTCTGAACCTAAGTAAACCGTTGTCGATGTAACGACCTTTTCACGGATAGAGTCGATTGGCGGATTGGTTACCTGTGCAAACAGCTGTTTGAAATAGTTAAACAGCGGCTGATGATTATTGGAAAGAACAGCCAGCGGTGTATCAATACCCATTGCACCGATCTGCTCTGAACCGTTTAATGCCATTGGAAGGATGGATGTCTTAAAGTCTTCGTAAGTATAGCCGAAAGCTTTCTGAAGTCTTGCACGTTCTTCCTTTGTATGTACCGGTACCTTCTTGTTCGGAATCTTTAAATCATGAAGCTGTACCAGATTGTTGTCCAGCCATTCACCGTAAGGCTGCTTGGTTGCATATTTTTCCTTTAATTCATCATCATCGATTAATTCGCCCTTTACGGTATCAACCAGAAGCATTTTACCCGGTCTTAAACGGTCTTTTAACTTAATTCTGCTTTCATCAACCGGAAGCACACCGACTTCGGAAGAAAGAATCAGATAACCATCATTTGTTACATAGTAACGAGAAGGACGAAGACCGTTTCTGTCGAGTACCGCACCCATGATATCACCGTCTGAGAACAGAATGGAAGCCGGGCCATCCCAAGGTTCCATCATCGTTGCATAATACTGATAGAAATCTTTCTTTTCCTGTGCCATCGCCTTGTTGTTGCTCCACGGTTCAGGAATGGTAATCATCACCGCAAGCGGAAGCGGCATACCGTTCATAACAAAAAATTCAAGTGTATTATCTAACATTGCGGAGTCAGAACCGTTTGTATTGACAACCGGTGTAATCTTTGACATTTCTTCTTCAAGGTAATCAGAGTACATGGTTTCTTCTCTGGCTAACATTCTATCGGCATTTCCCTTGATTGTATTGATTTCACCGTTATGTACGATAAATCTGTTTGGATGCGCTCTCTCCCAGCTTGGTGTTGTATTCGTTGAGAATCTTGAGTGAACCAGTGCAATTGCGGATTCATAGTCCTCATCTCTTAAATCGCCGAAGAACTGTCTTAACTGTCCGACTAAGAACATCCCTTTATAAACGATTGTTCTGCTGGATAAAGATACAACATATGTATTTTCACAGGTCTGTTCAAATACACGTCTTGCTACATATAACTTTCTGTCAAAATCAATTCCCTTATTTACATCTTCCGGCTTCTTTACAAATGCCTGCATGATATACGGCATACAGTCGATTGCTTTCTTACCGAGAACATTCGGATAAGTCGGGACTTCTCTCCAGCCAAGGAACTCCAGCCCTTCCTTTTCTACGATAATTTCAAACATCTTCTTGGACTGATTTCTCTTCAATTCATCCTGTGGGAAGAAAAACATACCGATACCGTATTCTCTTTCCTCTCCCAGTTCAATTCCAAGAGGCTTTACAGCCTTTTTAAAGAACTTATGTGATATCTGTAACAGAATACCAACACCATCACCGGTCTTTCCTTCTGCATCCTTACCTGCTCTGTGCTCTAAGTTTTCAACAATACTTAATGCATCAGAAACCGTCTGATGTGTCTTAATGCCCTTAATACTTACAATTGCGCCGATACCGCAGTTATCATGTTCAAACTGCTCGCTGTAAAGTCCAGGCTGTTTTGTTTGATTCTCCATAGTCTTAATCTTCCTTTCGTAAACTTATTGGGGATTTTCATCTTACGGTTACTATACGCCTATTTTTAAAATCTGTAAATATTTTTTTATTTAAAATTGTCTGATTATTTATCTTTTAAGCATTTATTTTATAATTATCTGACTATTATTGTGTTTTTTAACAATATAACCGTTATTTTGCTACATTTTCATTGATTTTTATGCTTTTAAACCCTCTGTGTCACTGTCGTTTTTTACAATATATCACAGATTTTTTCAAAATTGTTTCCAAATTGTGTTTCATTTTATATATTCTTTTGCTTTTATTTTAATATTTATTATTTTGAAACATAAAAAAATTAAGTCGAGGGTTTTATTTGCGCTTTTTCAAAACCCTCGACTTAATTTTATAAATCATTTTTCAATTATTTTATTGTTTTTTAAGCTAAATTCGTTTTGTGTTTATTTAATTAAGTTTTTTTGTCTTTTCCTTTCTTTTCTTAATTATGAACTCTATTGCCCGCGGTTCTACTTCCAGCCTCATTTCTTTCCACTCTCCGCCATACTCACCATCCAGTGTCCACTTGATTGCTTCTTCTGATTCAAAAGTGATTTTACTGGTCTTAAAAGAGTACAAAACATCACATTTTTCAAAGTTTTTTGAAAGAAATGCCGTCACCAGCTGCTGTACTTCCATTGGATTTTTAATTTCCTTAATCAGCGTCACTTCAAACAATCCATCCTGTAAGTCCACACCGGTTCCTGCCAGCCCGCGCATACCGCCCACGGACTCTGTATTGCTTACCATACCGTATACAAACGAATCTTCCACCTGAAGTTCATTACTGGTAACTTTTACTTTGTACGGTTTTAATGCCGCAAGGCTTTATTTAGAGCCAAGCCCGAACATCTTTAAGT
>ENA-OPCL01002974-OPCL01002974.1-human-gut-metagenome-genome-assembly--contig:-NODE-2974-length-10319-cov-3.518414_pt1 | contig 10319 bp, 7 predicted proteins | sample MGYA00241251_ERZ501482 | MGnify/ENA primary metagenome ERZ501482 (study PRJEB25962, sample SAMEA2042581) | human gut metagenome | biome: human gut; feature: human-associated habitat; material: faeces... | reverse complement strand
CGTACCATGATGCAGCCGGGAGAATTATTGATTACAGCAGATACCATTGTCTGGATGGATGGAAAAGTACTTGGAAAACCGGAAGGTAGGGAAGGAGCCATTGAAATGCTTCGCGCTCTCTCGGGAAAATCTCATCAGGTTTTCACAGGGGTTTGCCTGACTACTACTGAGTGGCAAAAAAGCTTTACCGCTTCCTCCGAAGTATTGTTTGATGTCTTGTCGGAAGATGAAATCCTGTATTACGTAGATCGTTATCAGCCAATGGATAAGGCAGGAGCTTATGGCGTTCAGGAGTGGATCGGGTATATCGGGGTTAAATCAATTTCCGGTAGTTTCTATAATATTATGGGGCTTCCCATACAGAAACTGTACGGAGAGTTGAAAAAGCTGTAGTAAGTATCTTGAATATATCTGAATATATTAGTATCAGTGTAATTAACTTATTGATTACATGAAATACACAAGATATACTTAGTCCAATAATGCAAAAAGGCTACCTCAAAATAGAAAATGAGGCAGCCTTTTTCTGTATTTTTAAGCAGGAACATTTACTGAATATCCCAAACTGAAAGATGTGGAAGACTATAATAAATCCAACATCAGAGGAATATCTTCTTCCCGAATTCCTTGTGTGAGAAGAGCTTCTTCATCTTTATGGAACATTTCCAGGAATCGTTCCCGGTTTCCACTAGCCGTAATGGCTTTTCCATAGAAAACGGACGCTTTCTGAATATCTCCCATCACCCAGGCAACATGTCCTGCATTCATATAGTCAATAGCCAGAGGCTTTTGTTCTATTATTTTTTCATAATACTTCATCGCCTGTTCATGTTTCTGGCTGATAAATGAACACCATCCGATACCACGCCATGCCTTAATACAGTTGTTCTCGATGAAATCCAGTTTGAAGAAATAATTCAGTGCTTCTTCATATTGCCCCAATTCGGCCAGACAGCTACCGATATGGAAAGTCACATTGGTATCTTCCGGAGCAGCTTCTTCTACCTTCTTATAATAGGTGATTGCTACCTGGTAATTTCTGTTCAACCGATAACAAATAGCCAGATGGCGATTGTTCCAGATATTATCCGGTTTCAACGTGTCTGCTTTCAGGTAAGCCTGGATAGCTTCTGCATATTTCTTTCTTTTCTGCAATGCATAGCCAAACTTCTGGTAATATTCAGCACTCTCTCCTTCGAATCCGCCAATCGTTTCCAACTCTTCATAAATTTCAATAGCCTCGTCCCAACGTTCCTTTGACAGGTAGAAATCGGCAATGGGGAATAATACATCTTCCCAGTGCAATATATTGTCGAGTGCAGGGACATGATGAAGATCGAGCTTCTCTTTAAAAATATCTCTGAATTCACTCTTGCGCACACTAAGTTTGAAGAAACGATACAAATCGTGCAGGTACTGGTTGCTGACCGTTCCCGGACGTTCATTGAATTTCTTCATCGTCTCAACATTCGATTTCTCCGCCAATTCTGCAACCTGTTGTTCATTCAGTTGGCTCAACATCATATCCTGTTGTGACTGTGGCAATTGATGGATCGTGAAAAAGAGAGAGTACTTATCACTGTTACTGAAGAATCCCGATTGAAGAATTAAATCCAGTAGACTGCCTCCCTGATTTCCTGCCTGCTTCATTGCCTTGAGCACATTAGACTGTTGCTTGCTGAATGGATAAAACCAGTTATGCACCTCGCGGAAGAACGGATAGTTTTTCAAAGCCGCAAAAGTACTCATATATACATCTGCACCCTCCAACTGCAATTCGTTCATTTCACGCAATTTATCCCCCAGTCCGGATTTCTCGAATGCATCTTCCCAATCCGGATTCATGTCGTTGTTCTCTTCATCGCTTTCTTCAAAGCCGAACCGCATATTTTTCATGGAGGAAACATTCTTCAGCATTTCGGGAATAATCTCCTCCCTCATTTTTTTGTCAATCTTTTCCGTTTCCTGACATAATAGCATTTGGCGGTAAATGCGAGCGACATCTTCTCTGAATGAAGGAATTTCTTCCATGAGATCCACCCTTTTTATCAGTTCCGGATAGAAAGTAAGTCGGCTTCTGTAAATGTGGAAAATAATCATCGCACCAACCAATGCCCGTTGGCTGACGTTGACGTTGGGATGCTCGTAAGCATCAAGCAACCACATTATTTTTCGTAAGTCGAAACATTCCATCAAGCTCAATGTGAGGGCACTGACAAATAAGCATAAGTCGTCTCCCGGAAGTAATTCCGAGGCAAGCATGGCTTTTGCATCTTCCTCGTCTTCGGGAGTCCAGGCACTGTTTGTCCATGTTCTGATAAACATAAACTTGAGCGTGTCCTCATGCCGCTTTAATACTTCATCCATCTTTTCGTCAGACAGTAATCCACTGACTGCCAAGTCGTCATTAAAAGACTCCAGTATGTGTAATATGGTTTTAAGACCATAGTTTGACAAATCTGGCGATTTGGGAGTACGTCGTACTTCATGATAGTATCTTGATGAAGCGTTATCCAATATGAGCAAACGTGATTGGTCGGCAATTCCCCACGTGTCTGATACCATTTTCTGATACAGATTCCATCGTTCAGGGTCATTTGCTCCCTGTTTCATGTATTCCAGCATATATTTGTAGGAAGTCTGCAATTGTTCCAGGCGAGTGCGTAGATCCCAGTCAGGACACTGCCACAGCAGAGATTCCAACTGCATCAGAGCTTCCTTGAGCCTTTTCTCTTCAAGTAAGGTACGTATATATGCGTATTGTTCATTAATCGTTTTTTCGTTCATCATTATTTAATTATTTATTTTTTCCAATCCAGGTCAAACGTTTCCAGAGACCCTCAAAAGGACCATGTTTATGGTGTCGGAGCCACCACGAACAGAATACCATTTGTAATAGAACAAAAAGGATGCCAAAAAGGAAGCTATATGTGATTCCTAAATATCGTCCCAATTCGAATCCCCAATGATAGAACAAAAGAGAACCGAAAATGGATTGCCCGAGATAATTCGTTAAACTCATTTTACCATAAGATGTGAAACGCATAAAAAAACTGCGGTCTTTCACACGGTAGAAAGTCAACAGTAATCCTGTCACCAGTAATACCATGAAACTAAGGCTGCTGAATGAACTTAATATCAACTGTAGAGGAACAAGGACGGCACTCCGTTCGATGAATTCCGGCAACATATTGTTCAATCCGTAGATGGGGAAGAAGCAGAGAAGCGAAATGGCTAATGCTTTTAACCACAAGCGTTCGTTCTGTTCGCTATACAGGAAATATTTGCGGCGGCCAACCAGCATTCCGAATAGGAATAATCCCGGTGTTTGTAAGATACGTCCATGTTCCAAAGCCCAGGTCATGTTAGCCATTTGTCCTTCCCACATATTCATGCGGACTGTTTCAAGGAAGTTGCCATGTTTTTGTACGTCGAAAGCGATGCTGAAATAATAACCTGCCAAACTTTTACCTGCCACATAGTCAGGATTGCACAAGGCATAGATCAGTTTTGCCCAGTCGATAGGTTGAAGGATTAATAAAGTAGCAAAGATGGCAACTGTACGGTCACTCATCCGGCAGAATATCGGCAGGATAATTCCTAAAATCGCATACATGGTTAATATTTCGCCGGTAAAGAAAGCGGCATTGAATTGTCCTATAATGAATAGGATGAATAATCTCCATAAAAAACGCAGGCGGAAATCTTTCCCTCTCCGTTGTTGGTTATTGTCCTGAATATAGAAACTGAAACCGAAGAGCAAAGCAAATACAGCGTATGCTTTATTACTGAATGTGAAGAATAATCCTCTCCAGATAGCCTGATCGGTAAATTTCATCCATTCAAAAGGGACTTCTTCCGGGAAAGAATAGAAATTAAAGTGTTCGATGCTGTGCAAGAGGATGATCCCCATTACTGCCAATCCTCTTAATACGTCGGCCACGTCTATTCGGGCGTTGGTTTCGGCGATTTTGTGTTCCATGATTTTTGTTCTGTTATTAATAAGGTTTATATTTTATAATTATTTGATTCGGCTTGCTTCAACTCTACTGCTTTAATCCTATTGTTAAGGTACTACTTACTATAGCCTTGATACTTTACTCTTGGAACTTAACCCTGATGCTTCGGCTCTAATACTTGATACCTAATACTTAAATTTAGTCCTTGAATTTAAAACCTCACTTGTACCTGTGCCTGTATCAGGTTGGAATCTTTTTGTCCGTCTCCTTTCTTATTACAAAAGGTGTATTGTGCCTGTAACCGGCATCTGGGATAAAACCAGTATTGTACGCCTGCAATATAGTTATTTTGTTTGAAATCTGCAGCTTTGTTCGGGTTGAAATAATCGAACGAAGCGATGAAATCGAAATTCCGGGCAAAACGCACGCTTCCTGTTGCATAGAAACCTTCACTTTTCACATTCCTGTCTTTTCCGGCAAGATATTCCGTACGCAGATTAAAAGTGGAAGTGGTGACAACCCCTCCTGCACTCCAGCGTCTCTTAGCGTAATTTTCTCCTACTTTGATTCCGGTATATTCAGAGTCAGCTATGGCGTGTCCTGTTCCGCGGATAAACGAACCACCTACGGACAACCATTTCAGCGGATTAACCATCAGATTACCGACCACATCTTTTTGACTGTTTTTGTCTTTGGTATTCAGTCCCTGTCCGTTCATTACAGCTACTTTATATTGTAGGAAGTCACGAAATAATTTCCCGTGAAGCATCATACCTATATCCCGTCCGGAAGTCATTCCGTAACATTTATCGCTGCCGCTTACTCCTGCCAGATAGCAGACAGATTGTGAATAGCAATTGATAAGTTCTACTGTAGTAGGAGACAATTCGTTTTCTATGGTATAAGGAACCTTGAATTCACCGATACGTGCCGTAAGTCCGGGGAGAAACTGATAATCGGTATACACTTCGAGTAACATGCCCCCGTTGTAGAAGTCGTACATAAAATCACAAGTCCACCGTTTGGTGATCTTTCCGTGTGCCATGAAAATGATTCGTTTGATGTCGAATGTGTTATCCGGATTCGCTGCATCGTCATAAGTGTATCCCAGTTGGGCATATCCGGAGAGACTAATCCGTTCTTTCAGTGTGTTGACAACTTGATTTAATGGTGTCTGCTCCTGTGCCAGGAGAGGATTTTGCATACTTGTAATGCATACTACAAAGGTTAAGAGTTGGAGTAGTGTTTTTCGCATGAGTTAGTTGTTATTTGATTTTGATTATGGTTGATACTGTATTATGGTTGATACTGTGGGAATAAATGTAGTGTCAATCAGATTCTTTTCAGAGTAGGTTTGGGGTATTCGGTGGTTTTCTTTCAACCAGTGTATAGCCTTGTCTATCGCTTCAGCGGAGGGGCGTTTTGCTTTTTGATAATTGGGGAGGGCGACGAGTCCTGTCAGATTTTCGGACACACCTATTTCTATCAATACTTGCTCCCATTCTTTCTGCGGGTGCATTTTTATGTAATCTACTCCCAGGTTATATCCTGTGATGAGTAGCTCGATTTCTTCTCTCTTCTCGTTGAGCGCTTTTCGTGAAAAAGCGGTAGCGGTGAAATCGATACCCAACTCTTGCGTACTTACCAATGAACGATGTTTACTGTTCATGGCGATGGATGCGGCAGGGTCGGGTAGGAAAGAGGCATCAATTTGATTGTACTGCAACATTTGCAGACGGAGAGGAAGCTGGCCGATTTCCGGCATGTTTATTTCCGTATGCTTGATTCCGGCTTTGCTTAATAGCTGGTCGGTGGCATATTCGATAACTGTGTTGCGCGACACGGCGATATTCTTTTCCTTGAGCTGTTCCAGTTGGTTGATGTTACTTTCTTTGGAGACAATGAAGCAGAAATAACCATCATTCTTCAGGATGAATCCTAAATCAGTATGATGAATAGCTTGTAATGCTACCGCACTGGGATAGTCAGTAATCATGCCATCTATTTTCCGGGTTTGGAAAGCAGCGTCCCGGTCGTTGGCAGAGTTGAATGAAAGAATGGTCAAATCCAGTCCTAATGAGTCGTAAATGCCTTGCGTTTTGGCTATATGAAAAGGAAGTCCGTCCAGTGTAGGCATCATGCCCAGGGTAAGTGGTTGCAGTTCGGTTAGAGGTAAAAAAGAGCTGTCTCCTTTCTTACTCTGACAAGAGTAAAGGAAGAAAAGGATGAACCAAAAGAATAGTATCGGTCTTTTCATACCTCGTTTTTATAAATAAGAGGAATTCTGTTTTTATAAATAAGGGCAACTCTTTTCACAAAGAACTGCCCTTCTAATAATTAACTATGTGATTTTAACAATTATCTTATTCTTGAATAGCAGCGATACCCGGAAGAACTTTTCCTTCGATTGCTTCGAGCAATGCGCCACCACCAGTTGAAACATAAGATACACCGCTAGCCAAACCAAACTTGTTAACACAAGCTACAGAGTCGCCACCACCCACAAGTGAGAATGCGCCGTTCTTAGTTGCTTCAACGATTGCTTCACCTACTGCACGTGAGCCGTGAGTGAAGTTGTCGAATTCGAATACGCCTGTAGGACCGTTCCAAAGAATAGTCTTAGATTCTTTGATAACGTTAGCGAAGATTTCTTCAGTCTTAGGACCGATGTCAAGACCTTCCCATCCGTCAGGAATTTCGTCAACAGCACAGAATTTAGTATTTGCATCGTTAGAGAATGCGTCAGCAATCTTAGCGTCAACAGCCAATACCAGGTTTACACCTTTTTCTTTTGCTTTCTTCATCAAATCCAAAGCCAGGTCAAGTTTGTCGTCCTCACAGATAGAGATACCGATTTTGCCGCCCATAGCTTTAGTAAATGTATAAGTCATACCACCGGCGATAATCAGGTTGTCTACCTTGCTCAACAGGTTTTCGATGATTTCGATTTTAGAAGAAACTTTAGAACCACCCATGATAGCAGTGAAAGGACGTTTGATGTCTTTCAGAATATTATCAACGGCCTTTACTTCTTTCTCCATCAGATAGCCTAACATCTTGTGGTCAGCATCGAAGTAATCAGCGATAACGGCAGTAGAAGCATGTTTGCGGTGTGCAGTACCGAATGCGTCATTTATATAACAGTCGGCGTATGAAGCCAATGTCTTGGCAAACTCTTTTTGAGAAGCTTTCATCGCTTTTTTTGCATCTTCGTATGCAGGATCTTCTTTATCAATTCCGACAGGTTTTCCTTCTTCTTCAGGATAGAAACGCAAGTTTTCCAATAACAAGACTTCTCCCGCTTTCAAAGCTGCTGCAGCATCACTTGCTTTAGCACAGTCCGGAGCAAATTGAACGGGTACGCCCAATTTTTCAGAAACAGCGTCTGTAATCTGGCTCAATGAGAATTTAGCATTGACTTTTCCTTTGGGTTTACCCATGTGTGACATGATAATCAAACTACCACCATCAGCCAAAACTTTCTTCAGTGTAGGAAGAGCACCACGGATACGGGTATCGTCAGTGATTTTACCATTTTCATCCAAAGGTACATTGAAGTCCACGCGGACAATCGCCTTTTTACCGGCAAAGTTGAAATTGTCAATTGTTTGCATAATCTCTTAATTTGTTTATAGTGTATAATTATAATCTCGTTTATTAAGGGTGTGGCAAAGTTACTAATATTTTTTGTTCGCAGAGTGTTAGAGACATAATATTTTTCTTCTTTTTTGCAGAAAGCATATTTCTAAATATAATAATGTGTCCTTGATAGCCCTGTTATAAAGGGTGAAATATTTTTTCCGTGTTAAGATTCTCATAAATAGTTTATTAACGAAAGCTTATGAACAAAAGTTAATTAAATGTTTGACTGTAAAGAGATAAAAAGTACTTTCACATGAGTGTACAACTGAATAATAGCCATTAATGCACTAATTAAAACTTCTGTATCGACGACTAATCAGCTTGACCTGTTTTTGGTATTATTAAGGGATATGTGATAATGCATATCTTATGTCTTTAAATATAAATTAGATACAATGAAGTATTTGAACGGTGTTGCTGTCTGTTGTTTGGGCAGTATTCTATTTTTGTCTTGTCAAGAGCAATTTGAAGAAGACTCTGAAAGGCAGGAGGGTCAACAGTTACCAATGTCTGTTATAGCTCAAATAGGGGTTATACATAATGAGCCGACTCCCCGTTATTCGGGAGAAGTGGGGAGTGCTATTTTTGCAGAAGGTGATAAAATCGGTATGTTCGTAGATGATAATCCGGTCACGGAATGGACTTATTCCTTGAAATGGACTTCTCCAAAAGCTTATTGGGATGATTTGGTGACTGAAAGTACATTCTCTGCCTTTTATCCATATAATGATGCGACTACTGATAGAACAAAAGTATGTCTGCCATCTTTGAAGGGACAGGATGGTAGTTGGGAAAATATCCAGAAGTATGATTTTATGGTGGCAGAGGTGACTCAGGCTTATGGAGAGGATGGAACCGTTGCTTTTACCGGCAATAACTCTTTTCGCCATATTTCTTGTTTGGTGCAATTTGATATAAAAGCTGCCGGTACATTATCTGATGCGGTTCTGACTAACTTGTCGCTGGAAGGTGGTAATATTATTTCTTCTGCTACTTATTCGTTTGAGACAGAAAAGGTTACTCTTACGCAGGAAGGTGATTCCGATTTGTTGAGCGTTTCCCTGAATAACCATTCAATGGCGGATGAAAAGGAAGGTGTTTCTTATTATTTCATATTGAATCAGAAAACATCCGATACTCCCGTTTCATTGACGTTGGAATATTCGGTTGCAGGTAAGTCTTATGCCGCTTCCATTTCTACTTTTGCCAAAGATAATGCATTTAAGGAAGGTACTCATCAAAAGTATAATATTGCGGTCAATGGAAAAGAAATACAAATAACGGGAGGGGAGATTGGCAGCTGGAATGACGGCGGAGAAATGGGGGATATTAACCTTGATGTAAAGACCGGAGATGAAGAAAATAAATAAAGGTCAGTTTCGTTTTATATTGTTTTTGTCATTGTTTCTGACACTGTCTTTCTCGTGTCAGCGTGTAATGGATGATGGAGAAGAAGACGATGTGTCGTCTTCTGATGGGACAGCATTGAAAATAATGGCCCGTTCCGGCGGAAATACATCTATTGAATATCCGGTTTATCTGTATGCCTTTAATGAGAAAGGAGACTGTGCGGCAAAGCAGAAGATAACTTCGGAAGAGGTGGAAATGAATCTGCAGTTACCTTCGGGAAATTTTAAGGTGGTGGCTCTTTCGGGAGTATCTAAAGGATATGTGATGTCCGATAATCCCAAAATCAGCGATGTAATCACTATGCAAGAAGGTGGTTGTGCTTCAAAAGCAATGATGATGGGAATGGCTGACGTTTCATTGGAAGGAAAGAATAAAACGGTGAATCTTCTGCTTACTTACATGGTGGCTTCTCTTAATGTTGTTCTGACAAAAGCGGATAAGGTTAAACAGGTGAAAGTAGGCATATCGCCTTTGCATTCTTCTCTTAATTTTGAAGGAAAATATGGAGGTGAGGAAAAGAAACTGGAAATAGAGTGTGCGTTAGGGACAGATGGGAGATGGACTGCGGGACCTGTTTATATCTTTCCCGGTTCCGGCTCTCAAACCACTTTGTCCATCACGCTGGACGATTCAAAAGGAAGCCACACGTATGGATATGTCAGTAAAGTTGTTCCTCAAGCCAATCATCCTTATAATATAGGTGGCAGCTATACAGGAGATATTTCTATCGATGGAAGCCTGATAGCCAAAGGTTGGGAGGATGCGATAGATGTCGAGTTTAAATTTGAAACGGATGAAGACAACTCCAATGATGAAGATGTGGATGAGGATATATCGGGAGTTCCCGAGGTTGGAAGCATTTGGAATGATTGTATTGTAGCCGCTTCCAATAAAAGTAGCGATGGAAGTGGAACAGATTTGTTACTGATGAGTTTGGAAGAATGGGAAAGTCAAATAGCAACTGCCCGGTCTGTTCCCGAAGGCTATTCTGTTCATAATATAAAGAACTGGCGTTTTCCTACGGAACAGGAAGCCAAAGCAATTAGAGACCGGTTTAATGGTGACAGATTGATTGATTTGAATGAGAAAATAGAAGCCAGGAATCAAGAAGAGCTGGAAATAACACATGATTCGGATACGCGCTATTTATGTGATAAAGAGGGTGTTTTCTATTCTTTTCAGTTTATTGGCGCAAAGAGAGTTACGAAAGCGGGAAAGGATAAGTTTTATCTGATTCGTGTCGTTACTACCCATCACTTTTCAAAATAAGGAGTACTTATGTATAATGAATAGAGGCAGGTTTTAAGC
>ENA-OPCL01002961-OPCL01002961.1-human-gut-metagenome-genome-assembly--contig:-NODE-2961-length-10360-cov-2.103930_pt1 | contig 10360 bp, 6 predicted proteins | sample MGYA00241251_ERZ501482 | MGnify/ENA primary metagenome ERZ501482 (study PRJEB25962, sample SAMEA2042581) | human gut metagenome | biome: human gut; feature: human-associated habitat; material: faeces... | reverse complement strand
TTGCAATTCAGGCAACAAACTTGTAAAAAATGGTGTTGACATTGGATGGCAAATTATGGTATCTTTTGGACAAGGAGTTAGACGTGGGTAACCGGAATAATTCTCATGGAACTCTAAGTATCATAACTAATAAATTATTAGCAAAAAAGCTAATGCCAAAAAACGAAAAGGAGGATTACAGTTATGAGAAAGATCAAGAAATTAGTTGCTACACTGTTAGCAGCAACAATGGTAATGGCAATGGGAGTTACAGCGTTTGCTGCAGATTCATTAGCAGATGGTAAGTACACAGCAAAGCAGAATCTTTATAAGAACTCAGCTTGTACAACAACATCTATGGGAGATGCTGCACTCAATGATATGCGTGCAGAAATTACGATTGCAGATGATGAGGCAACACTTGTTGTTCATACTCATGAGATTACATATTTAGGTCTGACTGGACATTTAGGAAAAATGGTAGTTAATGGAAAAACAGTTACTCCGAAACAGACTACAACTAATGGCGTAACAGATTACTACTTCACATTCACAGGTTTAGATGCATCTACAATTTATGAAGGCTGTGTAATTACTGGTAAATTCACAACATACGTTGGAAGTATGCCGATGAACGCAACAGGATATTTGAAACTTACAGACATCACAGCAAAATAAAATAAGTAAATATGTATGTAAAGCAAGCTGCTGTACCCAAAAGTGCAGCAGCTTGTTTTAATTGATACGGAGGAAAAATGAAAAAAATAAAAAAGATATTAGCCTTTGTATTGAGTACAAGTATGTTACTTGGCGGTATGAATATACAAGCGTTTGCTGGTGAACAGAAAGAAACAAATACCGCAAATACAGAGTTAGATAACCAAAATGAATATGTTGTTCCACTGACTTTTTATGGACCTTCTGGAAAACTGCTTACGGAGGAGCCTTATTCGGGTACAGTTCAGGATTACATGGATAATGTTGCACTAGTAAAAAAGAATGATAATGGAACATATCATGTAACCTTACAGATTGAAAATTATGAAAAAATTGATATTTTGCAGTTCTCAAAACCGGGTGTAATTTCAGATGATATAGCACCTTCGAATGCACCTATGGGAACTTTTAATATTCCAGAAAAATATATTGCTAATAATGAGGAAAATCCATCAGAGGCAACGGAATATTTGAAGGAACAAGGACAAATTAATGAAGAGTGGAATGATAAATACATTCAAAATTATTCTGTTGAAAAAGCAACAACGGGTGTGTCGTGGTATTCTTTTGATGTGGATACACTGGAAGGAACGATGTATACTAAAGCTTTCTATAGTTATGGAAGAACAGATGATGACTTGGAAAGCTATATGTACGGAATTGTAAACGGAAAATTTACATTTGATGTAAATAATGCAGTAGTTGCTAAAGAGATTAACGAAGAAAATTATAAAAATATTGGATTGGAGCTTTCTAAAGTTGTAACCAGTGTTGGAGATTCACCGGATTTCACAGGATTTGTAGCAGAAGAAAAAACTGCAAATGATTTGTTTAGTGGTACTTGTGAAGCAAAAATTGAGAATGGAAAAGTTACTGTTACAGCAGAGACAAGTAGCATTGATTCAATAAGAGTACTTGAAGAAATTAAGGATTTAGGCGAGTGTACTTATCCTTCAACTTCTTCATATCGTCAATATATGTATGCGTATTCGAGAGAAGTAAAAAAGAATAAGTATATTTCTGTTTATTCAGACAATATTTTGGAAGATGGAAAATTTTCCATTGAATACGAAAACTTAGAAGAAGCTATTTTTGGAAAACAGGTTGAGATACAAACAGAAGATGGTACCTACTATGGAGAATTGCGAGTAAGAACAACACCGAAAGAAAAACTCGAATTGACAGATGGTGATGTTACACTTGTAACAGATAACTATACAGTTAATAGTAAAGCAAAATTTGGAGCAGAACTTTTACAGGAAACCTCAGATGAAGATAGTGAATATAACAAATATTATTCTTTATTAGCAGGAAACGCTTCAAAAGCATTGATCTATAATTTGTCATTAAAAATGAATGACTCGCAGGTTATTCCATCGAGAGCAGTAGAATTAAGAGTAAAAATTCCGAAAGACTGGGATAAGAGCAAAATAGAAGTTCAATGGTATTATCCAGTAAATGAAATGTTTAATCCGATAGAGTATTTTGATTCATCTTCCTATAAAAATGATGATGGAAGTATTCACATGGAGGGCGATGAACTGGTTATAACAGGCACTACTCGTGTTTATAATACAATCGCCATTACACAAAAAGCGGATAAAGTAGATATTTCAGAAATCCAGGACGGAACATATAATGTTAATGTTACTATGTGGCAGCAGGATCAGCCGGATAGATTGTCTATGAGCAATTCTGCGGTTGTAAATGATTCAGCTCGTTTGGTAGTAGAGAATGGAAAGAAACATATCTATTTTGATACACAAGGAATTGTGATTACGGGCAGATATGGTTATACAAATGGAATATTCTGGGCAAATAATGAGCAGACAGAAGAAAACGGACTTCCGATATTAAGTGAATATACACCGCTTGATTATTATAGTTACTACCTAAATGATTCGGGAAGCACAGATATGGATTCCTATGCGGAAGAATATGACTTATATTATCCGAAGAGCGTAGGTTTTGAATTTCCAGAATCAGCAGACAGAGATGATGGGGTATATTTGAACTTCTTTGTTCCTATCATGGATGAACTTCAGCATAAAGTTCCTGGATCTGGTGAAGGATGCAGAACTGCATTTATGACTTTATCTGGTTTAACACCTGTGGCAGAAATTAACGAGCCAACCCACGATAAATCTGTTTTAGTTGTAGCAGTTGATAAAGCATCTAAATATACAGCCGACAATTATACAGAGGAATCTTACAAAGTATTATCTGACGCAGTAGCAAAAGCTCAGAAGGTAATCGACGGAACAACTTCTGCAAACGATTCTGAAATCGTAGCATTAGATAAAGAAATTTCTGATGCAATCAGCGGATTAAAAGAGGCAACTGGACTTGACAAATACAATAAAGTCCTGAAAAATGCCAAAGCATTAAATGAAGCAGATTATACAGCAGAAAGCTGGGCAGACCTTCAGGCAGTGATTACTGCTCAGGAAGGAAAGGTAACAGAAGAAAATGCAGATCAGGCATCCGCAGACCTTCAGTCAGCAGTAGATGCACTTGTACCGATGTCAACAGCCGTTTCCATGGAAAAAGGTGTTTACGAAGTACAGGCAACACTTACCAATCAGGATGGAACAGCAAGTGATTTGAATGCAGGATTAAAATCTGCTCGTTTATATACAGATAAAGACGGCAATGTAACTGCTTATCTGTACGTGGACGGAATTACCGGTATGCAGTATCGCAAGGGTGCCGGATATGCGGATGCAGATACAGACGCAGGCAGACTTGTAGTGAAACTTCCTGCAAATGTAGAAAACCATAAAGTAAAAGTAACAACAGAAAGCGGAGAAGCAGAACTCCTGTTAAATCTTGATTTAAAATCTGCAGTAAAACAGGAAATTAAAAAATCCGATCTGGAATCAAAACTGAATGATGCAAAAGTATTAAAAGAGAAGAATTACACAAGTGATTCATTTGCAGTATTGACAAATGCCATTGCTACAGCAGAGAGTGTTCTGGCAGACAAAGTGGCATTCCAGTCAGAAATCACAGCAGCGGAAGTTACTCTGGACACAGCAACAGCAGGTCTTGTAATGAAAGAAGACGTAAAAGCAAGAGCAGAACTGGATCAGGCAGTTTCCGATGCGAAAAATAATTATGCAGAAGCAAATTATACAAAAGACAGTTATGAGAATCTGAAGGCTGCAATCAAGGAAGCTGAAGAAGTATTAGCAAAATCTGATGCGACAGTAGATGAAATGAATGAACAGGTTGACAAGCTGGATAAAGCAGTGAAAGCACTTGTTCGTCTGGATGATGCAGTAGATAAGTCAGAATTAAATGGCTATATCGAAAATGCACTGACCAAGACAAATGACGGCACTTATACAGACAACAGTTGGAACAGTTTCCAGGCAGCAATCAAATCTGCTCAGAAAGTATCCGCTGATGTCAATGCAACAAAACCAGAAGTAGAAAAGCAGACAAAACTGCTGACCTCTTCTTATGAAGCACTTGTTGTTAAAAACAAACAGAGTGATCTCTTTGAAAAATATCCGCAGATTTTTGAAGGTACATATTCCGTACCGATCAAACTGCTCAACGCAACATCCGATGAAGATTCTATGGGAAATGCTTCCATGATTCAGAACGGAATTGTAAGAGTTACGGGTAAAGGTGAAGTAACACTGGAGATGAACTTCCAGTCCATGAAATTTGCCGGAATGACAGGTTATCTGTACAAACTGAAAAAAGTAGATATGGATACGGTTGAATACAACAAATATAATTATCCGGTAAAATATGAAGCTTCCGATGCAACAATTCTGGAAGAGTACACAGATGTTTACGATTTATTTAATGACAAGAACTCTGAGTATTACGACAAGAATACAGAAGGAAACTGGTATCCAAAAAAATTATCAATCCCGATTGAACTGAACGACAACCTGTTCTATGTAGAGGTTTATGTTCCGGTTATGGAAAGCATCGGTGAAGGACAGGGTACAAAGGTTGCCAGAGTTTCTATCGACTGGGCAAACATCAAACAGGAGACAGGAGTAGAAAGAGACAACAGTGTAATCGAAGCACTTCTGAATCAGGTATCCGGTATGCAGCAGGGTGATGTTGCTGACGAATACTGGAACGCTTTAAATGCGGCTTACATGACAGCTCAGGATGTTTACAATGATATGAATTCTACACAGAAAGAAATTGATCTGCAGGTGACAGCTTTACAGGCAGCCGTAGATGCAGTAGAAACTCAGATCGTAGACAAGACAGAACTGAATGCTTTGATTGAAAAAGCAACAGCAGAAGCAAATCGTACCGATGTTGTTTATACTTCTGCAACATTAGAAGCATTAAAGACAGCAATCACAAATGCACAGGCAGTAGCAGCAAAAGAAGATGCTACCAAGGCAGAAGTTCAGGCACAGGTTACAGCACTTCAGACAGCACTTGACAGTTTAAGAGTTGTTGATAAGACAAACTTAAATGCCCTGATTGAAAAAGCAAAAGCTGAGGCAGCAAAAACAGATGTTTATGAAAGCAGCAGTTTGACGGTCCTGAATACAGCAATTACACTGGCTGAGAATGTTGCAGCAAATCCAAAAGCAACAGAGGCAGAAGTTGCAGCAGCAGAGAAATCTCTGACAACTGCATTAAACGGACTGGTAGAAAAAGCAGTTGTAGATAAGAGCAAACTGGAAAGCAAGATTGCAGAAGCAAAGACATATTTAAGCCAGACAGACATTTATACAGAAAGTTCTCTTGCAACATTACAGAGTGCAGTAGGTCGTGCTCAGAATGTAATGGATAATGATTCTGCATCACAGAAACTGGTAGATGATCAGGTGACAAAACTGACAGAAGCAATCCAGCAGTTAGCAAAGAAGAGTGATGGAAAACTGGATATCAAGAACCTTGCTGATGGGGTTTACTCTATCTATGGAACAATGGTGAAAGTAGACAAGAATACTTATTCTATGTCAAATGAAGCAATCAACCATACAATTAAACTGACAGTGAAGAATGGTAAATACTATATCACTCTGAACTTCAACGGACTGACCGTAGGACAAAAACTTGGATATTTAAGCCAGCTGAAATACTTCACAACAGGTTATAGTGTTGATCCTCAGTATGGTAATCCGCAGGGATCACTTGCAGATGTTACCGTAGATAGTTATCAGAAGAATGCAGATGGAACGTTAGTATCTGATTCTTATGGAACAAACTATCCAGATGTCGTTACATTCGAATTGATTCCGGAAGCTCTGAATGATGGATATGTTCCGTTACAGGTATTCGTTCCGATTATGGACGCAATCAGCTCTGGTACAGGAACACAGCCAGTATACCTGAAACTGGATTGGAGCTCATTAAAAGCAACAACATCCGATGATCCAGACTTTGATAAGAACGACAACAATAATAGTAATTCCAACGGAAATAACAACAGTAATTCTTCTATTGGAAACAGCTCACTTGGAAATAATACCCTTGGAAGCAGTTCTCTTGGAAGCAGCAAACTTGGTTCTTCCTCACTTGGAAGTGGTTCTTCAAGTCTGAAGAGTGGAACATCCAGCCTTGGATCAGGTTCCAGCCTGAAATCAGCATCCAACGTTAAGACTGGTGATGTTGTACAGAACAATACCCTGTGGGCAGCTATCCTTCTTCTCGGAGGAGTCGCTTTACTGGCAGGAATCATGGAGTACAACAGAAAGAAAAAAGCAAACATAAAATAATTAAGTAGAGATTTGGCAGACGACCCTCCCATTCCTTCGGGACTGGGAGTCTGCCAAACTCATTTAACAGGAGATAAGGAATGAAATTAGCAGCGAAAAAAAATAAAATATTGTCTGCCATTATGACTTGTGTGCTTGCCATTACTTTAATGGCAGGCTTTCCTGCTGTTAAGGCTTATGCCGCAAGCGGGACAGTGTATAGCTGTACAATTAACAGATGTTACGCACACCCGGTTACCGGAGTAATCGAAGATTCCGGTGGAGAGAGTTCTTATGCAACAGGACAGGGCATGGTAGAAGGTTGTGTATACAGCAATGGTATCTTGGAAGTATCAGACGATGGAGCTTATTATCTGACCATCCGCATGAGTCTGATGGACTACACCAGTGGACATAGTTTTCAGGTACAGAATGTAGGAGATTCCGGCTGGTCTACACCATCAGAAATCGGTATTACAGGAAATGGTTCAGACAGCAACGGTACAACAGCCGATGTGTGTATGCGTGTGCCAAGCGAAAACTGTGTAGTCAGAGGTTCCATGTATGTAGAACCGATGGGAAGAGATGTTATTTTCTATCTGTATCCGAGCAACTACAGTGAAGGAAACAATACAGACATGAACGCAACTATGGTAACAGAAAGTTCTGATGGAACAGCAGTAGAATCCAGTGGTTCTGGTTCAGTAGATAATTCAGGTTCTACTTCCAGTGGAAGTTTAAGTTCTGGAAGTTCTTCTCTTCAGAGTTCCGGCTCATCCGATAAAAGCAGTTCTTCCAGCAGCTCATCAAAGAAACTGGAGAGCAGTATTACAGAAGCTGCAAAACCGAGCAGTGATTCTTCTTCACTGGATACAGAAAATCCAGTAAATTCTTCAGAAGGATTAAGTCTTTCTACTGCGAAAGATGGAACAAGTGACAGCGATTCCGATAGCGGAAATACTTCTTCCGGCAACCGGATTTTTCAGATTGCATTGGCAGTTGTAGTAACAGGTCTGATTCTGCTTGGAGCAGTATCCGGAGTGATTTATTTCTTCCGTAAGAACTGGAAACGTTGGGGAGGTGCAGAGGACGATGATGAATAGGCGTTTGAAAAAAGCATCGGCTGTTCTCCTTGCAATGACCATGATTTTTTCTCTGGCAGGTTGTGTAGACCAGAGTCAGGGAAAGAAAAGCAGTGATTCTGCTACGCAGACAGAGAGCAGTACAGATGAGACAGCCAGCAGTAAGACGGCAGATAAAAAGACTTCTGACAGCAAATCGGACAAGGATTCTTCCAATGAAGATGCCAAGTCTCTCTTAGAGATTAATGATCCGGAAGAAAAGGCAGCCGTAGAAGCAGCCAAGAAAAAAGTACAGGCTATGAAAGAAAGCCCAAGAATTATAGCGACTTCTCCGGCAACCGCAGATATCTGTGACAAGCTGGAACTGGATTTGGTAGGTGTTTGCAGTAGCACCGTATCCACAATTCCAGACAGATACAAAGATGTAGAGACAGTCGGAACAGCCATGAGTCCGGATATGGAGATTGTATCCTCACTTAATCCAGACTGGATTTTAAGTCCGGTGTCATTGCAGAGTGATCTGCAGCCGAAATATGAAGCAATCGATACAGACTGGGCGTTTTTGAATCTTAGAAGTGTGCCGGGTATGTACCGTTCCATTCAGGAACTGGGTGAGATTTTCGACAGAGAAGATCAGGCACAGAAACTGGTGGACGAGTTTACAGAATTCTATGATGATTATAAGAAAAAGAATGAAGGAAAAGACCATCCGAAGGTAATGATCCTGATGGGACTTCCGGGGTCTTATATTATCGCAACACCGAATTCCTATGTAGGAAGTCTGGTGGAACTGGCAGGCGGAGAGAATGTATACTCTGACACCGATCAGGAATTTTTGACCGTAAATACTGAAGACATGAAAACCAAAGAGCCGGATATTATCTTACGTGCCGCACATGCACTGCCGGATCAGGTGGTAGAAATGTTCAATAAAGATTTTGCGGAGAATGACATCTGGCAGCATTTCGATGCTGTGAAGAACGGCAGAGTTTATGATCTGACTTATGAATATTTCGGTATGAGTGCTACGTTTAAGTATCCACAGGCACTGGAAGAATTACAGCCAATCCTTTATCCGGAAAGTGATGAAGATTCAGCAAAAGCAAAAGAAACCAGTGATAATGCACAGAAGAAAGCAAAGGATTCTGACGCAACTGAAAAATACAACGAACAGCAGAGCAAGTAGAAAGGAGAGGACAGATGAAAGAGACAGAATTAAAAAATACTTCTGAGACTTCCGAAAGGGAAGTCCAGAACCTCTCCGGTCAGGATAAAGCAAGAAAGCATCGGAAAACAGCAAAAGCAGCCATTTCCTTTATTGTAATGATCGTATTGCTGGTTGCATTATTTTTTGCGGCAGTGAATATCGGAAGCCTGAAAGTCAGCTTCCCGGAACTACTGAAAGGATTATTTGTAAAGTACAATGAAGACGTGGCAACAATCTATGACTTACGATTCCCACGAATTGTAATCTCCATGTTAGCCGGAGCTGCGATAGCGGTATCGGGTGTGTTATTTCAGGCGGTATTAAAAAATCCACTTGCCGATCCGGGAATCATCGGTATTTCCAGTGGAGCAAGTTTTGCGGCGGTACTCATTACCGCATTTGCACCGACTTTATTTTTCTTCACTCCATTATTTGCATTTCTTGGTGGTGTGATTGCATTTGTCTTAGTTTACAGCCTGTCATGGAAAGGGGGATTAAGTCCCTTAAGAATTATCCTTGTCGGTGTGGCAGTCGATGCAATGTTCACCGGATTATCCAGTGCGCTGAATTCAATGAATGGCGGAAACATGTCTGGCGTGGCAGCCATCGTCAATGGTAATATCACAATGAAAACTTGGGATGATGTGAAAACCTTAGTACCGTATGTAATTATCGGACTGGTTCTGGCACTGATTATGACGAAGATGTGTAATCTGTTAGCACTGGAAGATAAGACAGCACGAAGCCTTGGAATCAATGTCAATGCAATGCGTATCGTGATTTCACTGATAGCAGTATTGCTTGCAAGTATTTCCACAGCAGTAGCCGGAGTGATTAGTTTCTTAGGACTGATTGTTCCGCATATCGGAAGAATTTTAGTAGGAAGCGACCACAAGGCATTAGTTCCATTTAGTGCTTTGTTCGGAGCGTTTACGTTCCTGCTGGCAGATACCATCGGAAGAACGATAGCTGCTCCGTATGAGGTATCCGCATCCATCATTATGAGTGTGGTCGGAGGCCCATTCTTCATCATTCTGTTAAGGAGGTCTAAGAAGTATGGGAAGTAAAGAAAAGAATATGGATTTGACTTCTATACAGGGTGAAGCGGTTCTGAACGATGTGCTTCAGGACAACTCGACAGATAAAGTTTCTGAAAAAAATCATTTGGAGAAAAAGAGTTCAGCGAAGACTGTTTCAAAAAAAGATAAGTGGGCAGACAAGCCTGCGATGGAAGTCAGAGACCTGCATTTTTCCTATGGAAAAAATAAAGTCTTAAAGGGCGTATCCCTGAAGATTGAAGAAGGTAAAATCACAACGATTATGGGAGCAAACGGATGTGGAAAATCTACATTGTTTTCCCTGATGACGAAAAACTTATATCCGAGAAAAGGAAATATTTTCCTCAAAGGAAAGAATATCCAGAACCTGAATTTAAAAGAATTTGCCAGAAAGGTTGCGATTGTTCAGCAGTATAACAGTGCATCAGACGATATCACTGTTGAGAATCTGGTGGCATTCGGGAGAACCCCTCATAAGAAAATGATGCAGGGAGACAGTGCCGAAGATGAGCGTATGATTCAGTGGGCATTGGAAGTAACCAATCTGACAGAATATCGTGACAAGGGTTGATGGCAGAGAATTTGTATTGGCGGTGTAAGAAGATGAAAAATCCTTTAAAAGTAGTATGG
>ENA-OPCL01002960-OPCL01002960.1-human-gut-metagenome-genome-assembly--contig:-NODE-2960-length-10361-cov-2.918203_pt1 | contig 10361 bp, 9 predicted proteins | sample MGYA00241251_ERZ501482 | MGnify/ENA primary metagenome ERZ501482 (study PRJEB25962, sample SAMEA2042581) | human gut metagenome | biome: human gut; feature: human-associated habitat; material: faeces... | reverse complement strand
TACGCGAAGGCTTGGTGCTTGCGGAAATTGCCAATGTTGAAAAACTGGAAGCGACCAATCAGGATCTGAATATGGAAGTTTACAGCATGGCGCGCCAGTTTAATGCGGAACCGAAAGATGTCATCAAAATCATCAGAGATGAAAACCGCGCGGGGATGCTTTACAATTCCGTACTCCGCAAGAAAGCAGCTGCTTTCATTTACGGCGCGGCGGTAAAGGAAGAAAGTAAAAAAGAAGAAACAGCCAAGAAGACAGAATCTTCGGCAAAAGAAAAGAAAGAATCTCCGCTGGCCGCAAAGACAGTCAAAGAACTGAAAGCTTACGCTGAAGAAAAGGGTATTGCCCTTGACTCCCGCGCAAAGAAAGCGGACATCATCGCTACGATCGAAGCGGCTGAAAGAAAGTAATCCGTTCAACTTCATACAATGAATTTTATTTCATAACCTAAAGAGGCGCAGGCATGTTCCGCGTCTCTTTGTTGATGTATGAAAAAGAAACATAGAATTTTATCGTTATAAATTGTAAGATTGTGGTACAATTAGAAAGTACAAATAGTATTTATGAGAAAGGATGTTTATCTATGCCTTATGTGCCGATTGTTGTGGAACAGACCTCTCACGGGGAACGTTCCTATGATATTTATTCCCGTCTTTTAAAAGACCGTATTGTATTTCTTGACGGCCCCATTGATGATCATACCGCCAACGTGATTATTGCCCAATTTCTCTTTCTGGAAGCGGAAGACCCCGACAAAGATATCCATTTTTACATCAACAGCCCCGGCGGTGTTGTGACGGCAGGCATGGCGATTTATGATACGATGCAGTATATCCGCCCTGATGTGTCTACCATCTGTATCGGTTCCTGCGCCTCCATGGCGGCCGTACTTCTGACAGCCGGCGAAAAAGGGAAACGCTACGCCCTGCCTCATGCCAGCGTTATGATCCATCAGCCCCTCGGCGGTGCGCAGGGACAGGCAACAGAGATCCAGATCGTGGCAGATCATATCGCACAGACAAAGAGAACTTTAAATGAGTTATTGGCTGCAAATACCGGTCAGCCGATAGAAGTTGTTGAGCGTGATACAGACCGGGACAACTATATGACTGCTGAAGAAGCAAAGGCATATGGACTGATTGACGGTGTAGTCATGCATAAATAATGCGAAAGATAAGACTCCTGTGAATCGTCACAGGAGTCTTATTAGTTAGTATAGAGAAAGGACAGACATAAATTCATGGCAGAAAAAATGAGAGAAGGAAAAGTAAGATGCTCCTTTTGCCAGAAGACAGAAGATCAGGTAAGAAAACTGATCGCAGGTCCGGATGGTAAAGTATTTATATGCGACGAGTGCATTGGCATCTGCTCAGAGATCATGGAGGAAGAATTAAATCCTTATGATGACGAGGTTTTGAATTCTGATATTAATCTGTTAAAACCGGAAGAGATTCATGCAGTTCTGGATGATTATGTAATTGGTCAGGATGCAGCAAAAAAGGCTCTTTCCGTTGCTGTTTATAATCACTATAAAAGAATCCTTGCATCAAAAAATTCTGATGTAGAGCTTCAGAAGAGTAATATTCTGATGCTTGGACCTACAGGTTCAGGTAAAACTCTGCTGGCTCAGACACTTGCCAGACTTCTGAATGTACCGTTTGCTATTGCAGATGCTACTACACTGACAGAAGCCGGATATGTAGGAGAGGATGTTGAGAATATTCTTCTCAAGATCATTCAGGCAGCAGATTATGATATTGAACGTGCACAGTACGGAATTATCTATATTGATGAGATTGATAAGATCACAAGAAAATCTGAGAATCCATCCATAACCCGCGATGTTTCCGGTGAAGGCGTGCAGCAGGCACTTCTGAAGATTCTGGAAGGTACAGTGGCAAGTGTTCCGCCTCAGGGTGGCCGCAAGCATCCTCATCAGGAGTTTCTTCAGATTGATACAACAAATATTCTGTTTATCTGCGGCGGTGCTTTTGACGGAATCGAGAAGATCATTGAGTCTAGACAGGATACCAAGTCCATCGGTTTCGGTGCAGAGGTTTCTGTTAAGGAAGACAGAAATGTGGGTGAAATCCTGAAGGATGTAATGCCGGAAGACTTTATCAAATTCGGCCTGATTCCTGAGTTTATCGGTCGTGTGCCGGTAGTTGTAACTCTGGATGCGCTGGATGAGAATGCGCTGATCAGTATTCTGAAAGAGCCGAAGAACTCACTTACCAAACAGTATCACAGATTATTTGAACTGGATGGTGTTGAACTTGATTTTGAAGATGATGCACTTGAACTGGTCGCAAAGAAATCTCTGGAACGTAAGACAGGAGCCAGAGGTTTGCGTGCGATCATGGAAGGTTCACTGATGGATCTGATGTATAGGATTCCGTCAGATGACACGATTCGCAAGTGTACAATTACCAAAGATGTAGTAGATGGCACCGGTGAGCCGGAGATCGTCCGCGGAGAAGCTCCTGCACAGGCGAAGACAGCCGGAAGCAGAAGAACGTCCCGGGCACACAAGAAGGATAAACCGGAAACAGCCTGATGAAAGGGACTGAACAATAAATGACAAATCAGAATATAGTGCTGCCTGCGATCGCTCTCAGGGGGACTACCATCCTTCCCGGGATGATCGTTCATTTTGATGTGAGCAGGGAGCGTTCTGTCAAGGCGATTGAAGCTGCCATGCTTCATGACCAGAAGATTTTTCTGGTTACTCAGATTGATCCTGAGGTGGAATCACCGGATCTGGCAGGTGTATATCATGTAGGAACCATTGCCTATATCAAACAGGTTGTGAAACTTCCGCAGAACCTTTTGCGGGTACTTGTAGAGGGAACGGGAAGAGCCACACTTGTGAAATTTGAGCAGGAGTTTCCGTTTATCAGAAGTGAGATCACACCTGTTGATGAAGAAGAAATGCAGATGCCGGAACCAGTGATGGAAGCCATGCACAGAAGCCTTAAGGAATTATTCCACAGATACTGCATGGAAAATGGAAAAGTCAGCAAAGAGCTGGTAGCACAGATTTTAAATATAGATAATGTTGAGGAACTGGTTGAGCAGATTGCCGTAAATATTCCTTTATCTTATCAGAATAAGCAGAAGATTCTGGAGGCACTTACACTGGAGGAACGTTATGAAGTTCTGGGTGCAATCCTTGGAAATGAGATTGAGATCATGCAGATTGGCAGAGATCTCCAGAAAAAAGTGAAGGCCAGAATTGATAAGAATCAGAGAGAATATATTCTCAGAGAGCAGCTGAAACTGATACGTGAGGAACTGGGTGAGGATAATACTGCGGATGACGCAGAGGAGTTTAAGAAGAAACTCCAGGAACTTCAGGCCGGCGATGAGGTAAAGGAGAAGATCAGCAAAGAAATCGAGAGATTTAAGAATACCAACAGCAATGTATCCGAGAATGCAGTACTGCGTGGTTATATTGAGACCATGCTGGCACTTCCGTGGGAGAAGAAATCCACAGATTCTGATGATCTGAAAGAAGCATGGAAAGTACTTCAGGAAGGTCATTACGGTCTGAAAGATGTGAAGGAGCGTGTGATGGAGTTCCTTTCCGTCCGCAAACTGACACATAAGGGAAAAAGTCCGATCCTTTGTCTGGTAGGACCTCCCGGAACAGGTAAAACCTCCATTGCCCGATCGATTGCAGAAGCAATGCATAAGAAATATGTACGTATCTGTCTGGGCGGTGTGAGAGATGAGGCTGAGATCCGGGGCCACAGAAAGACTTATGTAGGAGCAATGCCGGGAAGGATCACTGCAGCATTACAGCAGGCAGGAGTGAGCAATCCTCTGATGCTTCTGGATGAGATTGACAAGACCAGCAGTGATTATAAAGGAGATACTTCTGCGGCACTTCTTGAGGTGCTTGATCCGGAACAGAACAGCAGATTTATGGATCATTATATAGAGGTTCCACAGGATCTTTCAGAAGTACTGTTTATTGCAACTGCAAACGATGTTCAGGGCATTCCGAGACCACTTCTTGACCGTATGGAACTGATCGAGATCGCAGGTTATACTGAGAATGAGAAGGAACATATTGCAAAGGAACATCTGATTCCGAAGCAGATGGAAGAGAACGGTATCGAGAAAGGTAAACTGACAATCCAGTCAGCGGCTCTTAAGAAGATCATCAACAATTATACAAAAGAAGCCGGAGTTCGAAACCTGGAGAGAACCATCGGACAGATATGCAGAAAAACTGCACGTCTGATCATGGAAGAAGATAAAAAGAAAGTTACAGTGACTTCAAAGAATCTGTCAGATTTTCTTGGAAAAGAGCATTTTAACTATCTTATGGCAAATAAGAAAGATGAGATTGGTATTTCCCGCGGGCTTGCCTGGACACAGGTGGGTGGCGATACACTGCAGATTGAAGTCAATGTAATGCCCGGAAAAGGTGAGCTGATGCTTACCGGACAGTTGGGAGATGTTATGAAAGAGTCTGCACAGGCAGGTATTACTTATATTCGTTCCATTGCTTCTGACTATAAAGTTGAGCCGGAATTTTTCCAGGAAAACGATATTCATGTGCATATTCCGGAGGGGGCAGTACCAAAAGACGGACCATCCGCAGGTATTACCATGGCAACTGCAATCCTTTCCGCAATTATTAAGAAGCCGGTAAGGGCAGACCTTGCAATGACCGGTGAGATCACACTGAGAGGAAGAGTTCTTCCGATCGGCGGTTTGAAAGAAAAACTTCTTGCGGCAAAATATGCTAAGATCAAAGAGGTGTTAGTGCCGGCAGAAAACAAACCGGATATTCAGGAATTAGATAAGGAAATCACAGACGGACTTACCATTACCTTTGTAAGTTCGATGAAGGAAGTGCTTAATAAGGCACTGGTATAAAATAAATGGTCAGTCAGTAAAGATTGACCATTTGTTGTGAAAAAAGAGAGGAAATCAATGGTTATTAAGAATGTATCATTAGATATCGTATGCGGTATTACCAGCAAACTCCCGGACACCAACAGACCGGAGGTTGCATTTGCAGGAAAATCAAATGTGGGAAAATCATCGCTGATCAACGGGCTGATGAACCGGAAATCTCTTGCCAGAACAAGTGCACAGCCGGGAAAAACACAGACCATTAACTTTTATAATATCAATGAAGCCATGTATCTGGTAGACCTCCCTGGTTACGGATACGCAAAGGTTTCACAGTCTGAGAAGGAAAAATGGGGCAAGATGATCGAAAGATATCTTCATACATCCAAAAACCTGAAGGCGGTTTTCCTTCTTATTGATATCCGTCATGATCCGTCTGCAAATGACAAGATGATGTATGACTGGATTCTGAACAATGGCTATGAGCCGATCATTATTGCAACGAAGCTTGACAAGCTCAAACGAAGCCAGATTCAGAAAAATATCAAAGCAATCAAAGAAGGGCTGAAGCTGAGCAAAGATGGCATTATTATTCCTTTCTCTGCTGAGACGAAGCAGGGAAGAGATGAGATCTGGGCTCTGATTGACGAGTTGACCGGACTGGCAGCTACTGAAGAAGCCTGAAAAAATAAATATTCGCTGTTTACTGACGGGATTCTTTTCCTGTGAAAATAAGCAGCAGACAGACAAAATACGAGGACAAAAAATATTATGGGAATTATCAAGGCATTCAAGCTGGGATTTGACTATCTCAAGTATGATGAAGATGGTAACGTGCAGGATACGCAGCGTGCTGTCAATGATGTAAACCTGGACATTGAAGCCGGACAATTCGTGGCTGTTCTGGGACATAATGGTTCCGGAAAATCTACTCTTGCAAAGCACCTGAATGCGCTGTTGCTTCCGACGGAAGGAACTTTGTGGGTAGATGGGATTGACACGTCTAAAGAGCCGGAATTATGGAAAGTCCGACAGAAAGCGGGCATGGTTTTTCAGAATCCTGACAATCAGATCATAGGAACTGTAGTAGAAGAAGACGTAGGGTTCGGACCGGAGAATATGGGTGTGCCCACAGAGAAAATCTGGGAGCGTGTAGATGAGAGCCTGAAAAAAACAGGAATGACATCCTATCGTTATCATTCTCCGAATAAACTTTCCGGCGGACAGAAGCAGAGAGTTGCAATTGCCGGTGTCATGGCAATGCGTCCGAAATGCATCATTTTGGATGAGCCAACTGCAATGCTGGATCCGAATGGACGAAAGGAAGTTCTTGAGGCAGTCAGTGACCTTAACAGACGGGAAGGAGTGACAGTCATTCTGATCACCCACTATATGGAAGAAGTTGTTCATGCGGACAAGGTATATGTTATGGACAACGGAGAAGTGGTGATGCAGGGAACACCCAGAGAGATTTTCTCACAGGTGGAAACTCTGAAAGAATACAGACTGGATGTGCCGCAGGTAACACTTCTGGCACACGAACTTCATAAAGCCGGAGTGGATGTTCCGGAGGGAATACTGACTACAGAGGAGCTGGTGAATGCCTTATGTCAATAGAATTAAAAAATGTAACTTATACCTACAGTCCGGGAACTGCCTATGAGATCCATGCGCTGAAAGATATCAATCTTTCTATTCCGGACGGACAGTTTATCGGAATTATCGGACATACAGGAAGTGGGAAATCTACACTGATCCAGCATTTCAATGCGCTGATCCGTCCAACTTCCGGTACGATCACTTATAATGGAGAGGATATCTGGGGAGAGAAATATGATCGTCGTGCCCTGCGAAGCGAGGTTGGTCTTGTATTTCAGTATCCGGAGCATCAGCTCTTTGAGAATGATGTGCTTTCTGATGTATGCTTTGGTCCCATGAATCAGGGATTATCCAGGGAAGAGGCAGAAGTAGAAGCAAAGAAAGCACTGCAGCACGTAGGTTTCAAGGAGAAAAATTTTAGTAAATCCCCTTTTGAGCTTTCCGGCGGACAGAAGAAAAGAGTTGCTATTGCCGGTGTACTGGCAATGAATCCGAAAATTCTTATTCTGGATGAGCCAACTGCAGGTCTGGATCCGAAAGGACGAGATGATATCCTTGACCAGATCGCAGAGCTTCATAAAGTAAGAGGGATTACCATTATCCTTGTATCCCACAGCATGGAGGATATTGCAAAATACGCGGAGAGACTGATCGTAGTCAATGACGGAGAAATCGCATATGACGATGCTCCCAAAGCAGTATTTGCTCATTACAGAGAGCTGGAGGCCATGGGACTTGCAGCACCGCAGATTACTTATATCATGCATGCGTTGAAGGAAAAAGGCCTGGATGTAGATGTAACTGCTACAACGGTGGATGAGGCAAAAGAGAATATCCTTGCAGTTTTAAGAAAATGTAATCCCGAGAAATTGTCGGGTGACAAACAATCTGTTTCAGACAGTCAGTCGAAAAAAGAAAATGCCAAAGCAGAAACCTTAGTTAGTGAGATGGAAGCTGATCTGACTGAGGATGGGACGAAAGCGTCTCATTCAGATGCGCCTGATGAAGATTTAAGCATTCAGAAGGAAACAATGGATAAAAAGTCTGCAGAACAAGAAGAGAATGAGGGAGGGCAGGAAGTATGATCCGAGACATTACAATAGGACAGTATTATCCTGCAGATTCCGTTCTGCACAAAATGGATCCGAGAGCAAAGTTGGTGGGTACGCTGGTGTTCATCATCTCTGTCTTTGTATTCCATACATTTCCGGGATATGCAGTGGCAACTATATTTCTGGCAGCGATGATCATTCTTTCCAAAGTTCCTGTGAAATTTATGTTCAAGGGACTGAAGGCAATCGTGATGCTTCTTATGATCACAGTGGTATTTAATATATTTCTGACACCCGGAAAGGTTCTCTGGCAGTGGGGAATCCTGCATGTGACAGAGGAGGGCCTGAAGCTGGCCGGAAGAATGGCCATCCGCCTGACGTATCTGGTGATCGGTTCTTCTCTTATGACGCTGACTACCACACCCAATCAGCTTACAGATGGTCTGGAACGACTTCTGAGGCCGTTAAATAAACTTCATGTGCCAATCCATGAGATTGCCATGATGATGTCTATTGCGCTGCGTTTTATCCCAATCCTTATGGAGGAAACCGATAAGATCATGAAAGCACAGATTGCACGTGGCGCAGATTTTGAAACCGGAAATATAATTCAGAAGGCAAAAAATATGATTCCGCTTCTGGTTCCGCTGTTTATTTCTGCGTTCAGAAGAGCAAATGATCTGGCCATGGCCATGGAAGCAAGGTGCTATCATGGAGGGGATAACAGAACCCAGATGAAGCCATTGCGTTATGAGTCCAGAGACTACATTTCCTATGTGGTGATGTGGGCTTATCTGGGAATCGCCATTGTTTTCAGAATTGTGGGAATCTGAGAAAGTACTGATATAATTTATAAAGATATTTTATATGCTGTAATCCGGTAGGAAAGGATTACAGCATATTGTTTATTTTGTTATAACAAAAGTTTTCAATTTTTATGGAGGAAAACAGATGAAAAGAATTGGTCTTGTAGTTGCATATGACGGCACAAACTATTGCGGCTGGCAGACACAGCCAAACGGGATTACTGTGCAGGGGGTTTTAAATGAAACACTGTCCGAGCTTCTTGGCGAGAAGATAGAAACGATCGGTGCAAGCCGTACAGACGCAGGGGTTCATGCCATGGGAAATGTGGCAGTATTTGACACCAACACACGCATTCCCGGAGAAAAGATTTCCTATGCACTGAACCAGCGTCTTCCGGAAGATATCCGCATTCAGCTCTCTGAAGAAGTAGAACCGGATTTCCATCCCCGTTACTGCGACAGCGAAAAAACATACGAATACCGCATCCTGAATCGCAAATTCCCGGTTCCGACAGAGCGCTTATACACCTATTTCTACCACTACAAACTGGATGTAGATAAGATGAAAGCAGCAACCTCATACCTGATCGGACAGCATGATTTTGCTTCTTTTTGCGGTGCAAAAGCGCAGGTAAAAACAACTATCCGTACAGTGACAGGAATTGATGTATGGCGTGACGGAGATATCGTAACCATACGTGTAACAGGAACAGGATTCCTCTACAACATGGTACGAATCATCTCCGGAACTCTGATCGAAGTAGGAAACGGACAGTATCCGCCTGAGAGAGTAAAGACAATTCTGGAAGCCTGCAACCGCGAAATGGCAGGCCCAACTGCTCCGGCACAGGGACTGACACTGATGGGGATTGAATTTTTTGATTGATAGTCAGGAGGAGAAAATCATCCGTTTCGATAATTGCCGGTGGGATAACTGATCAACAGTTTTTTTGATGAAAAACAAAAAACGGGGGAGTAACGAAAAAAGTTGAAAAAACGACACAAAACCTATTGACAGAACAGAACCCTTATAATATAATAACCAAATGTGACGTAGTGCGAGATGCTTAAGCCAAATAGCCCAGGCGAAAGTATTTATCAGCGGTTTCGGACATTTCCGCATTTTTAGCACCGGCGTTTCCAATAACTTATATTCGCGGGAAATTCCGCGGTTAATTAAACTATCGTTGATAAATAACAGGAGGTAAAACCATGCAGACTTATATGGCTAATCCAGATAAAATCGAAAGAAAATGGTATGTAGTTGACGCTGATGGATGTACTCTTGGCCGTCTGGCATCCGGAGTAGCAAGCGTTTTAAGAGGAAAAAATAAACCACAGTTTACACCACACGTAGACACAGGTGATTATGTAATCATCGTAAACGCTGACAAGATTAAAGTTACAGGTAAGAAATTAGAGCAGAAAATCTACTACAATCACTCCGATTATGTAGGTGGAATGAGAGAAACCACATTAAAAGAAATGTTAGCAAAGAAACCTGAGAGAGTTATCGAGCTCGCAGTTAAAGGTATGCTTCCAAAAGGACCTTTAGGAAGAAGCATGTACACAAAACTTTTCGTATATGCAGGACCGGAACACAAACATGAAGCTCAGAAACCAGAAGCTTTAACATTTTAATTAGGAGGTAGAAAACATTGGCTAGCGCAAAATTCTACGGAACAGGAAGAAGAAAAAAATCAATCGCAAGAGTTTATCTTGTACCTGGAACCGGTAAGATCACAATCAATAAAAGAGATATCGATGAATATTTTGGATTAGATACACTGAAAGTTATCGTTCGTCAGCCTTTAGCTGCAACAGAAACAGAAGGCAAATTTGACGTATTAGTTAACGTTCATGGCGGTGGATACACAGGACAGGCTGGTGCCATCAGACATGGTGTTGCAAGAGCCCTTCTTCAGGCAGACAACGACTACAGACCAGTTCTGAAAGCTGCTGGATTCTTAACTCGTGACCCACGTATGAAAGAACGTAAGAAGTACGGCCTCAAAGCCGCTCGTCGCGCACCTCAGTT
>ENA-OPCL01002953-OPCL01002953.1-human-gut-metagenome-genome-assembly--contig:-NODE-2953-length-10378-cov-1.881624_pt1 | contig 10378 bp, 8 predicted proteins | sample MGYA00241251_ERZ501482 | MGnify/ENA primary metagenome ERZ501482 (study PRJEB25962, sample SAMEA2042581) | human gut metagenome | biome: human gut; feature: human-associated habitat; material: faeces... | reverse complement strand
CCCCGCCAAAATACACCACTGTTAAAATGTACTGAAGAGACTCCACCCCTCTGGCCGCGTTCCATGCCTCTTCGGTGGGAATCTCACGGCTGACAATCGTGCCTTTCCCAGATTCATCATAGACAATCTCCACACCAGAGGGGGCAAGGGATTCCCGGAGGCTCACGCAGACCTTCGTGGTTCCCCAAGTCAGTAAAAATGCCACAAGAAAACAACACACCGTAAACATGCCGCCGGGCGCTTTTCTGGCGCTTGCCGGGCTGATCATTGTCTTCAACCGCCTGCGGGGAGTAAAATAAATGAGCGTTACCATGATTTTCATTTCCGCCATTCTTGTTCGGCACCCACTGGCCCGGCTCTTTTCCGTAGTCGAGATACAGCATCGAAGCAACAGCATCGACACGGAGACCGTCTACGTGGTACTCTTCTACCCAGTAAAGCGCATTTGCCAGCATAAAGTTTTTCACTTCATTTTTGCCGTAATCAAAGATCTTCGTTCCCCACTCCGGGTGCTCGCCCTTTCTCGGGTCGGCGTACTCATACAGCGGCTGGCCATCAAAATCAGCAAGGCCGTGCGCATCTTTCGGGAAGTGTGCCGGTACCCAGTCCAGAATAACACCGATTTTATTTTTATGCAGATAATCAACAAGATATTTAAACTCTTTCGGTGTTCCGTAGCGGGAGGTCGGTGCGTAATAGCCCGTTACCTGATAGCCCCAGGAACCGTCAAACGGATGCTCTGCAATTCCCATCAGCTCTACGTGGGTATAGCCCATTTTTTTTACGTAATCGGCAAGCGAATGTGCGAACTGAACGTAATTGTAAAATCCGTCCGGGTTGGATTCGGACCACGGATGTTTCATCCAGGAGCCCGGGTGCACTTCGTAGATGGAGAGCGCGGATTTCTGAACGTCAAATTTTTTGCGGTTCGTCAGCCATTCGCTGTCACCCCAGCGGTAGCCTTCGATTTCCGCTACTTTTGACGCGGTACCCGGCCGTTTTTCGGATGCAAATGCGTATGGATCTGCTTTGTACAGTTCTCTTCCGTCCGGTGTGCGGATGTAATATTTATACATCATTCCCTCGGTCACGCCCGGAATGAACACTTCATAAACGCCGTCCTCGCCGACTTTCCGCATCACATTGGCATGGGCATCCCAGCCGTTGAATTCGCCGATGACAGATACTTCCGCCGCATGCGGAGCCCATACGGTGAACCAGGCTCCTACTTTGCCGTCTTTTTTGTCCAGGTGCGCACCCATTTTCCGGAAAATATCGTAATGGGTTGCCTGGCCAAATAAGTACTGATCCAGTTCAGAAAATCTTGGCTGATAGCCCGCCGGTTTTTTTGGCACTTTTCTGGTTTTTGCTGTTGTTTTTGCCGTTGTTTTCGCAGTTTCCTTCATAGAAAAAATCCCCTTTATGCTTCTTTTTCAATCAGAACACAGCCGCACGGAGGTACTTCAACAAAAAGTTTTCCATTTTCCGGAGAAATGGCTTCTCCGGTTACCGCGTTTTTCCATGTTCCGTCGCAAGATGCAGGAATCCAGACTCCCGCACTCTGGTTTTCATCATTATTTACTGCTGTGATCAGAGCATCTGTCTCATCCAGGCGTGCAAAGGCATACTGGCGGTTGGTCAGCATGAGTTCGCGGTATCTTCCCGTTCGTGCTGCAGGATGTTTTTTTCTGACGTCTGATAATGTTTTGATCCATGCCGGAAGTTTTTCTGCCGGCGGATTTTTCTCCAGTTCTTCCAGATTCAGCGCCGGGCGCAGCGGATCGTCGTTTCCGCCTTCTTTTCTTCCCTCGATGCCGAATTCCGATCCGTAATAGATGGACGGGATGCCCGGCAGGAAGTACAGCAGCGCATAAATTGGAATCATGTTTTCTTTTACGTTCAGCTTGCTGGCCAGACGGTCTACGTCGTGGTTGTCAACGAAGCTGTACAGTTTCTTTCCTTTGTAAATGCCGCCGTTTTCGTCAAATTCGCGGCGGATCGTATGTGCAATTTCGAAGTAGTTATGATCGTTATGTCCCGAATAAAGTCCTTTGTGAAGCTCGTAGTTTGTGACACTGTGCAGCAGATGCTGGCCGTCTCCGATGTAGCGCGCATAATCGCCGTGGATGACTTCGCCCATCAGCCAGAAGTCCTGTTTTTTGGCGGATGTGCGTGCGCGCATCTGCTCCATGAAGCCGAAATCCAGGCAGTCGGCGCAGTCGAGACGGATGCCGTCGATGTCGAATTCGTCGATCCAGAAGTCGATGACATCAAGGAGATAGTCGCGGACCTGCTGGTTCTGGAGATTCAGGTTGACGAGTTCGAAGCAGTTTCTCCATGCTTCGTAGGAGAATCCGTCGTTATAGCAGGTGTTTCCGCCGAACCAGATTCCTTTGTACCATCCGCAGTACGGGGACTGTTCTCTTTTTTCCTGAATGTCGCGGAAGGCAAAGAATTCGCGGCCGGTGTGGTTGAAGACACCGTCTACGACGACTTTGATGCCGAGTTCGTGGGCTTTTTTTACGTATGCGGCAAAGTCCGCGTTGTCGCCTAAGCGGCGGTCTACCTGTTTGTAATCTTTTGTGTCGTATCCATGTGTGGTTGATTCAAACAAGGGGCCGATATAGATTGCGGTACAACCGAGATCTGCGATGTGCGGAAGCCACTGTTCCAGTGTGGAAAAGCGGTGTACGGTTTCTTCCGATTCATTTTTTCTCGGCGCGCCGGTCAGTCCGATCGGATAGATGTGATAAAATTCTGCCTCTTCATACCATGGTGCCATTTTGTTTGTCCTCCTTGTTTTTGGGTTATGAGTAAATTCCATACATGAACTGGTGTACCAGACGGTAGACTTCTTCGTCCCGGACGACGAGGTTGGAAAGATCGGATTGGTCTCCTGCTGTCATCATCAGGTAGTGCATCAGGATTCCGGAGAAGCCTACGGCGAATTGTTCCTGACGGCCGTTCATGTTGCCGAGTTCGGCGCTGGCGTTGTCGAAGACGTCGACGCACAGGTGATAGAACCGGTCAATCATGGGGTATACGGTGCGGAAGCCTTCGCTTTTTCTTCCGGAATAGAACAGTGCCATCATCAGCATATGGAATTTCGGGTCTTCGGAGGCTCCGTTGAAGAAGGCACGCGCGATGCGGTACAGTTTTTCGGGGATGTTTTTCCCGGTTTCGGAGGCTTCGATGAGTTTTTGTTCCATGGGCTGAAAGTGCTCGTTTAGCAGGGCTTCGAGGAGGCCTTGTTTGCTGCCGAAGTAATAGTACAGGGTTGGTTTGGATACTCCGGCGGAGTCTACGATCTGCTGAACACCGACGGCGTCGTACCCGCTTTCGTAGAAGAGGGTCAGAGCTGAGTTCATGATTAGCTGACGATTGTCCATTTTGATTCCTCTTGATTGGGGAGCGGTGACGGACGCCCTCCGGGGACTGCCGGGGATTCCTTGCGGGGAAACGCGGTTTCGGAAGCTAGGAACTCTAAGCGATTGGAAATTTGCTAAAAGCATTCCCCCAAATTCAAAACTCGCTAAAGCTCAGACAGTTGAATTTGGGGGAATAACGCAAATTTTCAACTGCTAAGAGTTACTACGCTTCCTGCAAATGCGTTTCCCCGCAAGGAATCCCCGGCAGACCCCGAAGGGCTGAACCTGGCCGCGGTGTGGTTGTTGGGTTGGTTACGTGTGAGTTTGCATTTGTTTTGAAATGCTTTTGTTGGTTATTGTTGTAAGAAGTCTGCATTTGTGTGTGATGGTCGGATTGCGTGAATGATTGGCAATTTTGACGAATTTTGTTGGATTTTGCAGGCTTCTTATGTGTGTTTCTGTTGTCATTATACCAATCGGTATATAAAAAGTCAATGCAAAATATATAATGAATGTTTTTCTGCGTTTTCTCTCTTCGTTCTCCAATTGCTGTTTTCGCCTGGATGACGTATAATAAAAGCAGTATTTTGTAAAATTTTATTTTAAGGAGACCATAAATTTATGATACGATTTAATAACGACTACAATCACGGTGCACACCCGGAAATTCTGGAGGCACTGGCTTCGATTAACGGGAACAGTTATGGCGGATATGGCGAGGATGAATGGTGTGAAAAAGCGGCGGAACTGATTCGGGAGAAAATTCATTGCGCAGACGCGGCGGTTCACTTTTTTCCGGGAGCGACGCAGGCGAATTTTATTGTAACGGCGGCAGCGCTTTCGCCGGTGCAGAGTGTAATTGCGGCGGATACCGGACACATTAACTGCCATGAAGCGGCATCCATCGAGAATACCGGACATAAGATTCTGGAGCTGCCAAATACAGACGGTAAAATCTCAGCAAAACAGATTGCGGCGTGCGCGGCGGCTTACTATGAAGGCGGCGAGCCGGAGTATCTGACAGAGCCAAAGATGGTATACCTCTCTTTTCCAACGGAACAGGGAACTCTGTATTCGCTGCAGGAGCTGAAGGATATTCATGACGTCTGCCGCAAGTATGATATGTATCTGTTCGTGGACGGTGCACGGCTTGGCTACGGTCTGGGATCGGAAAAGAATGATGTTGCGCTTGAGGATCTCGCCGCTCTCACAGATGTCTTCTATTTCGGCGGAACGAAATGCGGGGCGCTGTTTGGCGAGGCTGTTGTGATCACGGCGGATGCACTGAAAAAGCGTTTCAAAGCCTACATGAAGCAGAACGGCGCTGTCCTCGCCAAAGGCTGGCTGCTCGGACTGCAGTTCCACTGCCTGCTGGAACATGATCTCTACTTCACTGCAACTCGCCGCGCCGATGCGCTTGCCATGAAACTCCGCGAGGTGTTTGCAGAACAGGGGATTCCATTCTGGGTGGAGAGCTTTACGAATCAGCAGTTTGTGATTCTCTCCGATGTGCAAAAAGAAACACTGGAAAAACGGTATATTTTCGAGCCGATGGGAAAATCCGCAGACGGCGGAAATATTGCGCGGTTCTGCACAAGCTGGGCAACGACGGAAGAGGAAGTGCAGACACTGATCGATGACCTCAGAACTTTATAATTTTTAACAGTTCAAAGCCATGCGAAACGAAAGGAATTTTTATGTCTCGTAAAATTGGTATTACCGCCTGTTCCAACCCCATGCGGCCGTCCTTCTCCGCCGATCTGGCGCGTCTCTGCCAGACCTTGCGTGGCCTGGATTTCGCTCCTGTTTTAAGTTCCTGTCTCTACGACAATGGTTCCGGTTTTGCCGGTACCGGCACAGAGCGGGCAAATGCGCTGATGAGCCTTTACCGTGATCCGAAGATTACCGATATCTTTGATATTTCCGGTGGCGACATGGCAAACGAAGTTCTGCCGTACCTGGACTTCTCCGTCATCGCCGCCTCCGGCAAACACTTCTGGGGCTACAGTGATCTCACAACGATTGTCAATGCCGTCACTGCTGCGACCGGGAACGAATCGATGCTGTATCAGATTCGAAACCTGCTGTACGATCACAGTGCTGAGCAGATTACGTTATTTCAAAATGCCTTTTCCCATCAGTCACCCAGCCTCTTTGACCTGCCATGCACCTTCCTGCAGGGCAGCCATATGGAGGGTGTCCTGATCGGTGGAAATATCCGCTGTTTCCTGAAACTCGCCGGAACGGATTTTCAGCCGGATTTTCACGGAAAAATCCTGCTCCTCGAAGCCATGGGAGGCGGCGTTCCGCAGATGATCACTTTTCTCTCCCAGTTGAAAATGATGCATGCGTTTGAACAGATCAACGGAATTCTCCTCGGAACCTTCTCGCAGATGGAGCGCGACCATCTGACACCGGATATGCCGCAGCTTGTCCGCCAATTCGCCGGACCGGATCTTGCGATTGCACGTACTTTGTACATCGGCCACGGCACCGACGCGCATGCCGCCGTGATCGGCAGATTTTATCAGATTTCTTCCGACTGATACACATCCGCGTAGCGTACGCCAAAGGCCTGCGCGTCCGCATGATTTTTCATGTAGATATCAATATGGCCATACGGCGTGCCGCGGTCCTCGACCGTGTAAATTTTGCCGCCGATGTTCAGCTTCGTTCCAAAAGGCAGAACACCGGTTGCAATCGTGCGGCCCTGCTCCGGCATTTTTCCGGATGCGGTCGGGCCGCCCGCCCAGCGGCCACAGCAGACGGCGCAGTTGCAGTAGGCGGTCAGCTTAAAATTGCCGAGATATTTCCCCAAGGTGCTTTCCAGCTGACCATATGCTATACTGTTTCCTGCATCTGTTTTTTGCACATTTTCTGTTACCGAGCTCTCTTTTCCACCATTTCTATTTTCTGCGGTCTGGTTTTCCACAGAACTTTCTTCTTTTTGTCTCTTATCCACATTCCCCATTTCCATTTTGCTGTCACGCATTTCTTCCGGAATCACCCGCACGGCAAATTCCGTCGATTTTTCATAATTAAAATCTGAAATCAGAATCCCTGTCGCCTCGCTTCCGGCGTGGATCACTTTTCCATCACCGAGATAAATCATGACATGGTAAATAAACCCGCTCTCCCGCTGGTAAAACAGCAGATCACCGGGCTTTGCCTCACGAACGGGAATTCGCGTTCCGGCTTTTGCCTGCTGGCGTGAGGTACGCGGAAGGGCATATCCGAAATTGGCGAAAATCTGCTGTGCAAACCCGGAACAGTCACAGCCGTTTGTGAGGCTTGTTCCTCCCCAGACGTACGGGTTTCCCAGGAACTTTTTTGCATACTGCAAAAGCCCGCCGCACGCTTCACCGGAGGAAAGGAGCGTTTTTGTTGTCGCATACGTGTAGGTGTACGCCCTGTTATTCCATGGTTTTATCCACATTTCTGCCAATGAAAAACTTTCTTCTCGGCGGCGGTTTACTTCTGTTTTGGCCTCTTCGCCTCTACGCAGATACCGCGCGCAGACAAATCCGCGGACATCTCCGGATTCCACATAAACCCAGTCCGAATCTTCGTCTGCCAGAATATAGCAGAGACTTCCCTTCGGTAAAATTCCGACAATTTTCTGGTCTGTGCCTTTTCCCTCACGGACATGCAGCCAGGAATTGACATCGGCGATGGCATATGTTTTCTCTACGGTGTGGAACAGCCATGGCATGCGGGAAATTGTGACCTTTTCGGCTTCGGCCAACTGCCATGCACTGTAATTTTCCCGCGTCCGCGCGGCTTCCTGCTCAGAAGAAAAAACGGGTTTCGCCATAGCAGCCGACGGTTCTGCCGGCTGTGTTGAGACAATATCCGATGAGACTGCCTCTGATTTACTGTTCCCATTTGCTCCGGCACTTTCTCCTGTGCTTTCAGCCATTCCGTTTTCGACAGACTCTTCTTCTTTCGGCGGATTTAATAAAGTTCCATCTCCACCGCTGGTTTCTTCCTGACCCGGCCAGGGATCGTTGGAAATATCCTCCCCTTCTCCCGGCCACGGACCATCTATTTCACTGTTTCCCGGCTTTTCCGAAGTACCTTCATCACCTTCTGTTTCTGACACATCTTCGTTTCCCTCCGAACCTGGTGTTTCCGGCATATCCGTATCGTTTTTTGAATCTGGATTTTCCAGCTCTCCCGAATCCGCCTCGCCCGGTTCTGTCGTCCCCGCATCCGCTCCGCTGTCCGGATCCTGCGGTTTCTCCGGGTTTGTCGCATCTTCTTTTTCCTCGGATCCCTTCTCATCTTTCGTTTCATCCGGCTGTGTTTCCGGCATATCTTCCGTCCCGTCAGGCTGCGGTTCTTCCGGTTCTGCCACATTTTCCTCCACATCAAAAGAAGCAGCCCCAACGGCTGCTTCCCCTGCAATCTCAATTCCAATCTGTCCCGGATCGGCCGTTTCCTCTTCTGCTGCATAAACGGCTGTCGGGTTACTAAGTGTCACTGCGAGCGCACCAATCATCGCGGCGCGCACCAGCTCGGCGCATTTGTCGCCCATCATTGTTTTATCAACCATTTTCGCTTTCTCCTATTCAATTTGCACGGCCAGAAAAAACTGTTCCGAACAAATACATAAATAGAAGAAACACCCATGGTATTGCTTCCTATTCCTCTACTTGAAACAGTCTGACCGCATTTTTCTCTGTTGTCTCAATGACTTCTTCTTCCGAAATTCCCTTGAGCTCTGCGATCTCCTGCACCACGTACGGCAGATACAGAGAAGAATTTCGTTTTCCCCGGTACGGAACCGGTGCCAGATACGGACTGTCTGTTTCCAGCAGAATGCGCTCCATCGGAGCCATCTGAACCACTTCTTTGATCTTCTTTGCATTTTTGAACGTCACCACGCCGCCAATGCCAAGATAAAATCCCATTTTCAGGTATTCCTCTGCCATCTCCACAGAATAGGAAAAACAATGAATGACGCCGCCGATCTCCTCCGATTTTTCCTCTTTCATGACGCGGAGCGTATCGGCCGCCGCCTCCCTGCTGTGAATAATCATCGGAAGTTTTTCTTCCCGAGCAAGCGCAATCTGACGGCGGAACCAGTACTCCTGCTTCTCGTGATTCTCCTTGTCCCAGTAATAGTCAAGGCCAATCTCACCGACCGCGACCGCCTTTTCCATGCGGCAGAGTTCCCGCATCCGCGCCATCACGTCCTCGTTCAGATCGCCCACCTCATCCGGGTGAAGGCCGAACGCGCCGTAGATGAACGGATACGCTTCCATCAGTTTTCTTGTATTTTCCAGTGATTCCAGATTTGCCGAGACATTGATGATACGCCCGATCCCGTTTTCCTGCATCGAGGAAAGCAGCTCTGCGCGGTCTTCATCAAATTTCTCATCGTCATAATGTGCATGTGTTTCAAATATCATATCCGAATTTCTCCTTAAAAAAACGAAACAGAAACAGAAGAAAGCTCTGCATAGCCTTCCCCTGTTTCCGTTTCCACATTTATCTATCCTATCGTTCGTTGTTTTCGTAAAAGTAAAGTGCGCCGCTGCGCCTGTGCTTATTATAACGCATTCATTTTTCCCGCGTCAACCAGGAAACGAAAAAATATGCCGGATTCCGATAAGATCACCGCCGTGCCGCAATCTCGTCCAGCAGGCAGCCAGCCACTTCGTCTTTTCCCATCAGCGGAAGCTCTTTGATGCCGTCCTTCGTGATCAGCGTCACCACATTCGTCGCCACACCGAAGCCGGCGCCCTCCGTCTTCAGGTTGTTTGCCGCAATCATGTCGAGATGCTTCTTCTCCAGCTTCGCACGCGAGTTTTCCACCATGTTCTCCGTTTCCATTGAAAATCCGCACACAAACAGACCCGGATGACGGTTCTTTTCCACCCATCCCAGGATATCATCGGTGCGCTCCAGCGGAATACTCATGTCGCCGTCTTTCTTTTTGATCTTCTGATCCGCCACTGTCGCAGGCCGGTAATCGGCAACTGCGGCCGCCTTGATCAGAATGTCTGTCTCCGGCAATGTCTCCTGCACCGCCTCCAGCATATCCTTCGCCGTCGTCACCGGTCGCATCGCAACGCCTGGAACCGGGGCTAATGAAACCGGGCCGGAAATCAGCGTTACCTGCGCGCCGCGGAGCATCGCCTCCCGCGCAATCGCGTATCCCATGCGGCCGCTGCTATGGTTCGTCAGATACCGCACCGGATCGAGGGATTCCTGCGTCGGGCCTGCGGTCACGGTAACGCGCACACCGGCAAGCGTTTTTTCGCGCGCCAGTTCCATCGCAATGTAATCCAGCAGCACCTCCGGGTCCGGCAGTTTTCCTTTTCCGACATCCTTGCACGCCAGCATTCCCACGCTCGGCTCAATGATGCCGAAGCCGTATTTTTTCAGCGTCGCCAGATTATCCTGCGTAATCGGATTTTCCAGCATCGCCGTATTCATCGCCGGTGCAACCAGCTTTTTACACCGTGATGCGAGCACCGTCGTGGTCAGCATATCATCTGCAATACCATGCGCCATTTTCGCAATCACATTGGCGGTAGCCGGAGCAATCAGAATCAGATCTGCTGCTTTTGCCAGTGAAATATGCGCCACCTCATATTTAAAATCACGCGCAAACGTATCGATCACGCAGCGATTGTTCGTCAGCGTTTCAAACGTCAGCGGGGTGATGAACTGCGTCGCATTTTCGGTCATGATGACATGCACATCCGCTCCGGCTTTCCGAAGGCCGCTTGCCACGTTTGCCATTTTATAGGCGGCAATTCCGCCCGTCACACCAAGTATAACACACTTTCCGTGAAGATTTTCCATGATAACTCCGTTCTGCTGCCTTAAAGCAGCTTTTCCTAAGATAGTTCCAGTATAACAGACAAAATGCATATTCCGCAAGAACTGCGCATCCGTTCCAGAGGAACGGAGCGCCATTCCGCTTCAAACTGAGCAAAGCTCGGCAGGTTGATTAATTACTATTGGTTATTCTGCGATCCCTGCCAGGAAATTCAAGG
>ENA-OPCL01002945-OPCL01002945.1-human-gut-metagenome-genome-assembly--contig:-NODE-2945-length-10402-cov-3.635933_pt1 | contig 10402 bp, 6 predicted proteins | sample MGYA00241251_ERZ501482 | MGnify/ENA primary metagenome ERZ501482 (study PRJEB25962, sample SAMEA2042581) | human gut metagenome | biome: human gut; feature: human-associated habitat; material: faeces... | reverse complement strand
ACCATTCGGGTGAACACGCCGAACAATGCACTGATTCCGCTGGAACATACCACAGTGGACTTCTCTGTTCCAAAGGGACAGCGAATCGTTCGCTGGGACGTTGTAGATGCAGACGGAAAAGTGCTGACAACGGCAGCCGAGCTGAAAAAGATAAATCTGCACGATGCTTTGTGGGCTCTCATCCCCTACGACATGCAGCAAGAGGTAGACCGACTCGCCCCATCGCACATCACCGTGCCTTCAGGCAGCAGAATCCGTGTGGACTACCGCAAAGCCGCCGAAGCACCTGTGGTGAGCGTGCGGCTGCAGGAATGCTTCGGGATGCTCCACACGCCCTGTGTCGACGGAGGAAAACGCACCGTGCTTATGGAACTCCTGTCGCCTGGATTCAAGCCCGTGCAGCTGACCCAGGACATGGACAGCTTCTGGAGCAATGCCTATTTTGAGGTGCGCAAAGAGCTGAAGCGACGTTACCCAAAGCACTATTGGCCGGAAAATCCTCTCGACGCCGAAGCCGTAAGGGGCGTGAAGCGGAAATGACCCAGTATAAAAAAAACTCATAATTCATCAGATGAAAGTTTTTACCCACTACACCAAAATAACGGAGCAAGAAGAATTCCGCTGGAGAACTCTTTTGCAATTCGGAGAATCATGGGATATAATTGGCTCTGTCGTCATGAAGAATCCCGGCAGTGCTGCGGTTTCCCGCGCAGTCACCGACCCGGAAACGCTACAGGCTCTCCAGGGTTTTGATGAAAACACGAGCAAAGAAACATGGTTTGAATTCACGCCCGACCAAACTATGTATTGCATCCGTGATTTATTCCGCGAATACTACTCTGCGAATACACACAAGGATTTAAACGGAGTCATACAAATATTCAACCTGTTTTACATCAGAGAGCCTAACCTGGAATGCGCATTACAAAAAGCCGCACAGTTCGGGTCAAAGGATTTAACCGACTACGACGTCACTCATTTGGTTCCGCCCATCTATCTGGGTTTCTCCGACTTAGGCAAGTATGGGAGCTATCAGGATACCGCACGCAAATTCTTCGAAGCCGCCAAAGCACAAGGAATGAGGTGCTACCATGAGAATTTCCTAAAGAACAAATTCTACCACCCTCTCTATCTGATGAGACATGCTAAGAACAGGATTTATAGTTTGGAGGCCCGCCAGCAATTCATCCAGAACACCTTAAAGCCCCGATTTGAAGGTCCTGAAAGATGAGCTGAGCACAACGACTACTCGCCTTGGTCGAGCGGAAAAAGCCCCCAAGACCAAGACGAGCAATAGATTTCTCAATCCGCCAACTCCTATTGCTTTCCTGTGCCGTGGCAATTAAAGCATCGCTTACTGCCATTGCATGACGGACAATTTATCCATGTCTGCGAGCCGGAACCTGTGTAATACCCAGAACTGCGCCATTCGCCGCCCCGTCCATTGCAACTTGTACAGACTCCAGAGCCTCCACAAATACGGCATGTGGTATATGAGCTTGACGAACCTCCGTCATAGCCACCACCGGAATATCCACCTCCATAGCTTGACGAGCCTCCCCTACAATCATTGATTGTGTAGTCTATATAAATAGGTTGCCCCCCAAAGCTACTTGTCGATGTATCAACTATACATGCTCCATCTGATTTTACAGAAATATACCGATTTTCATCCATCGTATAAATATCATTTCCATCAAACGTGTCATAGTACTCCAATTCGTAGCTATTCCCTTTTTCCATAACTTCTGTCGGAACCCCGTCAGAAGAGAACATAACTGTAATTTCTGGATCTGCGTAGTTACACTGCACTACGGACGGACCAGTCATCGGCATCACTGTTCGAACTTGATACGGATAGTAAACCGTCATTTTAAGTCCCGACAAAAAACCCGCATTCGCCGCAAAAACACAGAAAATGCAAGACATAAAAACAAGCATTGACTTTTTCATAAGAATCATTGGACAATTAATTATAAATACCAGATTAGCTCACAACCTCGAAGCTATAATATATTAACATTGCAAATGTACAAATTTTATTTGGAATTAAACGCCATAAAATGAGAAACAAATTTTTAGAGGAATTAAAACTGGCTGCATTTCGGAAGAAAAAACAAGCAAGCTCTTTTTTCTTCTCTCAATTTGCACTATCTTTGCAAACGCAAAAACGAGGAGTGATGCTCGAGTGGCTGAAGAGGCACGCCTGGAAAGCGTGTAAACGGCAAAACCGTTTCCCGAGTTCGAATCTCGGTCGCTCCGCTAAAACACGCTAACAATCAACAAGTTAGCGTGTTTTCTTTTAAGGTAGATTTCCTGCCAAGAGTTTAAAAAAAAGCCCCTAAATTACGATTTATGCCGATTGATTGACTACCTTTTGCGATTGTTGCCGAAAAAAAACTTGAAAAAAACTTGAAAATTTTTCGGACAATTTTTTAAAGGTAAGTCATTGAAAGTCAAAATCGTAGTGATAAAAGGCAACCCTTTTAAGCTATGGCAAAATTGAAAATTTTCCTCGACGCTCGGCATGTTAGTGTGAAAACGAGCGAAGCAGCCTTAAAGGTTGCAGTGTCGCACCTCTCAAAAACGGCTTATATTCCGTTGGAAATAAGCCTCAAACCCTCACAGTGGGACGCAAAAGGCTGCAAAGTAACCCAACACCCCAAAAGAAAAAGTCTGAATGATGCTATTTCAGCAAAACTGCTGGAATACAAGGTTGTCTTGTCGGAGGTAGCCGAGAAGTACGACCTCGATACTCTCTCTGCCAATGAGCTTCGAGACTTGCTCGTAGATTGGAAGAACAGCGACAAAATCCGCATTGACGACAACTGCGTGATGAGTGTTTTCTGTCGGTTTATGGAACATAAGACCGGACGCACCAGAAACCTCTACGAATGCACCGAGAAGAAAATCCGGGCATTCCTCGGTAAAGAGGCTGACCGTCTGCGTTTTGAGCAAGTAAATGTGGAGTGGCTTCATCGCTTCAACGACTACCTCGCACAAACCGCACCATCGGCAAACTCACGCAGTATTCACATGCGCAATTTCCGTGCAATCTTCAACTATGCGATAGACAACGAGATAACTACAAATTATCCGTTCCGTCGCTTCAAAATCAAGGGCGAACCTACACGCAAACGCAACTTTGACGTGGAGACCTTGCGAGCCATTTTCAATGCCGATGTGCTCGACTCTTGGATGGTGCGTTACCGTGACTTGTTCAAGCTCACGTTTATGCTCATCGGCATCAACTTCGTGGACCTTTGCAACCTTAAAGACGTAAGAAATGGTCGCATTGAGTACGTCCGTGCAAAGACACACAAGCTCTACTCCATCAAATTAGAGCCGGAAATCGAGGCGATTATCGCCAAATATCGTGGCGATATTCACCTGCTTAACTATATGGACACATATAAAGATTACCGCTCATTCTATATGAACACCTGCACCGGGCTGAAGGCTATCCGTGAGCGTCTTGCTGAAAAGAACATCGTGAACATCGACACGCTCACCACCTATTGGGCTCGCCACTCGTGGGCGACGATAGCCGCCAGCCTCGACATTCCGAAAGAAACAATCGCCGCCGCATTGGGGCACAGCAGCCACACGGTCACTGACATCTACATCGAGTTTGACTACCGTAAAGTCGATGAAGCAAACCGCCGTGTGCTGAACTGGGTTCTATACGGCTACGAGGGCGGATATGCACCGCAAGAAGTGGAGAAACCTGTGCCGACAATACCATCGCTAAGAGAGGCAAAATCGAGCCGAAATGTGGTCGGTTTTGAGTTCGGAAAAGTGGTCTAAAAAGTGTTCTACTTTGCGTTCTACTTATCGTTCTACTCTTTGTTCTAACTAACGTTCTATCAATCGTTTCGGTGTTCGATTGGGTGTTCTACCCCTATGTTCTACTTTGGCAGCAAAAATCCCCACTTCAAACGAGGTGGGGATTGCCATAAATAGAGGGTAGAAAAATCAGTCCTTGACCGGATAGAAGCTGCCCTTGATTAACTGCGACATTCCTTGTGAGGTGAATGTTGCAGTTAACTTTTCGCAGACGTAGCGTTTGCCACGAATGATGAAAAGGCTTCGTGGATTGGGGATTGTGTCGGAGAGAAACTTAAACGTCGCCTTTTGTTTCGGGTTCACCCGATAGACAGTGCGATATTTGTTCAAAATCTTGTTGTTGAGCCGCAGTGTGGTGTGAGGACGGAAGTAACTGCCCCAGTCCTCCGCTATCACCACATCTTCGGTGTAAGGGTACGGGAGTTTGCCGTCGTAGTCGGCGGCAGCGTCCCACCACCCGATATAGATTTTGTCGTAATACTCGCTCTTTTTGTCCTTCTCGCCGGCTTCGATGTTCTGCACCGAGACAGGCTGATAGAAAGTATTGTCGATGCGCTGCTTGCGTTCCTCGCGGCTTTCGCCACGAACAAACGAGGCATCGCCCGAAGTGTCGTTCTCGTCGTAGCCCGAAAAAGCGAGGAAAAGGCAACGTCCGTATGTGGAGTCCGTGAAGTCAATCCATGCCGGAACAAACTCCACCTCGTTCTCCTCCGCCTCCTCGCTGTCATCGACAATGCGACCACCGAACAGGTTTACAGGCTGCAAAATGCACTTGTAAGAATATCTGTTCGGAAGCCAATCTCGCTTCTCGACGAGCGTTTTCTCCACGGCACGAATGACGAAGTAAATGTCGAGGTCTTTTGCGTAGAGCAACTTACCTATAGTCGAGCCACGCCCCGAATTGCCGTCCCACGTCGCATAACTCTTGTTAGCGGTGAGCAAAGCATTTAGTGTGTCATACTGCACAGCTCCGCTGCCCCACGATTTGATAAACCAGTCGCAGGAATAGAACTTCCACATCTCGTGGTCGCACTCCGCATAGACAAGGTTCTTCGCCTCTCGATACTCGCAGTTATCGTCCTCCACCGTGACCTCCACGGTGTGCTCGTCGATGACCTTGTCAATAGCCACCGGCGGCAGTGCGGCAAGAATGTCCTTTGAGTAGGCGAAACCGATATGACGGCTGCGGTGGTCGATGTCGAACTCCGCTTCAAGAAAAGGTTCGAGCTTCTCGAAGAACTCCGCCACGGTCCAGTGTGGCAAAGCCCTGGCGAACTTCGGCATGTGCCAAGCGTAAGGGAGCGTGTTGCATACGAGCAGATAGCGGTGTTCCTCCTTTTCTTCCCACGCCGTAAAATCGTAGGTGTAGCCCACAGCTTCGCAAATCTTCTTCACGATATAGAGCAGATAAGGCTGCCACGATAAGCCTGTCGTGTCGTCGTGCCACGAATACGAGCCATTGGCGTACTTCGTGCAGTTCTGAATGTTGCCCGAAGCATCATTCACCCACGGCAAGGCGACAAAAGAGAGATTGTAAAAGCCGTCATTCCAGGCACGCATCGGAGTGATTGCCGAAGTGTAAACCGTAGTCGGCGAACCGAGGTCAAGTTCGTTGATGTAGATATCATCGAAAGTAGTGTCGAAGTTCACTTCCGAGCGACCTTCGAGGAATTGCGTTTTCACTTCGGCTTGGGAGATTTCCGTCACGACGATAGAGCCACGAAGCACGAGTGCACGGTCAATGATTTGACAGTCGAAAATCACCTTGTTTGCCGCCACGTCGGCACGGTTGATGTTGCCGAAGATGGCGAGGTTCTGAGAGCAACCACGGAGCGGAAAGGTGATTGTGAGCGAGTAGCCGTCAGAGCCGCTGAAAAGGCGGTTGTCGGCGATGTATTCAAACGAAGTGTTCTCCTTTAATGCAGCTAACTTACCATTGATTAAGATTTTCATTACTTGCGAGTTTTAGGTGATTTATTGCGTAAAAGTCTTTCGTAGTCGTCCTGTGCCTTGTTGATGCCTTTGTCGCCGGACACCGTTGCAACTGTAACGAAAGGTTCTTGCAGCCTTTCCTTTAACTCACGGATTGTAGCAGTCAATTCGGAGTTGTCGGCAGGAGCGGCAGTGTAATTATTCGTATTGTTTATTATTTGTGGCGATTGCGGCTGCGAAGCAAGTAGCATCGGAGCAGTGATAGAACGCGACACATCGGCAGCGGCGAGCGAACCGATAGTGTTAGTTCGTTGGGCGTATTCCAGAGCCTCGATAATCGGGCGAGTTTTCGGCGACTTCACAAGTTTCTGTGAAGCCACCCATTCCCCGGCGTGCACGATGCCGACAGGCTCATCGGAGCGTCCGTTGGGAGTAAAACCGCCCGCAGAATAGCCCTGCGCTTCCGAAGCCTGCTGCTGTTTCTTGATAGCCGCAATCTGAATCATACCGGCAGCCACCGCCATACCTGCGGCAATAGGAGCAAGAATGTAGCCGATGACCGGGATAGCGGCGGCAGAGCCGTAGGCGGAAATGGCATTTTGAGCCGTTTGAGCCACCGCCTGAATGACCTGCATGGCGAACATCTTGCGGTTCGCCTCGTTCTTTGCCTTGGCGATTTCCTTTTCCTTTTGCGCTTCGAGCTTCTTCACCTTGTATGAGTTGCCCTCCGCAGCGGAGATTTCCTTGTCGTAGCGTTTCTCAATGGCGGCAGTCTCGATTTCGAGCTCCGCCTGAATGAGCGAGGACAACGAAGAAAAGATTGCACCCATGCCCGAAGTAAGCGTAGAGATAGCACCCTGCATCGCCTTGCCACCGTCGCCGTTAAGCCACTCCACCGATTCGGCAACGGCACGCTGCATCCTGTTGCGTTCGTCCTCCTCTGCGAGCAAACCATAACGCTTTTGTAGAGCGAGCTTCGCTTGCTGAAAAGCCTCCTCGATGCGCAGTTTTTCATCCGCATTGTCGCCGGCAGCCGCAATTTCGCGGTCATAGACCATTTGAAGCAACGCCAAATCGGCATCGTATTTGGCTTGCCGTTCCTGCGGATTGTCGCCGAAAAACTCCGTCTTCATCGAGGCGAGTTTGCGCTCGTGCTCCTCCGTTTCACGTTGGCGGCGTTGCATCTGCGCAATGAGCAAAGACTGCAACTGCTGCTCCGCCTGAAGCCGCTCCTTGGAGCCTTCGGCATAAATTTTGGAGAGATTTTGCTGATGCAGGATTTCGTATTCCTCGATACGTTGGTCGTAAGTTTCCTTGGAGATTTGACCGTCGATGTAGAACTGCTTCACCTCCGCCATTTGAGCATTATAGCGAGAGTTTTCAGCCTCGACCGACTGCGAGAGCAAAGCCGCGTCAGCGTGCTGCTGTTGCTTCATCTGCGCCTCACGCCACTTTGCAGTAATCTGCAAGCGTTCATCTTCCGAAAGGTCAGTGTGCAAGAGCTGCTTCTCGTAGAACTCCACCGCTATGCGGTCCATTTCGGCAGTATAGGTGAGATAGTCCGAAACACCTGTTGCGTAGGCGATACGAGCCGAAGCCTCCTCACGTTCACGCCACTGCTGTTCAGCGGCAAAGCGGTCGGCAACGACAGTAGAGCCGCCACCGCCTCCAAGACCACCGTTAGGAATATTAACGTCGTTCACACTCCCGGCATCGGCGATAGCCGCCTCCGAGACGTTATATTTCTGTCGCAGATACTCGTTAGCCTCATTCAGTTGCCGCTGCTTCGTGAGGTTGGCATTATAGGCAGCACGAGAAGTGTTCAACGCCTCTCCTGTCGAGTTTACCTTGTTAGCCGAAGGCGTAACAGTGGCGATGCCACCGGCAGCAGCATCCGTAGAGTTGGTGTAAGGAGTGTTATTCTGTTGCTCCAAAGCCCGGTTCCATTCAGCCACCGCAGCATCGTGAGCACGTTGGTCAGCCTCCATTTTCGCCTTTAACGCCGGAGCCTGTTGCTCCAAAGTTAAAAGTTCCTTTTCATTCTCCTCGATTTTAGCCGCAGCGGCACGAGCACGAGCCACCTCGATGATAGCGTCACGGAGATTATTGTATTGCGTTTTCGCCTTATCCACCATAATCTCCTCCGTCGAAAGATTCTTGAAATAGTCCGGATAGAGCTTCTGAAGACGTTCCGCCGCCTTGCGACGCTCATCTTTCGACTTCGCTTCATCGACCGCAGTCTTGTAGAGGGCTTCCACACGGCTCATCTCGTTAGCCGCCGACTGAGCCGCCGCTTCGGAGAGGTCAGTTAGGCTTTTCTTGTATTCCTCCATTTCCTTGCGAGCCTTTTCCTCCTCGGCACGCTGTTGCTTAAACTTCTGTGTGAGGTTGTAGATGCCGACGCCGAGAGCAACGACAGCGGAGATTATCAGCCCCCAAGGTGATGCCTTCATTGACTGATTAAGGAACGTGATAGCCGTCCCTGCGGCCTTAGTTCCTTTCGTGAGGGCGATAATCGCCACATCACACAGCCCCACCACATAGCGGAACGCCGAAGCGATCGTCTTGCCCGACAGCAAGACAGCGTTCCACGCCAATTGAGCCACCTTGGCGACAGCGACAGTCGCATAGTAGGAGGCGATAGCCGCCACGAGCGGCACGATAACACGGCGGTATTCGATAAGGAACGACACAATCGTATTAAGCACACGGAGGAAAATCCCCGAAGTAGTATAGATATGCTTCATAATCGGATAGAGTTTTTCTCCGAGTTCGATAGCGAGTTCCGTTACACGCTTCTTCGCCTTGTCGATAGCCGCCTGAGCCGTGTTATTGAAGATTTCATATTCCTTAGTTGCAGACGATGCTTCACGGAAAGCCTTGTCAGCCTCGCCCATCTGACACTTCACCTCGTCGAGGTGCATGGCGAGAGTAGAAAGCACCTGCGACACACGAGCCGCATCAAGACCCATCTCCTTGAAAGCCGGAGCAAGAATCATCGTGGCATTCTCGAAGCCCACCTCCTTACCCATGTTCTGCAAGGCTTCAAGGAACATCAGCAAGCCGTCTTTCGCCGAATGCTTCAACGTCTGATTGAGCTTTTCGGCATCCATTCCGAGCGTAGCGGCAAACTCGTGGTTCTTGTTGGCAAGGTTCATTATAACCTTTTGGATAGCAGTTGCCGACATCTCCACCTTTTGGCCGTTGGCATCGAGGACAGCGCCAAAAGCGAGGATTTGCGGAATGGTAAGACCCGCTTGCGAGCCTATACCAGCCATACGTTGTGCAAACTCCACAAGATAAGGCTTCGAAGCCGTACAGTTTTGCGACAGCACATTCACCGTAGAGCCGACGGCAAGCATCGCATCTTTGGTGCCGAGCAGTTCCTCGACACCGAAGATGTTAGTCAATTTGGCGATAGTCTGCGTGGCACCGTCCCCGAGGTCCACGAGAGCCACATTGATGATGTCCGCGGCTTCCACATAACCCTGTACCGATTCAAGCGTGTTCTTACCGAGACGCCCGGCTTCCTGGGCGAGTTCGTTCAACTTCTCACGAGGAGTGCGAGTGTCCATTTTCTTAAACGCCTCATTCAGTTCAAGCACCTTTTGCTCCGTCAACCCCGTGTACTTTCGGGTGTTGGCGAGTTCCTCTTCCATTTCAGCAAAAGCATTCACAGCCTTGCGGCCCGCCATAACCAAACCGGTTATGGCAGCAGCAAGACCCATAATGAAAGTTTGCGCATTATTAAGCCACATATTCATTCTGTCCCACCTGGATTGTTGCGTGGCGAGCGTAGCATTTACCTTTTGCAGTTCCGCCTTGACCGCCTTAATCTTGGCGACGTGAGCGTCCCAAGCGGCGGTGCCACGTTGAATACCATTCAACTGCGACTGCAAAGTTTTGAGCGTTTTGTTCAACTCCTTAGGCGAAGCCTTGTCGAGCCGTCTTAGGACTTGGTCAGCGGTAGTTGCCGAGCCTTGGAGTTGATTAATCATTCGGTTGGTGTTGGAGAGTTCGCGTTGCAGTTTTCGCATCGTAGCCTTGTCGCCGGCAGTGGCGGCTTTGGCTATTTTCTTCTCGAGTTGTTGCGCCTCACGTTGCAGAGTGGAAAGCATTTGTTGTGCCTGTTTGCCGTTCACCGAGAGAACGACATTGGCGGTTGTAGAATAATTTGCCATATTTTAGAGTTGATGAGTTTATGCGTTATGAGTTGATGAGTAAAAAAGCGAAGCAACCGAGGTATCAGGGAAGAATGTGCTCTAAGTGCATTTTCCCGGGACACTCAAATTTGTTGCTTTGAGTAGCAAATTTGAGAGAAAATTTTGGCACCATAAAAGACACTGGCACAGCGTGTAAAGTGTGAAAAAATGGGGCGAAAATTTGGCAAGTTTTCAGTTTGTAAAGGACTTAAAACGCTAAAAGGCTATGAAATAGCCGATTAAGGGGTGCAGGGGAAAGGATTTCCCTTGCTACTGTCTGTAAAGACCCCCCACCGCCCTCAATCGTTTTGCCGACCTCGCCCTTGACCTCCGAGCGGAATGTGCGGTGAATGAGTTGGCGTGCGAGCCAAAATCGGCTTGCCGATATTGGTCTCCACGGCAACACCTCTTTCTTGCCGAAG
>ENA-OPCL01002944-OPCL01002944.1-human-gut-metagenome-genome-assembly--contig:-NODE-2944-length-10403-cov-2.687959_pt1 | contig 10403 bp, 7 predicted proteins | sample MGYA00241251_ERZ501482 | MGnify/ENA primary metagenome ERZ501482 (study PRJEB25962, sample SAMEA2042581) | human gut metagenome | biome: human gut; feature: human-associated habitat; material: faeces... | reverse complement strand
GGGGCCGATGAATTCGGCGGAGATGTGGCCGCCGGTGACCTTATTCTCGAACTCGAAGGTCTTGCCCTCGGTGGTGTCGAGCGGCTCGAAGTTCATCAGGACCTTTGCGAACTGGCCGGAACCACCGGTCTGCTTCTTGTGGGTGTAGCCCTGGTCCATGACGGCCTTGCGGATGGTCTCGCGGTAGGCGACCTGCGGCTTGCCCTGGTTGCACTCAACCTTGAACTCGCGGCGCATACGGTCGACGATGATGTCGAGCTGGAGCTCGCCCATGCCGGCGATCAGGGTCTGGCCGGACTCTTCGTCGGTCGTGACCTGGAAGGTCGGATCCTCTTCGGCCAGCTTGGACAGGGCGATGCCCATCTTCTCCTGGTCGGCCTTGGTCTTCGGTTCGACGGCCACCTGGATCACAGGATCCGGGAAGGTCATGGAGTCGAGGGTGATCGGATCGTCGATGGCGCACAGGGTGTCACCGGTGGTCACGTTCTTCAGGCCCACGAAGGTGTAGATGTTACCGGCGTCAGCGCGGTCCATCGGGTTTTCCTTATCGGCGTGCATCTGGAAGATCTTGCCGATACGTTCCTTCTTCTCGCGGGTGGAGTCGAGCACGGAGTCGCCCGGCACAACGGAGCCGGAGTAGACGCGCACGAACACGAGCTTGCCGTAGAACGGGTGGGTGGAGATCTTGAAGACCAGAGCCGCGAACGGATCGGACTTGACCGGGTGACGGTCGATCTCGACGGACTCATCGCCAGGCTTGTAGCCCTTGATGGCCGGCACGTCTTCAGGAGACGGCAGGTAATCGACAACGCCGTCCAGCATCGGCTGAACGCCCTTGTCCTTGAAGGCGGAACCGCAGAAGATCGGGAAGGCTTCCTTGGCGATGGTGAGCTTACGCACGCCAGCGCGGATGTCTTCCTTGGACAGGTCGCCGTCCTCGAAGAACTTGTTCATGAGGTCGTCGTCGGCTTCGGCAGCGGCTTCCACGAGCTTCTCGTGGTACTCCTGAGCCTTGTCCTTGAGGTCGTCCGGGATTTCAGTGGTGTCGTACTTGGCGCCGAGCTCCTCGGTGCCGTTCCACACGTAAGCCTGCATCTCAACCAGGTCGACAACGCCAGTGAAGTCGTTCTCGGAACCAATCGGCAGCTGCATCACGATCGGAGTAGCACCCAGCTTCTCCTTGATGGTGTCGACGGAGTAGTAGAAGTTCGCGCCCAGCTTGTCCATCTTGTTGATGAAGCAGATACGCGGAACGCCGTACTTGTCAGCCTGACGCCACACGGTTTCGGACTGCGGCTCCACGCCTTCCTTGCCGTCGAACACGGCAACGGCACCATCGAGCACGCGCAGGGAGCGCTCCACCTCGGCCGTGAAGTCCACGTGTCCTGGGGTATCGATGATGTTGATCTGGAACTTCTGCTTCTCGTCATGGGTCTGACGGTTCCAGAAGCAAGTGGTTGCAGCGGACTGGATGGTGATGCCGCGTTCCTGCTCCTGAGCCATGAAGTCCATCGTCGAGGCACCGTCATGGGTCTCGCCGATCTTGTAGTTCTTGCCGGTGTAGTACAGGATACGTTCGGTGGTAGTGGTCTTACCGGCATCGATGTGAGCCATGATGCCGATGTTACGGATCTGGTTGAGATCATTGAGCACGTCTAGTGCCATGAGTGTTCCTTAACTCTCGTTCTCGACTAATTACCAGCGGTAATGAGCGAAGGCCTTGTTGGCCTCTGCCATCTTATGAGTATCCTCGCGGCGCTTGACAGAAGCACCGAGGCCGTTGGAGGCATCCAGGATCTCATTGGCGAGACGCTCAGCCATGGTCTTCTCACGACGGGCGCGGGAGAAGTCGGTCAGCCAGCGCAGCGACAGCGTGTTGGCGCGGGCGGGCTTGACCTCGACCGGCACCTGGTAGGTGGCGCCACCGACACGGCGGGAACGCACCTCGAGGGACGGACGGATGTTGTCAAGAGCGCGCTTGAGAACGGCGACCGGCTCCTGGTCGGTCTTCTCCTTGACCATGTCGAGCGCGGAGTACACGATGTCCTCGGCGATCGACTTCTTGCCGTCAAGCAGAATCTTGTTGATGAGCTGCGCCACCACGGTGGAACCGTAGATCGGATCGGGCAGCACGACGTGCTTCTTGGAAGGTCCCTTACGTGACATATCTCTTACTTCGCCTTCTTTGCTCCGTACAGGGAACGACCCTGCTTGCGGTCCTTGACACCCTGGGTATCGAGCGCGCCACGCACGATGTGGTAACGCACACCCGGCAGATCCTTGACACGGCCGCCGCGCACGAGCACGATGGAGTGCTCCTGCAGATTGTGGCCTTCGCCCGGAATGTAGGCGGTGACTTCGATGCCCGAGGACAGGCGCACACGAGCAACCTTACGCAGAGCCGAGTTCGGCTTCTTCGGGGTGGTGGTGTAAACACGGGTGCACACGCCGCGACGCAGCGGGCTGCCCTTCAGGGCCAAAGTCTTGGACTTCTTCGGCTTTGCCTGACGTCCCTTACGGACGAGCTGTTCAATAGTAGGCAACTTGAATTCTCCGATTCAGTGGTTTCTCTTGCTTTTGTGTGACCGCCGCACTGCACCCACACTCCACGCATCTGAATCGTGAAGATAGCCACAGTCCACCGGCCCGATGGCCCATCCCTCTCTCACCGTCGCATTGCTGCGCGTGATGCAATCGAGTTCCGGGATATCCCAACCCGCACGCCTATCACATAAGGCATGCCGTTGGCACACACGAATTATCAGTATACGGATTCCCAAGACATTCCAACATGCCGTGTCGCAAATCGCAAAAGGAATGGCCCCGGATCCTTTCGAATCCGGGGCCATCCACTCGGGAAGGAGGTTCCCACTTCTTTGCTACGCGCTACCTTACGCGCACTCTTCAGTCTCGTTGTCTGTTTTGCATTTGCGGCCCGGCGCCTGCGCCGTACTACCCCATTGCCGCTGTTTCGAATCGCTATTGTTCAGTTATATCTTAAAGGCGTTGCGCATGAACCTCACGGCCATCGGCGCTTCGTTGCGACCTGACGAATTCTCGACTGATCCACAACTCCGGCCTTCAGTTACAGTATACCCCAAAACGAACAAAAAACACGGGTGAAGACACCCTTAAATCCCAATAATTTCAATCATTTTGCCTACATCAGCGCAAAGCAACAAAACATCACAATGACACGTTTGCACCACTCAAAACAAAACATTCCCTGAATCGTTTTGAAAGATTCAGGGAATGCGCAATATGACGACGGAATCTACTGACGAATGTCAGCTGTTAGCTGTTTCGGCAGCGTCTTCGCGGGCCTTCGCAGCCGAGCCCTTCTCGCCATTGTCGGAATCAGGATGGATCTGATGCCTGTCATCATGCTCACGCCACCAGCTGGACAGCACGGAACCGGAAATGTTGTGCCAAACGCTGAAGAACGTGGACGGCACCGCGGCCAACGGATTGGAAGCGAACGACGTCAGCGCCAAAGTCGCTCCCAAAGCGGAATCCTGCATGCCGACCTCGAAGGTGATGGCTTTCTGCTGTGCATAACGGAAGCCCTTCGGATATACCTTGTACATAAGTTTGGAGAAACCGAAGCCCAACGCGTATCCGCACAGGTTGTGCAGAATGACCACCGGGATGGCAAGCAGCGAGGAAGCCACGAACAGCTTCGGACCGTTGGCTGCGACGACCACGCCGATGATAAGCAGGATGGCCACCTGGGACACGATCGGCAGAGCGACCGTAATCTTCTCGATCTTCTCGCCGAAAATAGCATGGCAGATCACGCCAAGAGCGATCGGGAACAGCACCACCTTGACCGCATTGAGGAACAGGGATTCCACCGGGACCGACACATACTGGGAAGCCAGCCACTGCATCAACAGCGGAATCATGAACGGCGCGCACAACGTGGACAAAATGCCGATGGACACGTCCAGCGCCACATCGCCACGGCTCAGATAGCTCATCACGTTGGACGAGGTTCCGGACGGGCAGCAGCCGACCAGAATCACACCGACGGCGAGCGCACCATCAAGACGGAAAATCCAGCACAGCAGCACAGCCACCAACGGCATGATGACGAAGTGGGCCACGGTACCGACGATGACCATCAGAGGCTGGGTGAGAATGCGCTTGAAATCGTCAAGGGTCAAGGTAAGACCCATGCCGAACAGCACGATACCCAGGAAATAACCGGTATAGGATTTGCCCCACAAGCTTGCCTGCGGCACGAAATAGTTGAACACGGCCCACACGATCACAATCGCGGTGAACCACTTGGTGAGCCAATCACCAAACGCTTTGACCTTCTGCATGAATCTCTCTTCCTTCACATTTCACAGCTTTTCGGCCGATGATCCGCATACGTCGTAAACACTCCGAGACGGCCCACACCGCCATTACAGCACACCCTTACGCATGCAGCGACTACAAGGTACGCGTGAGTTTCGGATTTGTGTAATATGCCGTTCACATAATGAACAATCCACAGCGCAAGCCGACGACAGGCACGCGCAACACGCCGATGTAGACATAGCTGGAAAATCGTGTATAGTTTTCACCTGTTGCGCTTCTGTATGAAGCGAGAACATGGTGGCTATAGCTCAGTTGGTAGAGCATCTGATTGTGGTTCAGAAGGTCGCGCGTTCGAGCCGCGTTAGCCACCCCGGTAGAGACCTCGGAAGAAATTCCGAGGTTTTTTGCTATCCGGACGGCTTGAATACAGCAAACAGCCGGTCGCAAGTCATCAGCATAGGTCAGATACAAGGAGCGCATCATGCTGTCTTTTGAAAACGACTATTCCTGCACGGCAACACCGGAAATCATCGAACGCATCAGCGAAATCGCACAAAACCAATATCCGGGTTACGGCAACGACAGCATCTGCGAAAGCGCGAAAGCCAAAATCCGCGAAGCATGCGCCTGCCCTGACGCGCAGATTTTCTTCCTGGTAGGTGGCACGCAGACCAACCAGACCATCATCGACTCCATCACACCGCAGTATGCCGGCGTAATCGCGGCAAGCACAGGCCATGTGAACGTGCATGAGGCGGGCGCCATCGAATTCACCGGACACAAGGTGCTGACGCTCCCCCACCATGACGGCAAAATCGATGCGACCGAACTCGACGAGTACTGCGCCACGTTCTACGCGGACGGCAACTACACGCACATGGTGTTCCCCGGATGCGTCTACATTTCGCAGGCCACCGAATACGGCACGCTCTACACGCTCGCCGAACTTGAGGCGATCCGCAAGGTCTGCACGAAGTACGACATGCCGTTGTTCATCGACGGCGCACGACTTGGCTACGCGCTGACCGCAACCGGCAACGACGTGACGCTTGAAGACATCGCGCGTATCGCGGACGTATTCTATATCGGCGGCACCAAGGTCGGAGCCATGTTCGGTGAAGCCGTGGTGTTCACGCACGGCAATATGCCGAAAAACTTCGTGACGCTCGTCAAGCAACATGGCGCGCTGCTCGCCAAGGGATGGCTGCTGGGCGTGCAGTTCGACACGCTGTTCACCGACGATCTGTATTGCAGGATCGCCCGCCACGCCAACGATGCGGCCGACCGTATTCGCGAAGTGCTGGTGGAACGTGGCTATACGCTCACCTTCGACGCGCCGACCAATCAGATCTTCATCACGCTCGACAACGCGACATCCGAGCGTTTGCAGCGCAATGTGCGCCTCGGCTTCATGGAAAAGGCCGACGACACGCACACGGTGATGCGCATCTGCACCAGCTGGGCCACCACCGATGAGCAGGTGGAGCAGCTGATCGCATTGCTGTAGCGCGCATCGTCGCTGTCAATCGGAAAAATAATCATTACGACAAACAACAAAAAGGCGCAGGAATTACATCCCGCGCCTTTTTGCTTACGTTACGATCATTTATCACGCATGCGGTTCCATTTATGCTGATTGTTACGCATTGATTTGCTTATTGGCATTATCGGCGATCGCCTCGCGTTCCATAGCCACGAATTTACGCACGGAAGCAGCCACCGAATAATGCTCTTTAGTGTGTTCGGCATAGATTTCGCCCCATTTCGACAGTTCATCGGGGTGATCGACCCACCAATCGATGCGCCTTGCCAACGCTTCCACATCGTCGACAGGGAATAGCGATTCGTCACGTAACGCGAACTGGCCTGCGGCGCTCAACGGAGACGATGCGATGACCGGCACCAAACCGGCGGCCATACCTTCAATGACGCTCACCGATTCGAGATCGGCAATCGAAGGATGCACCAGCAAATCGCCGGAACGCAGCAACGCGGGCATTTCGGTGTTCTTATGAAATCCGATCGATGCCGGTCTGGAAAGCAAACGTGCGGCGAGTCGCTGCAATTTCTTTTTCAAAGGACCGGTGCCGGCAATCGTCAGTTCAATATCTTGCGCATGCCTGCAACGGGCGATCGCATGAATTAATGCGACATGATTCTTTTCGTTCGTCAATCGTCCGGAAGCGACAATGTGGAACGGAACCGGAGCAGACTTCCCCGCATCGCGCTGCGTTTTCGCAGTGAATCGTGATTCATATCCGTTGGAAATCACATGCAGTTTCGATTTGTACCCGTGAGAACGCAGCAAACTTGCGCCAAGCTCGGTCGGCACATGCACATGGTCGATTTTGCGGTACAGCCACAAATTGAACAGCCAGTAGATGAACTTGTCGATGCCCGGAATATATTTCAGCGGACCTGCCGAATACGTGATGTTCTCCGGCTGCACATGATAGCCCGCAGTAACCGCGATTCCCATCTGTTTGGCGACTTTGCACGCATGCTGGCCAAAACGGAACGGCGTGTAGATGTGCACCACGTCCACGCCTCGGAACGCGGTTCTGAACAGCGTGTCGCTCGGTTCGGCGAACTGCATCTGCTGCTTTTTCGCCACCCAACTGACCAGAGGCACATGGTTGACTCGTGCCGGGTATTCAGGCGCACCAATGCCCACAAGCCTGACCGTATGGCCTTGCCGCTTCAATTCCTCCGCCCACTGCAACGCCGAATTCGACGTGCCGTTACCTCGGTTTCCCGACGTATCGACCACCATGGCGATGGTCAGGGGGCGCTGTGTTTCTTCCTGTTCCGTCTCAGACATGCACTCCATCCTACGCCGATGGCACAATGGAAGGCATGACTGAAGAGAATCGTGCCTTGGGCACTCCGCTTGGTAAGCATCCGACTCGTGTTCTGTTTCTTGGCTCCGGAGAGCTGGGCAAGGAAGTCACTCTCGAACTGATGAGGCTTGGCGCATGGGTGTGCGCGGCCGATTCCTATGAGGGTGCCCCCGCGCAGCAGGTGGCGCATGAATACCGTGCGCTCGATATGGCCAATGCCGAACAATTGCGCGTATTGTTTGACGAAATCCAGCCGGATATTATCGTGCCGGAAGTCGAAGCGATCGCCACCAGCGAATTGGCTGCCGCGGCCGAGCGTGGCGCACAGGTGGTGCCAAGTGCCGAAATCGCATCCATTTGCATGGATCGTGAACGTTTGCGCGTACTTGCGCATGAGGAATTGGGATTGCCGACCACGCCGTACCGCTTCGCAGGCTCGCTGGAAGAGCTTCGCGCTGGGGCAAAAACGGTTGGCTACCCGTGCGTGGTCAAGCCGATTATGAGTTCTTCCGGTCACGGCCAGTCCGTGGTGCGTTCCGCCGATGCGATTGATGCGGCTTGGGTTGAGGCACAGGAAGGTCGTCGCGCGCACGACGAGGGAGACGTTTCCCGAGTGATTGTAGAAGCGTTGGCTCCGCTTGATTACGAGCTGACGGTGCTGACCGTCAGCTCCAGCGCCGGCATCGTGACCTGCGCTCCGATCGGACAGCGTCAGGAAAGCGGCGACTATCGCGAATCCTGGCAACCGGCCTCCTTCACACAGGATGTGCTTGCGCAGGCGCAACGCATAGCGTGCACCGCAGTGGAAGGTCTGGTGGCGAAGGCCAAGGCTTCCGGCGAGAAGGGTTGGGGTGTGTTCGGCGTGGAGCTGTTCGTGCTGACCGACGGTTCCGTGCTGTTCAATGAAGTCTCCCCACGTCCGCATGACACTGGCATGGTCACGATGGCGTCGCAACGGTTAAGCGAATTCGCGTTGCATGCGCGTGCGATTCTCGGTTTGCCGATTACGCAGGAACATGTCGCCTTGTCGATCCCGGACGGTGCCGTCGCGGCAAGCCATGCGATCGTCATTCAGGGCGATGGTGAGGCCGAATTCCATAACGTCGCCGACGCTTTGTCTCAGCCGGGCACCGATCTGCGTATTTTCGCGAAGCCGGAAGTGCACGGCCATCGTCGCATGGCGGTCGCGCTGGCCATCGGAACAGATGAGGCCGACGCGCGTGCTAAAGCCGAGAATGTGGCCGAATCGCTCGAAATCGACATCGCCTGACGCACTATTGCCGGATACTGACGGAAGACTGCCGGAACGCGCCCAAAAACCATTCGATTGTAGCCTCCCGTTGGTATCTTGTTAACCGTCAAGTTCACCAAACTATCTACCTCCCAAACACCAGGAAAGGCGAGTAATGGAGAAGTTGGAAAAGCTCTACGAGGGCAAAGCCAAGCAACTGTACGCAACTGACGATCCGGAGGTGCTCTGGGTCGAATACAAGAACTCCGCTACCGCAGGTGACGGCGAGAAGAAGGAAGACTTCGCCGGCAAGGGCAGGCTGAACAACCTCATCACCACGCTGATCTTCGATCTGCTCAAGAAGCGCGGTATCGACAGCCATCTGGTGGCCCGCGTAGGCGAAACCTCCCAGCTGGTCAAGAAGGTCACCATGTTCCCACTCGAGATCGTGCTGCGTAACACCGCCGCCGGCCACTTCTGCTCTCGCTTGGGCGTGGAAGAGGGCATCGAGCTCAAGGAGCCGGTGCTGGAGTACTTCCTGAAGAACGACGATCTGCACGATCCGTTCGTGAACGACGACGATCTGGTTGCGTTGGGCGTCTGCACCCGTGAGGATCTGGCTGAGATCGCACCTCTCGCCCGCCGTATCAATGAGGCCCTGATCGAGATCTTCGCCAAGATCGGCATCAAGCTTGTTGATTTCAAAATCGAAATGGGTCGCACTTCCGACGGCACGCTGCTGCTGGCCGATGAGATTACGCCTGATTCCTGCCGTCTGTGGGATCAGCGTGACGGCTCCGGCAAGGTTGAGCATCTCGACAAGGATCTGTTCCGCCGCGATCTGGGCGACATCATTCCGGCTTACGAAGAGGTCAAAAGCCGCTTGGCTGAACTCGCCAAGTCCGAAGGCATTGAAGTAGCCGAATAATACTTGCGATAGCCCGCATCTGCAGTACAAACTCGGATGCGGGCTTCATCGTTTTTGAAAATCTCACCAAGCCCCTCTTTCAAGGAGTCAACCATGGTTTTTCGCGTGTACGTGGAAAAGAAGCAGGGTTTTGATGTCGAGGCCAAGCAGCTCGCCAACGAGCTGAAGACCATTCTTGGCATCGCATCGCTGAAGAATGTGCGTCTCGTCAATCGTTATGATGTGGAAGGCATTAGCGAGGAACTGTTCGCACAGGCCACCCCTACCGTGTTCAGTGAGCCGCAGGTCGATAATGTTTCCGCCGATTTGCCTGATTTCGGTTCTGATAATGTGTTTGCTGTGGAGTATCTGCCCGGCCAGTTCGACCAGCGTGCGGATTCCGCCAGCGAATGCATTCAGCTGATCTCCCAGGGCGAGCGCCCGACTGTTCGTTCCGCCAAGGTGTATGCACTTGAAGGCGAGCTGGGCGACGACGATATCGCCGCCATCAAGCATTATGTGATCAACCCGGTCGAGGCTCGCGAAGCTTCGCTGGATACCAAGACCACGTTGAAGACGCAGGTGCCGGTGCCGGGCAAGGTGGAGATCATCGAAGGTTTCCGCACCATGAGCGACGCCGATCTTGAACAGTTCATCGCCGACCGTGGCCTGGCCATGGATTTGGCTGATCTGCAGTTCTGCCGTGCTCACTTCACCGAAGAACAGCGTGATCCGACAATCACGGAAATCAAGGTGATCGACACGTATTGGTCCGATCATTGCCGTCACACCACGTTCGGCACGCAACTTGATGATGTGCAGATTGACGACGCGACCGTGCAGGCCGCGTTCGATAAGTATCTTGAGATGCGTCACGAGCTTGGCCGCGACGAAAAGCCCGTATGCCTTATGGATATGGGCACCATCGGCGCGAAGTGGCTCAAGAAGAACGGTATTCTGAAGAATCTTGACGAATCCGAAGAAATCAACGCCTGCACCGTCAAGGTGAAGGTTGATGTGAATGGCCATTATGAGGATTGGCTGTTCCTGTTCAAGAACGAAACCCACAACCACCCGACGGAAATCGAACCGTTCGGTGGTGCGGCAACCTGCATCG
>ENA-OPCL01002941-OPCL01002941.1-human-gut-metagenome-genome-assembly--contig:-NODE-2941-length-10406-cov-2.958458_pt1 | contig 10406 bp, 7 predicted proteins | sample MGYA00241251_ERZ501482 | MGnify/ENA primary metagenome ERZ501482 (study PRJEB25962, sample SAMEA2042581) | human gut metagenome | biome: human gut; feature: human-associated habitat; material: faeces... | reverse complement strand
CGCAGTCATCGCCGCCGGTAAGCTCATGGCAAAGCTCGAAATGATCGACAACGGCCCCATGTATCACAGCCCCACGCTCGACAAGCTTGCCTTCGGCAGCTACAACAAGAAATATGACCACGTGCGCACAAAGCTCGACTGGCTCACCCGTGACGAGGCGGTCGTGGACGCCTACATTGCCGACCCGCTCTGCGGTGCGATGGCGACTGCCGGCATGTTCCACGACATGATGGGCGGCCTGCAGTATATCTGGAAGACGGAAAATCTCAACAAGATGGATAAGTCCACCCCGGTCTACTTCATGGCCGGTGACGGCGACCCCGTCGGCAACTACGGCGAGGCGGTCAAAAAGGTCTACGAGCGCTTCCTGAAAACCGGCTGCAAGGACGTGAAGCTCAAGCTCTACAAGGACGGCCGCCACGAGATGCTCAACGAGCTCAACAAAGACGAGGTGTATGCCGACGTCCTCGAGTGGCTCAACAGCAAGATCTGATGTCTCAAACCGATCTCCGCGCATCGCGCGGGGATCGATAAATTCCCGGAAAGAACGCAGGACGAAGCGCGATGAAACAGGTGGATACCAAAGCATATATGACTGCGCTGCGCTCGCTCACCGAGCAGGGGCACAGCGTCAGCGTGCCCGTCGCCGGCAGCAGTATGTCGCCCTTTCTGGCAGGCGGGCGCGACACCGTGTTCTTTTCCAGGCCGGACACGCCCCTGCGCCGCGGCGACATCGTGTTTTACGAGCGCGCGAGCGGCCAGTTTGTCATGCACAGGATCCGCCGCGTGCACCGCGACGGCAGTCTCGACATCCTTGGCGATGCGCAGACCGAGACCGAGACCGGCATCCTGCCGCAGCAGGTCTTTGCGCGGGCGACCGCCGTCTGCCGAAAGGGTCGGCAGCTTCAGCCCGGAGATTTTCTGTGGGAGCTCTTTCGCGGACCGTGGCTGTGGGTCATTCCGCTGCGGCATCCCATTGTCCGGATATGGAGCGCGTTCAAAAAGCGCCGGACATAATACAATTACAATACAAAACTACAGATTGCGAAAAGAAAAGCGAAGTGGTTTCCACTTCGCTTTTTTCATTCTATTGGGGTTTAGAGGATGTCCAGCTCGCGGAGCTTTGCGACGAACGCATGGACGTCCTGCCTGAGCACGTCACGCTCGACGTCAAACGCCTCATAGAGTCGCTCGACGATCGCCTCCTCATTCTCCGCCGCCGGCAGCGCGTCCCATATGGCGGCGCCGGTCTCGTTGATCGTGAGCAGTCCCTGGAGCTTCGTTGTCGTCTCGCCGACCGGCACGAGGATCGTGTCGCCCGCGATCTCCCGCTTGACAAGCTGTGCTTTGAGCTTCATGTGTTTTTCATCCTTTCATATTCACTCTGCGTCAGCTCTGCAGTAGCCTTCGTCATGGCGCAGACATATTCCGGCCTTCCGTCAAACGCGCCCGTCTCGGTCACGCACATCGCGGCGCAGGCATGGCACATGTGCTTATATTCGCACTGTGTGCACGCCGGCGGCAGCAGAATGCGCGCCGTGGCCGCCTTGGTTTCCTCCCATGCGCGCGCAAAGCCGAGCTCCGGCACGGAGACATCTGGCTGCACCATCATGCCGCACGGCGTCATGACACCGCGCCAGTTGATCCAGAACGAGCTGCGCCCCGCGCGGCAGGCCATCTTCTCCCCCGGCGTTCCGTCGCACACTTCGCTCTCCGGCGCGCGGATACCGGCGCGCATCGCCTCGGCGCGCTGGCAGAACATCTCGTCCGAAAACCGCAGCCGGTCCCAGCGCACGCTGCAGGCGGCAGCCTCCTGAAAGGTAAAACGATCGTTGCTGCCGGTCGCGTGCTCGTCGCGGCGCACGGGCGGGAACATGTACGACGCCATCTGCACCGGTGTGCCGAGCTCGGTCGCTATGGCATAGATCGCGTCCATATCATCGACATTGTACGGCGTCATGGAAGCGTTGAGCTTCACGCCGATGCCGAGCGCCTTGAGCGCGCGGATATTGTGCACGACGCGGTCATACATCGGCCGGCCGCACAGCCGTTCATATGTCTCATTGCAGCCGCCGTAAAGCGTGATGTTCATGCGCGACGGCGGCTCATGCCGGAAAAAATCCAGCCAGTCATCGTCGATGAGCGATGCGTTGCTGTTGATGGACACCATGAGCCCCATCTTCTTGAGTTCGGTGAGCAGATAGCGGAAATCCGCGCGAATAAGCGGCTCTCCGCCGGTCAGCAGCAAAAACAGCATCCCCTGGCTGCGTGCCTGCTCCGCGATGGCGAGCCACTCGTCCGCGGTGAGCTCCGCCCCGCGCCGCCGCTGTTCCTCGGGCGTGAGGTGCACGTAACACATGCGGCAGTTGAAGTTACAGCGCGGTGTGAGCTCAAACGTGCCCGCAAGTGGGATGCCGTTTGCGCAGGCACGCGCGTGCAGATAGGCCGACAGGCGCGGCTCAGCTCCCGTATGTTCCATATCAGATACCTCCCAATTTGCCCCGCAGGGTTTCGACCGCCGTGGCGTCCGGCAAGCAGTCCATGCGCAGCACCGGCACGTCGGAGACGAGCCGCGCCGCGCACGCGGTCATTTTTTCCGCCGAGGACACGTCCCAGTCGTAATACGCGCACTGGCTGAGCACGCCCGCAAACGCCGCCTGCGGGCTCGGGACAAACACGCGGTTTTCACTGCCCTGCCCGAGCAGGACGATCGCCCGGACCGGCGCCGTTACATTTTCGGATATGCCCGACGTACCCGCATAGAAAATGCCGTTCGCGGTCTTTTTGCCCACGTCCACAAGTGCGCGGTCGCCGTTGACGACACGCGCCCCGGCGCAGCGCTGCCAGAGCGCGGCCTGTGTGCTTTTACCGATGCCGCTCGGACCGGAAAACAGGATAGCCTCGCCAGCGCTCGTCACGATATACGCGCTGTGCAGCACGAGCATCCCGCGCGCGGCAAACACGTCAAACAGCCCCACAGCCTCCAGCGCCGTGCTGACCGACGCGCCGGTGCGATAAGCGCTCGCAAAGATCACATCCGTGTGCGCACCATGCGTCACGGCATAGGTAAAGTGCGGGATATCCCCCGGTGCACTGACCCATTGCAGAAGGTGGCGCTGTGCGCCCGCTTGCCAGCGAAACACATCATTGCGCCGCAGCGCGTCTGCCGGCGGTGTTGGCAGCGCATCGCTGAACCGGAGACAAATCGTGTGATCAGGTACGCCGTCCGGCACATGAAACGCTTCGCACACCGGCGAGCGTTCGAGCGGCGCATCGGACTCCAACGCGAAGGTCATGCCGCCGAAGCGATAAAGCTCACGGTACATAGGTCACAAACAGCAGCGCACTCGCACCTTCGTGAAAGTGGCTGGTATAGCTGCTCTGGCTCTCGCCTGCCGCGAGATCTTTGACGCCCGCGCGGTACGTGATGCCGCCAAGCAGCATATCGCCGCTGACATTTTTATAGTAGACATAGACCTGCGCGGCGGCAGCGCCGGAGTTGTTGGTCACGGTGATGGTGTTGTCGCTCGTCGTGACGGTGAACAGATCATCGTGCATGGACAGCGGCTCTGCGAACGCGGCGTAGGCTGTCACGGTCACTGTCAGCTCCTCCGGCTTCTCAGGCATAGTCTGCGCGCCGAGCTCCAGCGCCTGAAGCGTCTGCCCGGCCGGGAGCGTGCTGATATCAAACTCATAGCACTCACTGCCGCGCGTGAGCGTGATGTGCGCATACTGCACGTCGCTGCTGCCGGTATTTTTCACGCGGATGCAAAACACGTCCGACACCGTCTTGTCAGACCCATCCTCGACAAACAGCCCCGCATAGCGACCGGTGCTGACAAGCTGCAGACCGTTGCCGATATCCGTGCCGTCCAGCTTTGATTTCTCCGCCGCAAGACCGTATTCATCCGGCTTGGCGGGCTTTTTCCCGCAGCCCGTGCACGCGAGCAGCAGCGCTGCGGCAAGCGTGAGCAGCAGCGCGCGCACACCGCGTGTCCTGAATTTATCCATAGTTTTGCTCCTTTGCTGCGCGCGTCATCGCGCGGCGTCCGATTCTTGAAAAAATGCCCTGCCCAATCGGGCAGGGCATTTCCTTGTGTAAGCTTGTGTCAGGAGGCGAACAGTTTCGACCCTTCCAACGGAACATGGTAGCAGAATCCAAGCTGATCCGGGTTCATATCGCAGCTTCCCTGAGAGAACACATTGTTACGATAATCGCCGAAGATATCTCTGCAGGTATCCTGGTTGAGGTTGAGCGGCTTGCCGCAGTTATCTGCGATGCTGGCACTCAGTTCAAAGCTCTCGAAGTAGACTTCGGGTTTCACATAGGTTTTCTTCATACGTTCGATCACTCCTCTCTTAGTGCTGCCACTTGCCGAAAATATCGTGCCACCAGTCACGGATGGACGGACGCACCGTCAGCCTTGCGGTGATCGGGTCGCTCACAGCGCCGTCGGCATTGACGGCGCAGACGGTGTAGTCCGCCGTTGCCGTCGCCGTCACGGTATAGGTGAACACGTGGTAGGTCATCTTCTTCGCGGAAGAGCCCCAACCGCTGCGCTCGGTGCGAACCTTGTAGCTGTCGATCGTCACATCGTCGACATGGATCGTCTCGACATCCGCAGACGTCTTGACCGTCAGGGTCGCCTTGCCGCCCTTATGGACATTGCGGCTCCACTTGGCCGTGAAGTGCTCAGGCGCAAAGGTCTGCTCGGGCGCGGCAAACAGCGCGCGCACACACATGACCGCGGCGTCCTGCTCCTCAGCGGTCGGCGCGCTCAGTGCAGCTGCGCTGGCCGGTTTGTTCTTAAAGGTGATCTTCAGGTTCGTCAGGGACAGGATACCGTCACCCGTGTTGGTGATCGTGAAGCTGCCGCCGGCAGCGCCGATCTCGTAGTACATCTCGGTGGCGGTGCTGATTTGCTGACCATCCGTGCCAACAACCATCGTCGCGGCCATACCACTGGGAGCTTTTGCGCCGATCTGGACGCTTGCGATGTTGGTATCACCCGGGACGGTAAACGTGATCGCCTGACCGGTGGCCAGATAGACCTCGTTGTTCGGGCCACGGTTCTTATAGTCGGTGATGTTCGCTGCTGCAGCGCCGTCGATGAAGAGAGTTGTCTTTACATTATCAGCCACCAGCGCGTCATGCAGCTTGATGTACTGCGGGTAACCCTCGCCGTCCTGCGCGTAGTCACTCTTATCCTTGCCCATGGGGTCATAGACGCGGATGGCATCGAGCCAGAAGCTGTAGGAATCATTGCCCGTGTGATCGAAGAACTCACCGTAGCCGACCTCGATCTTGACGGTATACGTGTCATAATCCAGACCGGAGACCTTGATCACCGGGATCTGGTAGAGCGCCTTCACGCTGTCAGTCGTCACACCGGCGGCATCGCCATTGTAGCCGTAGTACGTGTCGCACGGGCCGACCTTCACTTTTTCTCCCTTGGAATTCGTCACGGTGTACATGACCGTGCCGGAGGTGTTGCTGGTCAGGGAGATGACATCAAAGCCGGTGCCCTTGAAGGTGAAGGTCGCAGCGGGCACCTGACCGAGCTTACTGGTGTTGGCATCGACCGTGACCTTGGTGGCGCTGCCCATGGAGAAGGTGCTGCAGTTGGCATAGGCAGGGTCATAACCGTAGACGTTGCTGTTCTCGCTCTTGAGCTGCTCAAAGACCTGCTGCTTCGTCGTATCCTGCTCGCCGACGGTCGTCCAGTAGCCGTTTTTCTGGTTCTTATTGACAACGTTCGTGCCATCGGCATTCGTAAACGTGGCGAAGCTGTCCTCATAGTAGACGCTCGTCGCGGGGATGATGTTGACGGAGAAGACCGTCGGCTGCTCAACCGGATCATTCGTAAACTTGACAAAGAGCGAGATCGCCGCCGTGCTGTCAAGCGTATTGTGGAGCGTATACGTCACCGTCTTATCGTCGCTGTTGATCTTCGCAGTGCCGTACTTGCCCGTATTCTCAAGCGTCTGCTCACCGGCAAGCAGTGACATCTGCGCGATCGTGCTGGCATCCTCAATGCCGAATGCGCTCACCGGAATCGTCACCGGCAGACCGAAGTCAACGACATAGGTCTTGGCCTTCAAGTCCTTGCGGTCATAGTGCAGCATGAGCGTCTTGCCGTCTTCGGAAATCTCAGCCCAGCGATACTCGTAAATGCCGCTCTTGTAGTTGCCGGTCACACCGTCAAGCTGCTTAATGTCCTTACTGATGGTCTGCTGGTTACCGGAAGCATTGACCACATAGGCGCTGTCCGGCAGATAGCCGTTATCCTCGGCAGTCTTGCCCATCCACGGACCGGCTTCGCCAATGCAGGACTTGCCGTCCATGAGCGCAGTCTTGTAGTTCGGCTCAGGATCGGTTGCCTGATGCTTTGCCACGATCTGATACTTATAGATCTGGGTGTCGGCATCGTCATCCCAATAGGTGACGTTCAGGTTGGTTTCAAGTTCCACCGCGCTCAGGTAGATCAGCACCAGCTTGCCTGTGTCCGCTCCAGACCACTTAATGTTGCTGGTCTTGCCGTTGACGATAGGCTCCGTGCCATAGCTTGCGTCCCAAACCACAGTCTCATCATACCAAATGCCGCCTGCTTGGGTCGTTTTCATGTGCCAATTAATGCTATCATCAGCATACCATTTGTTCTTATGCTTGGTATGACTGGTAACACGATCACCATCCGTCACGGTGATCTTGGAGATCGTATAGTACTCGTTCTCCTTCGGCATGATAACGCCGATGTCACGGCCTTTCTTCTGGTAGTTATAAATGCTTGTTGAGCCCGGATACATATCCTCCTTCGAAGGCAGCACCGTGTTGTCAGGATAGACGACCGCAAACGTCAGCGCGGCCTGGTCATATCCGCTGCCGCCGCTGGAGGAAGTGTCTTTCGTGACTTCTTCGCCCCAGTCTTTGGTGTAGGTGACAACGTCCTTCGTGACCTCCGTTTTCTGAAGGTAGTACGCAACCAACTGATCGCCGGAGCGGAAATAGTGCCAGATCATATCTGCCGTCTGATACTGCCACGCTGCGTTGTGCCAGCGAACATGGGTCAGAGAAGTGCCATCACCCGTGCTATCGCCAAAGCCACTAGCAGCCTGCTTATGATTCTTATCCAGACGCATGGTTTCCCAGTAGGTGGCATCCTTATCGCCCTGTTTCGGTTCGTTAGCCGGATTAAAGTATCCCTCTGCGGGTGCAAGCGCCGAAACATCGACTCCATCTGCGCCGGAGGCATTCACACTGGAAATCACATAGTTCTTCGACTTATCAGACTTGTCATACACATAGCAAGTCGTAATCATATATTCAAGCGTAAGGGACTTGTTTGTAAGGGCATCGGAAGGCCGCTCGTCGTTGACCGTGATATGATACCACGTATCACCAATCTGGACATCCGTCGTACCGACGTTGCGACCGGTGATAGCGATGGTGCTCGCGGCGACCGGCTCAGTCGCGGTGGTCAGAGGTGTACCAAGAACAACGCCTCGCGTTGTCTTAAAAACGCCGGCTGCGCTATCATACTGCAGCGAGACCCAACTGGTAGGTAGTTTACCTACACTCCATTCCCCGCCGGACATATTCACATATGTTCTGCTGTATTCCAGATAGTCGCCGGTGATTCCGTCCTTCCAGGTCCACTGAACGGCATCTTTATAATCATCGACCCAATTAGCATCATCGTCAAGATAACGCCCATCGCTGTTCTGGATATAATAGGAGCTATTGAACATAACCGCCAGCACGGTATCACATGGATCGTGCTTACAGGTGACATCCACTTTTGCAATGTTATTATTCGTGGCGTAGCTGGTCAGATCTTTATGGTGCACGGTCTTTGTCCACGTTTCACCGACGGTAAGGTCGATGCGCACGTCGTTCTCGCCCGCGACCGTGAGATCCATGGAATAGGACTGTCCGTCATCGGCTTTGGCGGTGACCGTCGCAGTGCCTCTCGAGAGGGCGTTGACCGTCACGCGGTTTCCGGTCACGGTGCTTGCGGCGCTTCTCGTCACGCTGCCGAGAGACAGAACACTCGCATCGCTGACCGACCACACTGCATTCAGGCCGGTGGAAAGACGCAGGATCGTGGAATTACCCAAAGTCAGACCCTGATCGTGGTGAGCGGTCTCGACCTGCGGCGCAACGGTCGTAAAGTAGGTGCTGTTCTTCTGCGACAGCGTCTGCATGAGTTCCTTGACATAGCCCTGTTCCTGGGCGCTGTACTCCGGGTTCGGATCGTCGCACCAGAAGCAGATCATCGCGCCGATCGGCGTCACGCTGTCGCCCTTATCGCCGGGCACAGAGGTGACAGGCGTTTTCTGTACGCCGGCTCTGGCTTTCGTCAGCGTAAAGCTGTCAACCTTATCTGCAAGGACATAGTACCAATTGCTGTTGGTGTTGAGGATCTTGTGACCCTTATTTGCAATAAAGCTTGCGGGTGCCGGGGTGTAGCCACCCCAGCCGGTCGTCCAATAGCTGACGACGATGTCCTTGGAAAATTCGCCGCCGCTTGTGTTGCTGTTATAGTAAATGCCGTCGTTAAACGCGATGGGCGTCATACCGGCCGCAACGATCTGCGCGGCGACCGCATTGACATAGCTGACAAAGTTGCCATACTTTTTATCCTTGATCAGCGCTGCAAAACCGTCGGTCTTGTCATTGGCATACTCGTCCGCGCCCATATTGAAGTAGCCGCAGCCCTTGCCGGCGAAGTAATTGATGTACTTCTGCAGGAGCGCCTGCGTGAACGCAACGGCAGTGGTATTCGCCACGTCGATCGTGCGGACAGAGTCGTAGGCGGAGCAGTTCACCCCCGTCAGAGAGGTCGCCGCGCTCAGGATCGCATCCATGTGACCCGGCGTGTTGATCAGCGGGATGATGGAGATGTTCTTGCTCTGCGCATAGGCAATGATCGCGTCCATATCTGACTGCGAGAGCTCATTCACGCTGCCCGCATCGTAATACTTCACGTTGCCGTTATGGATCTGCGTCTTCACGTCATCACTGGCATAGGTCTTCCCATCAACCGTGACAGACATATCGTCCAGCAGGAAACGCAGGCTGTCGTTGCCGACCGCCAGTTCTATGTGCGTATAGTTCGCCGCGGAAGCCGTGTCGATCAACGACTTGATCTCAGCGACGCTGAAATACTTTCTGCCGCAATCCAAATGGAAAACGCGCATGAAATCATTTCGTGCCGAGCTGCTCGCTCCTGTCTCGTTCGTTGCCATCGTGAACGCTGACATGGACATCAGGCTCAGCAGCATGACCAGTACAAGAATCATGGAAAGCACTTTTTGCATTGTCGTTCTTTTCCGTGCCTGGTTCATTCTTGTCATTCCTTTCGATACCTTTTTTCCTGCCGTTTTGGGGCCATCGTGCCGCAAAATGGGCGCAGCACGACATACTGTTCTTATATTACTATAGAAATTGCGACGTTTCAATACCTTAACTGCTTTTTTGCACAAATTTTCGTATAATTTTTTTAGGAACACACTGCTGTATTTGGGCACAACTGCCAAAACTGGGCCCTGCGCAGGCGCAGCGGAGGACCCCGCTACAGCGCAGAACCCTGTGTAAGATCGTCGCGAGCGAAAGCGGCGTGGATCGCATTGAGCACGCGCTTTTTGTCCGCGCTCCAGAGCGGCGCGATGAGGTCGCGCTTGGCGCCGTCGCCGGTCAGACGGTGGATGACCGTCTCCGGCGGGAGGACGCGCAGACACTGCTCAAGCAGGTCGATATAGTGCTCCGGCGTGAGCACCTCGAACTTCCCGGCAGCATAATCCTCTGCCAGATCCGTGCCGCGCAGCACATGCAGCAGGTGCAGCTTGATGCCCTGTACCCCGCTCTGACCGATATAGCGCGCGGTCTGCACCATCTGCGCATCCGTCTCGCCGGGGATGCCGAGGATCTGATGCACGATGACCTCGAGTCCGGCGGCGCGGAGACGGCGGACCGCATCGTCAAACACCGGCAGGTCGTAGCCGCGGCGGATATAGGCCGCGCTGCGCGGATGGATGGTTTGCAGACCGAGCTCGACCCAGACTGGCTTTTCGGCGTTCAGCCGCCGCAGGAGCGCAACGGTTTCATCCGGCAGGCAGTCCGGCCGCGTGGCGACCGAGAGCGCGACCACATCCTCCGGCGCGAGCGCCTGTGTGAACAGCGCCTCCATGCGCGCAAGGCTGCCGTAGGTGTTCGTGAAGTTTTGAAAATAGGCGATGTACTTGCCGCCGCCGTTTTTGGCGCGGACGCGCGCCTTGGCCGCCTCAATCTGCTGCGGGACCGACAGCGCACGGTCGGCCGCGAACGCACCCGAGCCGTCCCCGGCGCAGAAGATGCAGCCGCGCGTGCCGATGGCTCCGTCGCGGTTTGGGCAGGGGAAGCCGCC
>ENA-OPCL01002931-OPCL01002931.1-human-gut-metagenome-genome-assembly--contig:-NODE-2931-length-10438-cov-3.353173_pt1 | contig 10438 bp, 15 predicted proteins | sample MGYA00241251_ERZ501482 | MGnify/ENA primary metagenome ERZ501482 (study PRJEB25962, sample SAMEA2042581) | human gut metagenome | biome: human gut; feature: human-associated habitat; material: faeces... | reverse complement strand
TTGCCCGATGCGCTCCCTTTTTCATTCTTGTGCTGTAGCCGCTCAGTTTTTCTGGCTTTTGCCCTTGATCAGCGCCGTCACCGCTTCGGCGACGGGCTTGCGGTCCGCGTCAAGGAAGAACACCTTGACCTTCGCCGCCTTCGACCAGTCGGCGTTCGCCCACTTGAGCGTCACGGTTTCTTCATCCTCCGCAGCTTCGCTCGCGGCATAGGCCAGGAATCTGCCGTCCTCGGCGTAGAGCGCCGCAGCGTAGTAAACCGCGTCCGCCTGCTTTTGGACTGTGACCTCGTTCTCGCCCATGCTCACGATGCCGCTGTCAGGGTCGTTCGCCTTCACCACGATGGCATAGGTCGAGAAGTGCTTGAGCGTCAGCACGGCGTTTCCGTCGCGGTAGGCCACCTCGACCGGCTCCTTTGTGCCGTCATCGGTAAGATACCAAGCCTGCAGCACACCCTGTTGCGTCCACGTAAACGAAACGGAGACGGTCACCTTGCCGTTAAAGCTGTGAATTTCCGTTCCGTTTGCCGTCAGGCTCACATCAAGCACCATGCCCTGTTCGATATCGCCGATGATCTCGGTCTGATCGCTGCTCAGTGCATCGCCGGTGCTGACATGCAGCTGAATATCGTTGCCGTCCACTGTTTCGACGACCGACTGCATCGCCGTCTTGTCCAGCGTGATCGCCGCGTCCGCCATCTTGATCGACAGCGCTTTCGCTTCCAAAGCAAGGACGTCGTTCACGGCGCTGACGGGCAGCGTCACTTTTTCCGCTTCCAGCCCGGACACATCGATCTGCGCCGTGCTGTCAGTTTCGAGCTGCTTTTTAAGCTCGTCCTGATCGACCGACTCGATCTTCACGGTACCATCGTCCGCCTTAGTATAGTAGGCGGAGCTGTCCTCCGTCTTATTGCCGATACGCTCCCACTGGGCGGTGTAGATCGTCGTCTTGCCTGCGTGCAGCTGTCCATCGTCAAACACGGTGGAAAGCTTATGCAGATCGCTGAGCGTATAAAGCTTATCTTCCTTGCTGTCCGGATTAGGGCCCACAAAGCCCGTCAGTGTAAAGCCGTCGCGGTGGAACACGGTCTTGAGCTCGTCCGCGTACATGTAGCGCCAGCTCGCCTGATTCGGCAGAAGGACAATGACATCGCTGTAGCGCGCACCGTGCGCCGTTACCGCGCCGTTGCCGTCGAGGAAGATTTACCGCTTACGCTCACGGTTGTTGAGGCGGCATCGGTGCTCCGAATCGGGCGCACGTCTGCGTATATCATTCCTGTTCCATCCCGGATACGGTCATGTCACAGAGCAAATGAAGCAAGCAAGTTCAGAACGCATGGATAACTTCATTAAAAGCGTGTCTGGTGGTGAAAAATGAGTTCTTTTCACTCTCATAAGGGAAAACTAAAGGGAAAACCTCCCCGAAAAGGCAAAAGGAAAACCCTGTAGTCATTGAAACTACAGGGTTTTTACTTGGAGCTGCTGGGCAGATTCGAACTGCCGACCTCATCCTTACCAAGCGTCGTAGAGCCTTCCATCCCTTGCAGTATAAGGCTTTCCAGCGGTTTTTTGTCCAAAAAGGATGAGGTCGCAGCCTGTTTGTTCCATTGCTTCCGTCCGCTCATTTTCCCGTGTGGGTCACGGTGTGGGTCAAAACGCTTTCAGGACGCGAACGAGGGGCGCACCTCCGACAGCGGCAAACCAAGCCGCTGCGCCCTGTCCCGCTCATAGGTGACGCGAGTCACTTCTTCAATAAAGCTTTTCTCCTTCGGTGTGGCGCTTGCCCAACGCACACTGTATTTGCGGCACAGTTGAAAGAATATCTCATAAAAACGTTCTTCCTCTGCATCTTTGCGGCAATACCACGCCGCATCAGACGCCGGTCTGATTTTATTCATATCCATGCAAAGCACCTCCTCGCAGAAAATCAATTCAGATAGGTAAAGAAAATTCGTTTGGCGGCTTCGTCCGCAATCAAATACCTTGGTGCAGAAGCCTGGAAAGTTGGGAGCAAAACGGCTCCGAAGTCTTCTTCATAGTGCTTTGCCAAGCTCGTTGTCTTCGCTTCAAGCACCACATCTCCGGTCAAACCGCTGTCGATGGACAGCTTAATGCCATAGGCAATCAGCAGCCTTCCAATCCCTCTGTATTTGGGGTTTCCGCCGTCAAGTGTAGGATTTGACTCCGGCTGTGCCTCCATATACACGATATGCACGACCAGCGCAGTCGGAAGAATCTCATACGCCGCCAGAGCAATCAGCTCATCTCCAACTCTGGCTGCGTATTTTTCATAGTTTTCGTCAGCTAAGTATTCGCTTGCCCAAGAGGTCTGCCACAACGGTTCCCGGTCTGTCAATGCGGCATCCTGCGGTGTCATCGGCTCAATAGCCACCGGCACTTGTCGATTCATTGCATCGTAAACAAATGGTCGAAACTGCACAGCCCTCACCTCATAAACAGTATACCACGGTTTTTGCAAAAAATGAAGTGGCAAATTGAAGCTGCCGCAGTCAGGCTTTTCATTCCAAAAACGCACCGCTGTAAACCTGCTAAAAAGTCAAGCCCTAATTAAAAAAAGTTATCGGCAGAAAAAGAGTATAGCAAAGCAGAGACGGCAAAACGGATCGCTTGGCCGCCTCAAATAAAGTATTGGGGATCTCAGCTCATTCTATTGTCGGCAAGCTGCGGTAGAGCTCTGTGACCTTGCCATAATAGACTCGGAGGAACTTATTCAGGCCAGCCACCATAGCGAGTTTACCACTCTTCCCCTCGCCGCGTTTTTTCTCAATGAACGTAAAGATCGGATCGTTTGCCGGTTTGTGCATCACATAGCTCTGCATGACTTCGTACCCGGTCTTACGCAGATAGCGATTTCCCCGCTTGGAGATATGCCGGTTATTCGCGCAGAATTTGCCGGACTGGTACGGCGGCGCATCGATGCCGGCGTATGCGATGAGAGCCCGCTTGCTGTGAAAGCGTCGGACATCTCCGATCTCCGCGATCAGGCGCGGAGCCAGCGTGTCCCCGATGCAGGGCATTTCGCGCACGAGAGAATATTCCGGCAGAGTCTTGGCGAGAGCTTGCATCTGTGTTAAAATAGCGTCACGGGACGCCTCCACTGTGTGGAGGACTCGTATCGCTTCCGTAATGACGATCTGCGTGGATGGTGCATTGGGAAGCACAGGGATACCGTTTTGAGCTGTGGCAAAGATGAGTGCTGCCATACGTTCGCAATTGCGGTATCCCTTTTTTTCCGCCCATTTGCAATAATCCTTCCGAAAGCGCGTTTCTCCCATTTCGAGGATATGAGTGGTGTGACAATACCGCAGGACAAAGTCCGAAAGCTTGTGCCGCCCTGCATGGTCGCTCATGAGCTCCTGCATACCGGGCAAAACCTGGTCACAGATGGCGTTAAAATCGACCTTCGCTTTGATCAGAAGGGAGGTCATCTGGTAATACTGCCGCGCCAGAAGCTGAAGCTCCCGATATGTATCCTCCGGCAGTCTGGCCGGTTGAAGCTCTTGCCAATAGGCCAGGCCGTACAAAGCGATCTGCATAGCGTCGATCCGATCGGTCTTCACCTTGCGGATACTTTGTGAGCAAAACCGCTTCATCCGCAGCGAATTGACGACGGAGACGAATATTCCGTTCTCCAACAAAGCAGCCACCACCGGGCAATGGTAGCTGCCGGTGCTTTCCAAAACGGCACGAACCTCTTCGCCGCTGCTGCGCAGCAGCGATACGAGCTCCGACATTCCTTCTATTGTGTGCTGAACTTCAAACGGAGCGTACACGATCTCTCCCCCTGGCTTCATTCCGCACACGGTACTTTTTCCTTTGGACACATCGATCCCAATACTGAGCATGGGCATTCCTTCTTTCCTGATAAAATATTGCAATGCTTCCGCACCGGCTTATTACGATTCAATTTGGTTCGTGACGCGCACGCGGCATAGCCGGAGCAACCTGCTCAATCGAATCTTTATAACAAGAGGGCGGAGGACTGTTTACAGCTCGAGCGCTTGGCTCATCAAAGAGACCGTCCATCCATTGCCCTCCCATTATAACAAAAATAAGCATAGTCTCCGAGGCTTCCTATCCGCTTCGGGTACTATGCTTATTTTGTACCAAAGATAATAAAAACGCGATTCTGCTCGTCGATCCAGCCGTTCCGATAGGACAGCTCCATACGATCCAGCAGCAGTCCGTACAGCAGTTTGGCATCGGTCGAGATTTCTGCAAAGCGGTCATCGGTCAGCAACAATTTGGGGATACGGAAGAAAGCGTATTGTTCACCGGAATGACCGTAGTAATAGGGTAGATTTAACGGCATAGGCGTCACCTCCTGCATCTGTATATAAAAACAAGAGGAAGTCAGCTTACGCTTTCTTCCTCTTGAACAATGTCAAATTATTGGGTAAGATAGTTCCAAAGAGTCCCCGGTGTTTGGGGTGACAGCTGAAAATCTGTCTAATATTTGTCTAATAGCAGGTTCGATTTGAGTGCAAAACGAGCCAATATTAGGCGATATTTTCAGATACTCCGCAACAGGCAGTTCGATAAAAAAGCCAGTATTCATGCGGGTTTGCGGACATTTTGAAGCACGGCGTACTATAAGGCACGATCCGAACGATGTAGCTCCTAAGGGGAAGGCCGGGGGTTCGAATCCCTTTTGGCGCGCCAGATAACAACGCCGAAAGCCTTTGTTTTCAAGGGTTTTCGGCTTTTTTATTGAGCAGTAAAAGAAAAAATAATCAAGCTTCGCTTGGAGAGGATTTTCTCTTTTATTGCTGCAAGGGAATCATGGTTCGGGTGTTTCGTATCGCTTATATTATACAGTAAATTCAGTGGTTTTGTACAGTAGCTAAATATTTAAGTGATTAGCGGCGTTAAATATGGTTGGTGTCGAATGCCCTTTAATTGCCCGAATTGTTCTTCTCGTACATGGCGATAGCAAACTCAAGCATCTGTTTTCCGGCTGAATCAGAAGCCACTTCCTCAAGCTTTTTTGCGAAATCTTCATCTTCCAGAGAGATTGTCACTTTGGATTCAGAATCCAATTTCCCAGAGCGACTAAGGAACTTTCCAATCGCTTTTGCTGTATCAATTCTTACGCTGTCCTCAGGCGTTTCGTAATAGTCCTGTATTGTACTCAACTGACGATGGGCGGTATCCTTAGCCAAGCTCACATAGTCATGCCTGTTATAATCAAGTTTTTTTGTGATTGAGAAATGTCTTAGGCTATATAGGTCTACTTTTGGAAGTCCTAAAGGCTCATAGAGTGAACGGAACATATCATCGGCGTATTGTGAACTGATATGCGTACCATCCTCGTGAGCAAATATCAAATCATCATCAATGTAGCTGTCTCCTGCAAGCTGCTTATGCTGATTCTGAACAAGCCTGTAATCACGGAGCATGAAAATGACTTCCGGCGCTATATAGATTCTGTCCGTCTTTGCTTCGATTTCTTTTTCCGTTTTGGTAACATGAAAAACCGCACGTCTTTTTGCATCCGGTCGAGTGCTGCGAACTTGGTCGAATACTTTGAGAATCCCCCGACCATTTGTTTCTTTAATAAAATTCTCAGTGCGGTAAGTCAACTCCTTGTAGTTACGAATATAGGACGGTTCGTGCTTGTCCTCGTTATCGTATACATCAGACCATGTTAAGGCAAGACATTCTCCAATGCGGCTGCTCAGTGCCACCATAAGGCTGATTAGAAGCTTGAGCTGTGGATCGGAACAGTTATCATACGCAAAATTAAACTGTTCTTCTGTCCACACCTCACGCCTGCTTGACTTCGGTTGCTTTACAGTCACACCCAACATAGGGTTTTCTGTGATAAGCTCCAAATCATCCGTAGCGTACTTAAATGCTCGGCTGATGATTTTCTTGCAATCATAAACAGTACGCTGTGATACCCTTGCCCCATTTGCCTTATGATTCCCGTTGGCTTGCGGTAATCGAAGCATATCCTTGAAGCCCTGTCTCATATCGACACGGGTTATTTTCCATATAGGGAATGAACCAAACACAGGAACAATGTAATTACGAATCTTACCGATATTCGCTCTGTAAGTGCCCTCGTCCCATCCATATCTGTCTCCGATGGTATGCAGATACTTAGTATGCTCGGCATAGGCATACAAGAGCTGTTCAACGGTCTCTATCTCCGTTTTATCAACTTTGGAAGCTACCGTTGTGCCCTTGGCAGCCTTATGTTCCTTTTCACGGAGCAGAAGATAGGATACGAACTGGTTTTTCGCACGTTCGTTATTCACTGTTTCGGTAGTCTGGTGTTCCTTACCCTCGGAATCAAGATACCCGTAGCGGATGCGCCAGTTGTCATTGGTAGCGTTAATTTTGGTTGGCTCGCTATGCCACAAATATTCAGCTATGTCTTTCTTTTTAGGTTTTCTGCCCATACCAGACGTTAGAACTCGTTCGGATGATTGTTATACCAATCTTCAAAACTGTTCTTGTCGATACGAAGATATTTTCCCACCATGAACACACGAAAATCATTGTTTTTCTGATGCTTTTTGATAAAGTTGCGGACGCTTTCCTCTCCGACACCATAGATGTTCATAATGTCCTGCACAGAGTAGTTGCGACACTCCATGATAGACGGGGTTACTCCTGCCATAGTATTCATCTCCTTTATATTATCACTGGTTAGACACGGTTATGTGGCATTATTCTTTTTGTGCCACAACGGAATTATAGCACAGTAGCTTTACCGGCGTCAAGCGTTTTGACACGATTATGTGGCTCGTGGTTTTTTGACGTGGCAATTTTTGCGTGATAACACCGTTTGCGATAGATTACCATTGCTTTCTTCCTAAAAGGATGTTATTATTTGAAGTGTTATGGTGTATCGCTACACCATAACAGTTTGGAGGGAAATAAATGAGTTTATTGGATAAATTCTTGAACAATATAAAGATAGAAAAACGAATCGAAACGGGACAGAAAATCAAGAGAATCCGTTTGCGTAATAAGACTGCCGTTTCAGAATTGGCAGAAGCCGCAGGGGTAAATGAAGCTGCAATAAGAAATTATGAGGTTGGATATCGCCAAATTTCCAGAGATAAATTGGAATTGATTGCTCAAAGGCTCGGCGTTCCTGTGGAAACGCTTGTTGACCGCCAGATCGACAGCTATAATGATGCCATGCACATTCTCTTTGAACTGTCGGATAAATACGACCTTGTTCCTATCGAACTTCCGCAAGAGCCTAAATACGCTATCCAGACAAAGGATGAGACAATTCTTCAAGCGTTACAAGCATGGTACAACGAAAGGCGCAAATGGGAGAACGGGGATATCACACAAGCCGAACTGCAAGAGTGGATGGATGCGTTCCCTTTGCAGTGTGAAGAAAACGAATCCCCGGCAGAAAAAGTTGAATCCCGTTATACAGACTTTGAACGCATTTTGGGGTTGAAATCCTCGTTAGAGCAGCTTGATATGATTGTGAATGACAATGTAGAACTGATTGAGGATTGCATTGCTCATAAGGATTATAAAGCGGCTCGTGAGCATTTGAGAACGCTTAAAGCCACTGTTCATACGCTGTCACAGGTGGATATTAAACGATACGGTAAATAAAGAAATCACAGGCGATTCCTATTGCACTACGCAAAGGAGCTGCCTGTGATTTTTTGTTACTTGGGTTCGATTGAACAGCGGTCTAATGAAAACTCCAACAGTATACCAATCAGTTCATTTCGGCTACGCCCTGTCTGAGCCGATATTTCATCAATGCGCTGCACAACGTCCTCTCTGATACGAACAGAAAAGGTCTTATAACCGTCATCCCCCTTGGGACGTTTCGGATGGATTATCAATTTTTCCTCTTTCATGCTAAATCACCTCTATGTTAGATTTTATGTTTCAATAGATGTGATTTATATGTTATAATTTATGTTATAAATTATATTGGAGGGATTGAAATGAACTCAGACGAATTATATACTCTGAAAAGTATGGTGCTTGAAAACTACGAGCAGTACCATGACGGTCTTAGAATACTCTTAGAAAGCGATAAGGGGCTTTACAAGGCATTTGGACAGTCACCACGGACAAAGTACCTAAAGACGGAGAACTTCTACCTAACGTCAAAAGAACGCCTTACATATATGATGGGATTCATTGATGCTTTGGCTTGGCTGACAAGACAGGGAAAGTTAGTGCCGGATACGTTCCCAACAGATATCGCAGGATTCACAGACCCAGAGGAAACCCCGGAAGAACGGGCAGAATATTTTGAGCAGCGATACAAGGGCTTATCGCCGGAGCAGCGTGCCGAACTGGAAGCGTTTGATAAAGAAAACGAAGAAATGTGGCTTGAACAAGTCGAAGAAAGCATTAAAGAGAATAAAGTAATCAATAATCTGATTCTGCGTATTATTACCGGAGAAGATTATTAATATCCAAAGAGCGGTGTATTTTGCGATACACCGCTTTTGGACTAATTATAGAATATTTCTTTTAAATAACAGGAAGAACAAAAGCGACCAACCCGTTACGGTTGATCGCTTTTGTTCTTTATCATAGCAAACCACAAGCCAACTTATTCTATAGCTTCAGCATCTTTTGATGTTCCTGTTAAAATTTCAATTTTAGAATCCGAAATTTCTAAGCCCCAATTATCCCACCCGAAGTAGTTTTTTCTCGCAAAAAGCTCTATTTTTTCTTGAGATGGAAACATTTTTGTAATTCCATCTATAACTTCAATGGGCTTTTCGCTATGTTTTCCTCTATGAACGGACAACAGCTGCCTAATATTTCTCGCCCCACGCGGTGTTGGGAATTTGCCTTTTTTAAATGCGAGGACAAATTCGGTTTGGGAAAGCGTGTATCTCCCCGGATTGTGCACCATTTTATCCCAGACAAAAGCAACTGTTTTATACTCAAATCCCCATGCTTCTCCCAATTCGACGGCATTAGCCAGTTGAGGTCCTGTAGTCCATAAAAAAAGTATACAATCATCTGCCGCAATGGAGTTAACATCAAGTTGTTTAAGTTGCTTCATTTTCAAGGTTGGGTATTTAAATGCCGCTGAGCTAATAAAAATCTTTTTTTCAAAACCGACATTTTCATCTTTTATAGTAGTCTTATCATATTGCATTTTTCCACCATAGTCCCATGGGGGATCCGCATATATTACTTGATATTTTTTATTTGGAAGGCTTGGATATATTTCTTCTAAAGGATTGATCTTTGTTCGGGACTGTGCCTGCTTGCTATATAAGGAATAAGCAGTGATATCTGCTGTTACTTCTGCCATTCTTTTTCCTCCTATTCTATTTACATTATATATTACCGTATAAGTTTTTCAAAGTCAACGTTATTGTTACTTATAATCCGTTGTCTCATAATCATCTGAATTATATAATATTTTCAAGAGGTGAATAATATGTTAACGGAAAAATTAGGACAACGCATAAAATCGTTAAGAATCGAGAAGGGTCTTAGTCAAGAAAAATTTGCACTTTTCATCGACATGGATAGAACATATTACGCTTCTGTCGAAAGTGGGAAACGCAATATATCAATAAATAATATCGAAAAAATTGCAAACGGACTAAATACCTCTCTTGAAGAATTATTTAAAGGATTATAGGAGGATTATCATGGGTAAAAAGGCGCTTAGTGGAAGAGAAAATTGGCAAACCGAATCCGGGCCTGGTGGACGAGCTGGTATTGCCGAGAAAGATTTATATAAAGTTTTTAAAGAGGCTTTCGAGGGCACTGATTATGTATTGAGCGAACATCCGAAACAACTAAAGCACTTATATGAAAGCATTATCTTATCTGACGAGACATTATCGCAAATCTATTGCCCGGATGCCAAAACTATGGAAGCTGCAAAAAAACGAGGGTGGGGTGTCTCTCCTGACTTTTCAATCACGAATACGCGTACTGGAAAAATTCTGTTTGGTGAAATAAAAAGACAAGATGGTTGGGTAGAAGGAAAGAAGCCTAATGACGGTAGAGGTAATGCGCATGAAAGAATGTGTAAATTATTTACTCCAGGGCTTATAAAAGCTTACCGTAAAATAGGCGGAATTAATTCCGAAGAAATTCTCCCATTTTGGGTTGTTCTCGAAGGAGATATAACTCGTGATCCAAAACGTAATAGGGAAATAGCATTTTGGTTTGACAAATTCGATAAGAATTATTTCATGTGGAGACCTAATATGACATCTCAAGACTTATTAGATCATTTTAATACCTACTTAAAACCATACCTTGAATAAAGAGTAATTGATTACACAGGGGGATACATTTGTAAGGTATCCCCCTGTGTTCTTAGGCTTGTAATTCAGAATTTTATAAATCAGCTTTTTCCGAGGTCACATAGTCCTTCGGCATCAGTTACATCGCTTGACAAGGGCACACAGCCCTTTGTCGTGTGCGATGGATAAGTAAA
>ENA-OPCL01002922-OPCL01002922.1-human-gut-metagenome-genome-assembly--contig:-NODE-2922-length-10464-cov-1.643097_pt1 | contig 10464 bp, 10 predicted proteins | sample MGYA00241251_ERZ501482 | MGnify/ENA primary metagenome ERZ501482 (study PRJEB25962, sample SAMEA2042581) | human gut metagenome | biome: human gut; feature: human-associated habitat; material: faeces... | reverse complement strand
AAGTAACAGAACAATCTTGATCTTTTGGTTACTTTTGGATCAAGCCAAAAGTAACGTATAGCATATAAAATATATAGTATGAAACATTTGAAACTCTCTCTACTTTTTCTTTTGTGCGTATTGGTGGCGGTTCCCGTGTCGGCTAAAAGAAAGACAAAGATAATTGCCCATCGTGGTTATTGGAAAACGGAAGGTTCTGCCCAAAACTCTATTCGTTCGTTGGAACGGGCGAATGAAATCAAAGTCTATGGTTCCGAATTCGACGTGCACCTGACAGCCGATAATGTCCCGGTTGTGTTCCATGACCGTAAAATAGAAGGAAAGGATATCCAGACGGCTCCCTATGCGGAGCTGAAAGACTTGAAACTCCCGAACGGCGAAACGCTTCCGACGTTGGAACAGTATTTGGACAGGGCGAAGAAATTGAGAAAGACCAAACTGATCTTCGAATTGAAATCCCATGCAACTCCCCAGCGGGATCGGGAAGCGGCAAAGATTGCCGTCGACATGATAAACGGCAAGAAATTGACGAAGCGCACCGAATATATCGCTTTCAGCCTGGAAGCCGCAAAGGAACTGCACCGCCTGTCTCCGAAGACACCGGTCTACTACCTGAACGGCGACTTGTCTCCGAAACAGTTGAAAGAACTCGGTTTTGCCGGTCTCGATTATAATTATAAGGTTATGCAGAAACATCCGGAATGGTTTGCCGAAGCAAAAGATCTGAAATTGAAAATCAATGTCTGGACGGTCGATGATCCTCAGATAATGAAAGAGATGATCGAGAATCGGGTGGATTTTCTGACTACCGACTATCCCGAAGAAGCGCAAAAAACCGTACATTTGTACCGCTGAATAAATGTGTGAAATGAGAAAGTATTGCCTGTCGTTATTGCTCCTGTTACTGATATCGGTTTCGAATGCGGTCGAACCTCCCAAGCGCGAGATTCGGGGCGTGTGGCTGACGACCGTCTATGGTCTGGACTGGCCGCGTAAGCCGGCAACGACGGAGGCGGGGCGGAAGGCGCAGCAACGCGACGTCTGCGACATACTGGACCGTTTGCAGGATGCGAATTTCAACACTGTTTTTCTGCAGGTTCGTTTGCGTGGCGATGTCATTTGGCGTTCAGCCATTGAACCGGCAAGCAAGACTTTCTCCGGAAAATACGGAATGATGCCGGGATATGATCCGTTGGCTTTCGTGATCGACGAATGCCACAAACGCGGGATGGAGTGTCATGCCTGGTTTGTCACTTTCCCGCTGGGAACGGACAAAAGCGTGAAAGAGCAAGGAAAGCTTTCCGTTGTCAAGCGCCAGCCGAAACTCTGCAAGCGTCATAACGGCGAATGGTATCTGGACCCCGGCGTTCCCGGAACTGCCGATTATGTTTTGTCCTTAGTGAAAGAACTGGTGAACGGATATGATATCGACGGTATCCATTTCGATTATATCCGCTATCCGGAACAGGCAAAATCTTTCCCTGATAAAGCCCAGTACACTAAATACGGCAAGAAACGCCCGTTGGCAGAATGGCGCCGGGAGAATATCAATAAGATGGTGTATCGCATTTACGACTGGGTGAAATCGGTCAAACCCTGGGTGCAGGTCAGTAGTTCGCCGCTCGGCAAGTATAATCGCATCGAACGTGTCCCGAATGCCGGATGGACGGCTTACGAAAGCGTCTTCCAGGACCCGAAAATATGGATGCAGAACGGGAAGCAGGATATGATTGTCCCGATGATGTATTACCTGCATGATAACTTTTTTCCGTTTGTCGACAATTGGGTCGATAACTGCAACGGACGCCTGGTGGTTCCCGGATTGGGCGCATACCGGATGCTGAAAGAAGAGGCAGACTGGACCGTCAACGATATAACGGACCAGATCGACTACAGCCGCTACTACGGAGGGGCTGGTTGCACGTTCTTTCGTTGTGCGAACGTCCTCGACAATACGAAAGGGCTGTATGACGAGTTGAAGGATAAATATTATAAATATCCGGCCCAACTTCCACCCTTGTCCTGGTTGAACGATACGGTTCCCGCTGCCCCGGAAGAGATACAGGTGGAAAAGGAAGGGAGCGAGTTGAAGCTCTCCTGGAGGAAACCGGATTCGGAAAAGGAGGTGTTGACTTATACCGTCTATTATTCGCTGACGGACTCGATCGACCCGGCATCCGCCCGGAGTATCCTGATGACGGGAATCCGGGATACTTCCATCTATCTGCCTGTCGATACGGCTTCGGAGCGGGGATATATATTCTCCGTTTCATCTTCCACCCGCTACCATATCGAAAGCGCACTATCGAAAGAAACCTATTATTATCTTTCCAAATATCCTAAATAATATTAACGGTTTGGAAGAAAATCCCGGAATGCTATATCTTTGTGCCGGATGAAAAAGACTGTGACATATCTGTTTATCGTATTCCTGGCGACCCTTGTGTTTTACGGAGGTGCCGGTGTCAGTCTGGTAACCTACTGCTGTGGGGATTGCCAGACGGAGGGTGTCACAGCCTTGCTGGAAAATAAATGCTGCGAGATGCATGGACAGGCCCGGTGTGCAAGTCAAGATGGCTGCTGTTGCGATGTCGAGTACGTCAGTTTCGACTGGAATGTCTTTCACGGTCATCTGTTCAATTTGCAGCCTGTGGCAATTGATTTGATTTCGCATATCTGTTCACATCTATCACTTGTTCCTGTCCCTTTTATAAACGAAGCGGGAGAAATCGAGCGGGAATCTCCTCCCGGATTCGATGCAGGAACCTACCTTTCTTTTTTGACAGTCCTTTTGATTTAGTCCTTGCCGGCGTGTCTCTTTATGTGGGATCGCCTTTGCCCGTTTTTGCAACCGGGTTGCATTGCTAACGCCTTATTTTTGCACGAAAATAAAGGAATGCAATGGAGCCCTCATGTAGATGAATGATCTAAGTCAGGATAACAAAAAAGGAATTTATGATGAAACAACTCTATCTTACAATTTTATTATTTCTTATTGCGATTCCGGTTTCTGCCGAGAAACTGGTGAAAGGACATGTTTTGGATGAACAGGAAGAACCGATAATCGGGGCGAATATCTATTGGGAAGGCACTCAACAAGGGACGACCTCCGATGCCGACGGTTATTTCGAACTGAAAAGAAAAGAAAACGTGAAGAATCTGGTCGTCAGCTATATCGGGTACACGACAGCGGTTGTCCCGGTCGAGGATACAAGCAAGCCCCTGCGCATCGTGCTGGTTGGTGAAGTCGCTTTGCAGGAAGTCGTGATCAGCGAGCGCAAAATGGGGACGATCGCTTCCCGTACCAGCGTGTTGCAAACCCAGAAGATCACCTATGACGAGATTTGCCGGGCGGCTTGCTGTAATTTGGCGGAGAGCTTCGAGACAAACCCGTCTGTCGATGTCTCCTATTCGGATGCCGCTACCGGAGCCCGCCAGATCAAACTGTTAGGGCTTGCCGGAACCTATGTCCAGATGCTGACGGAGAATTACCCGAACTTCCGTGGAGCCGCCTCTTTGTATGGTTTGGACTACGTGCCTGGCGCTTGGATGGAAAGTATCCAAGTCTCGAAAGGAACCTCTTCGGTCAAGAACGGCTACGAAGCATTGGCCGGACAGATCAATGTGGAATTTAAGAAACCGCCTACGGCCGATATCTTTTCCGTCAACCTCTTCGGTAGCGATGCCGGCCGTTATGAAGGGAATGCCGATGCCTCTTGGCATATAAACGACAAGGTGTCGACCGGTTTGCTGGTGCATTATTCCAATGACAAGATGCAGCACGACGGCAATGACGACGGCTTTCTGGATACTCCCCTGAAAGAGCAGGTGAACCTAATGAACCGCTGGTATCATAAGCTGGACCATTATGTCGCCCAGTATGGCGTGCGCTATCTGCATGAGAACCGTACGGGCGGACAGTCTACGAAACACCATGACTTTGCCGATCCCTACCGCGTGCGCCTGCAAACGAACCGTGCGGAGCTGTTCACCAAACAGGCCTATATAATCGACAAGGAAAAGGTGGAAAGCGTAGCGCTGATCCTTTCCGGTTCCTATCATGAACAGAAATCCATGTATGACCGGACGCCTTACAATGTGTATCAGAATAATGTGTACGCCAGCTTGCTCTACGAAAAGGAGTTTTCTCCGGCACATAGCCTGAGCACAGGCTTGAGCATGAACTACGACGGTTTTGACGAAAACCTGACACTTGGCGGTGTGCGGACCCCTTACAACCGGACTGAAGTCGTGCCCGGAGCTTATGCACAATATACATACAACCTAAATGACAAGTTGATCCTTCTGGCAGGATTACGGGCGGATTACAGCTCGCTGTACGATTTCTTTGTGACGCCCCGCCTGCATATAAAATATAATCCTTTCGACTGGTTCCATGTGCGTGCTTCGGCCGGGAAGGGATTCCGGACGGCGAATGTGCTGGCTGAAAACAATTATCTTTTGTCCAGTAGCCGCAAAATGAATATAGCTGCCGACTTGGATCAGGAAGAGGCCTGGAATACGGGTGTGAACCTTTCGTTTTACATACCGCTGTTCGGAAAGGAGCTGACTCTGAACGGAGAGTGGTATTATACGGATTTCCGGAAACAGGTAGTTGTGGATATGGATAGCGATCCTCATGCAGTCAGTTTCTACAACCTGGATGGCCGTTCTTATTCCAACAGTTTCCAGGTAGAAGCCACTTATCCGTTCTTCCGTGGCTTTACCCTGACAGCTGCATATCGCTATACGGATGCGAAAACGGATTACCGGAATGCGGAAGGCGTCCCCCGCCGGCTGAAAAAGCCGTTGGTCAGCGACTATAAGGGCTTGCTGACCGCCTCTTATCAGACTCCGTTGAAGAAATGGCAATTCGACCTCACCGGACAGTTTAACGGAGGTGGAAGAATGCCGACACCGGATGCCGTAAATCCCTTGTGGGAACCCGATTTTAAGGCCTATACGGTCGTGAATGCCCAGATCACGAAATATTTCCGCCGTTGGTCGATTTATGTCGGAGCGGAAAACCTTTTCGACTATAAACAGCCGCATCCGATCATCGATGCCGAGAACCCGCGCGGAGATAATTTTGACGGATCGATGGTCTGGGGCCCTGTTCACGGCAGAAAGATTTATGCCGGACTGCGTTTCAACATCAGTCGTGATTAATATCGCTTATTTTTTAATTCTTTCATTTTTTAATTTTAAATTTCAATTTAACATGATTCGTTTATTAGCAATTTTAATCTGTGCCGTATTTACTTTTTCAACGGCCTATGCACAAGATGCGAAAAAGAAAAAGGAGACAGTGACTTTCTTTGTCGAAGGAATGGATTGTGCCAACTGTGTCAAAAAGATCGAGAAGAACATCGCTTTCGAGAAAGGGGTGACCGATCTCAAGTGCGATCTGAGCACCCATACGGCGGCCGTTACTTATCGTGCGGATAAGACATCCAAGACGAAGCTGGCTTCCGCCTTTAAGAAAATAGGGATGGAAGCGACCCCAGTAGACAATGGCGCCGGTTGCCCGGTTGACCCTGCCAAAAAAAAGTGAAGGTTAAAGCTGTCTACCTCTACGCCGAAAATTAAAATGGATGCCGATTCCGATTATTTGCCGGAATACAGTATCTTTGTGCGTTCTCAAGAAAAATATTTTATCCGGAATGCAGCGTTTCGGATAATCTGAACATCATAATAAATGTATGGCCCCGGAAAGGGCGTGAAGGCACACACTAAATGACGGAGAAACAACTGATAGAGGGTTGTAGGAATGGGGAAAGGCTGGCTCAGAAGGAGCTGTACGAAACGTATTCCCGTAAAATGATGGGAGTTTGCCTGCGTTATGTCAGCGACAGGGAGACTGCCCGTGATTTGCTACAGGACGGTTTTGTAAAAGTCTTCACCAGTATGGACTCTTATTCGGGACTCGGGTCGTTTGAGGGGTGGATGCGAAAGATCTTTGTCAATTGTGCGTTGGAGTATTTGCGCAAATCGGATGTTTTGCGTGAGGCTGCCGATCTGGATAATACGGTGGAATTGATCCATCCGGACAGTTCTGCCATATCCGACATGTCGGTTGCCGAGTTGATGAAACTGGTGCAGGAACTTCCTGCCGGTTTTCGTACGGTGTTTAACCTGTTTGCAATAGAAGGTTATTCGCATAAGGAGATTAGCGAGATGATGAATATAACGGAAAGTACATCCCGGTCGCAGTTTACGCGTGCCAAACAATTATTACAACGCAGGATTAATGAATTGTATTGAGTAAAAAGAAATGAAGGATAAGGAAAGAGATATATTTGACGATTTGTGCCGTTCGAAGTTGCAAGACTTTGAAGCGGATACGATGCCGGGCGATTGGGAGGCGATAGCCGACCGCCTCGCGGTAAAAAAGTCTGTCCCTTTCCGTCGGACTTTACGCTATTGGGCGGCTGCCGCCGTTATTTCTTTATTAGTGCTAACGGGAGGCATCTATGTCTTTAACCACGATCGGGAACATCTGCCTATAGCCGAAACGCAGGAATATCTGCCTGTAGTCGAAACAACACCTGCTGTTCCGGCCCGACTCTCTCAAAATAAGATGGCTGTTGTCGCTTCCGCACCGGTTGGCCGGATGGCAAAACGTGCCGTAGCGCAAGTTGCGGCCACTACTGCATTTCGTTCAGATAGGATAACGGAAGACGGCGTCGTCCTCTCGCCGGCAGACCATGATACTGTCGCAGTGGTGCCTTCCGAAGCATCCGAAGTGGAGGGAGCGGCCGAATCGGCAATGCCGGCCGGAACGACGCACTCTTTGCTTGCAGATGCTGCGCCGGTGGAAAAAGAAGAAAAGAAGGCGCGGGCAAAAAGATGGAGTTTCGGAATGGGTGGCGGTAGCGTGAGTGCCGGAACATCCAATTCTTTGAATGCCTATGCTTTAAAGAATACGATGATGACAGACCAGGAACTGTTGCAATTGAATTCCCCGTATTTCAATAACCAGTCCCCGAAAACGAATATTCGCCATAAGACACCGGTTTCGGTCGGATTGGGTGTCAGTTATTCTTTGAATGACCGTTTTTCCCTCCAGTCAGGTTTAAATTATACATTCCTCTCTTCCGAATGGGAGACCGGTGCCATCTATCATGGCGAGACGAAACAGAAGTTACATTTTATCGGAATCCCTCTTTCTTTGTCCTATAAGATAGCAGAATGGAAGCGTATTCAATTCTATGCAGCGGCGGGAGCCATGACCGAGGTCAATGTTGCCGGTAAGCTGAATGCCAAAATATTTGTGGAAAACAATGAAATTCGTCACGAGAAGAAGCATATCCGTATGAAAGAATGGATGTGGTCTGTGAATGCCCGTGCCGGTGCCAGCTATCCGTTGCTCCGTTTCTTAAGTGTTTATGCGGAAGTGGGAGCCGGTTATTATTTCGATAACGGAAGCGATATAGAAACGATCCGTTCCGAGAAACCGTTTAATGTGAATTTGCAGGCGGGTTTCCGTTTCGGCTTTTGAGTAAAGACAAATAAATAATAAACAATATAAAATTAAAGAACAGTAAAAATGAAGAAACTTAAAGTTTTAGGGTTGGCAGCCATCGCTGCAGGTATGTTTTCGTTAACCTCTTGTTTGGACGGCGGCGGTAATACACAGCAGCTTTCAAGCTACGCTATTGTAGATTATTCTTCTACGATGAGAACTCTGATTTATCCATTGGGTTATTATCCATTATATTTATCAACAGTAGCCAATGATCCGACCTATAGCGCAGGCGATTGTGTCTTGGCAAACTTTACGGTCGATTTTGATTCTCCGGAGAATGCGAATGCTAATACAAACGGCTTTTATGTAGCGACAGGAGCAGCTTCTTCTCCATTAGCAAAATATAGTTTGGATTTCTCACCATTGGATTCGACGGCATTGGATAACGAATTGCTTTTGTCCGGCTCTGAAAGTGCCTTATTGTTTTCTAATAATTATAAAAGAATTGTTGTTATCCCTACTTTTGCCTCTGTATTGACGGATCAGAAGAACACATATACTATGTCGATGGATTATGATCAGGAACCTGAAACTGTCGACGGAACAGACCGGGTTTATACGTTGTGCATACGTGCTCAAAAGCGGGAAGAGGGAAAAGCGCCAACCATTAGCAATGCTATGGACCCGATCGCTGTTGAAGGTGGTTCATTATACTCCATGTTGAAAGGAAAAGAATCGGCAGCCGGTAAGAAGGTTGTAAGTTATCGTGTAAAATATCCGTTGACATTCAATTCGGATTCGACAAAGATCGCGACTTGGGGATATTCTAAGATTTCCCAATTCTCAATTGAGGAAGCGACCAATTAAGATTCCATAAGAAATAGATAAAAGATAGACACTGAATTTGTTTTTGGTGTCTATTTTTTTTGTTTGTATGAAAGAATGGATTGTTTGCCTTAAAAGGTTGCCCGCATTCATTTTTCGAATAATTATTAACATCTTGTAAATGCAAAGAGTTGTTTAACGGCATAGCACCGCAAATCGCTGGAAACATCGACACCTTTTTATATCCGGAGGTTTCGTCCGGAGCCTGTCCATCTTCATGCAGCAACTATTTCGGAACACGCCATAAACTACCTCAAAAGTCATAGTGAACTAATTCATGGCATATCGCATATTGTTTATATGTAGTACTCCCTCTCATGGATACGTAGTACTATATATTGTCAATAGGTAGTGCTACTTGTTGCATATAAGTAGCACTACCTATATCTACTTTACTATATGTTATCATTTAGTTCTTTGCATGTTTTGAATTAGTTGATGGCATGAAACAGGATAGTTGGCAGATTATTACTTGTCTACAAATATCCGGCAATCATCAGAGAGGGGAAAAGGTGTCGATGTGGTGTCGACCTTAAAACCGACATCGACACCAGCTAATGTATTATTTATTAGATAGATGGTGGCAAAAGATGCCAGGTGTCGTTCTCTTTTGTATTTTCTCTTGTTCTCCATGTTTTCGCCGTACAAGAGGTTATACATAAATATCAGCTTGGTTCATCGTCCAATGTTAGTAGATGTTTTGTCCTTTTTTACTATCTTTGCGTGCTTTCCCTCTGTAAAATAGGGAATGTCTGTAATATATAATGGATATGAAAATGAGAAAAACAGTATTATATGGCGTTTTGGCCTTTTGTTTGGTTGTGTTGAATTCTTGTTTGGGAGACCCGGCCACCCAGTTGACGATGGCCAACCAAGCAGGCGTCGTGGTGACCGGATACGGGCCGGGTAAGGCTATTTATACCAAGGGGGACGTTGTGGTTTCTTCGGAAGACTTCCAGAATGCCAATGTGGAAAACGGAGAATGTATCTTGTTTGATTACTCTATTGATTATGGGACTGCAAACAATATGGGAGCAGGGACGGATACCAGTTATACCGAGGCTGTTATCTATGAAAATACGATCTCGGAGGTCAATCGTTGGAACTTCTATAATACGTTGACCGATACCTCCGTCGTTGCAAAGGACGAATTGCTGCTTTCTTCCCTCCAGGCACGTTCCGCTTATATCAGAGGCAATTTGTTCCTGTTCACGGAGATAAGCAATCACCCGACAAACCAGGTGGATAGTTTCTCTTTATCCTATAATCCGGATCAATTGTTGGGAGACGATAATATTTATAGCCTCTACCTCCGCACGATCAGGATAAAGGCGGACACGACGAGAGGCGAATCGATGATTATTCCTTGTGCGTTCAATATAGAAGATCTGGTGAAAGAGGCGGGAAAGAATAATTCGGATGAACTGAAGTTCCGGATTAACTATGCCTATTCATTCGGGAAGGATTCTGCGTCGATAAACTGGAAAAGCTCCGATGTGTTTACAATAGACCTGTCGGGAAAAGGCAAATAAAGGATAAATAGCAAACGAACGTATTGAGAAATGTATAAAGAGATATTTAAATTGGTTGTAGCCATTATCTCCCAGCCGGGAAAGGCATGGGAGATTCTGACGAAAAAAGAAGAAAAAGACGATGAGTTTTTATCCCGGTTTGTCTATCCCCTGATTGGATTCGTTACGGTAGCAGCTTTTTTGGGCGTGCTGTTCACCCGGAAAGAGTTTGATGTCGAACTGGCGCTGAAATCGTCTATCCGGACGCTGGTTGCGGCGTTCGGCGGCTTTTATCTGGCAGCCTATTTGTTGAACGAACTTTGGCAGGGATGGTTCAAACGGGAGAAGGACATGAAGCTGTGCCAACGCTTTGTCGGCTATTCGTCTTCGTTGATGTTTGCTTTGAACATCGTGTTGATGTTGCTCCCAGAGTTTTTCTTTTTGCGTATATTTGTGTTATATACGTTTTATATCGTATGGGAAGGGGCTGGCCCTTATATGCAGGTGGAGGAGAAGATACGCCTGAAGTTTGTCGGGATCGCGACCGGGCTGATTTTGCTGACGCCTTGGCTGATCGAGGTCCTCCTTTCCATGTTGATG
>ENA-OPCL01002921-OPCL01002921.1-human-gut-metagenome-genome-assembly--contig:-NODE-2921-length-10469-cov-6.801421_pt1 | contig 10469 bp, 9 predicted proteins | sample MGYA00241251_ERZ501482 | MGnify/ENA primary metagenome ERZ501482 (study PRJEB25962, sample SAMEA2042581) | human gut metagenome | biome: human gut; feature: human-associated habitat; material: faeces... | reverse complement strand
CTTTGTGTATGAATTAGTTGGCTGATTTTGTAATATTTAATGAATGTCCCTAAATAACGCATCAGTATAACATAGAAGAGGATGTCAAAGCTTCAACAAGACTTTTGGCATCCTCTTTTTTATTTCATCCGTAAAGATGGCTTATCAACATGCGACACAACACGTCACCGCCCAAGATGCCGACAAGGACCACTGCCCACAAATGCCACCCCTTCAGGTTGCACGACACTTTCAGAGCATTGAACAACCACACAAGGGTGAGCAACAGAAACGGAATGCCCAACAACGACAGAATCACAGCCGGCAAGATAAAAGGCTGTGCCAATAGTTCCTGAGGAGACATACTCATATCCATGTTTGCCATCATCTGCATGGGAGGCGTCAGATAGATTAAAGTCATGCCGAGCAAAGGCAGCTCTGCAAACAATACGGTTCCCAACACATCGATTGCCCGAATGCGGGAGTGCGAGAACATCTTGCCGCCCAAATAAAACAACAAAGCAGGTATCAGCCACACAATCAGATGCTCTGCTGCATAGCACCACCACGCAGGATTGGGCGCCGGACCGAAATGAAGCAACCCATGATAATGATAGCCGGCATAATAACATATCACAGTAGAAACCAGCAATCCCAACGCTCCCCATGCCAATGCCCGCGCACCGGCAATCTGTATAAACGGATTCACCGCTTTGTCTATCATCTTATTTCCCATTACTCATTCATTTTAGAAAGTTTATCAATTAAATCGTCCAAGATATTTCTCACCGTAGGATAACTGACACCCATACTTTTCGCCATGTCCTTCAAGCTTCCGCTCGATTTGACAAAAGCAAGAATAAACTGCTGCTCTTTATCCGAAAGCCGTGCCAGCACAGGCAGTTCAAAATCCCCGCACACCTCCGTGCGGCACTCTTCGCAGAAAAGCCTGCCCACCCTCAACGGTGCATCACACGCAGGGCATTGCAACGGCAAACGTTTCTTTATTTCTCCCATATCATTTCAGTTTTTTCACAAATGTACTGACAGAAGCTATCAAAGTACTGTTCACCGGCAGAGAAGGATTCCCGTAAGTAAGCATCTGCTGCTGTACGGCCTTTGATTCACAATCTTTCAGCACATGGTTCATCTTATCAATCAAAAGCAGTTCGGCAGCCGGGCAACCCTTTTTCAGAAGTTCGGCATCCTCCACCGATACCTGAATATCATTTTTACCCTGAACAATGAGGACCGGCACTTTGACGGAAGCAATCACCGTCCGGGGATTATACTTGAACCAGGAAATCAAATAAGGCTGGACAGAAGCCCGATACAATGATTGCAGATAAGCCGGCACGTCACTCACTTCCTTGCCGTTTTTCAAGGACCCGTTAATGGATGCCACCTCCTTCCGCACCGCTTCCGGATTCTGTTGAGCAGCCACTTGCGCCTCTATAATCTCGTAGGCAGGACGCCCCGCACCGGCAACCGAGATATAGCCTTTCACCTTCGGCCGGTTCTGACAGGCCAGCATTCCAATCAGCGCCCCTTCGCTATGTCCTGCCACCGTGATTGTCGTAAAACGTTTCTCTTTCGCCAGGTAATCAATCCAGCCCGTCACATCATTCACATAATCTTCAAAACGAAGTTTCGCTTCCTCCTTACCTGCCGACGCACTGGTTCCTATCCCCCGCTTGTCAAAGCGCAAGGAAGCGATGCCGTTTGCCGCCAAGCCTTCCGCCAGAAACTTCAACGAATTATTCCTCAAATTGCCAATGGCTGAATTACCATCCATATCCGTAGGTCCGGAGCCGGCTATAATAAGCACCACCGGACAGGTTTTCACCCCACCGGGCAAAAGCAGTTTTCCTTTGATTTGTCCTTCCTTGGTGTTCAGCACCACATTTTCTTCCAAAGGAAGCACTTGTGCCCGACAACAAAGACCGCACAGGAAAAATAAACCGGCTAAAATAAAATTCAAGTGTTTCATCTATTACGTATTTTAAGATTATCCATTTAACAAATATAGTGATTGTATTGAATAAAGCGAATCAATATTTGAATGTTGTTAAGCATCAGTTTTATTTTATTCAATACTATTCTATTTTATCTTCAACATGGATAGAATCAAGTCGTTTTGTCACTAAAAAAAGAACCGTTATACACGCCTACTTTTGCTGGGAGAAAATAAATCTGTAACTAATTAAAAAAAGGATTTTTTATCATTTTCCTTTTCTTATTCATCCAAACAAACTATCTTTGCCATGTTTTGTTCCGCGTACCTCCGACTGATGCGAGGAAGCGGATGAAAAGGGAATCAGGTGCAAGTCCTGAACAGTCCCGCTGCTGTAAGCTCCATCTACCTCTATAAGGGGATAGGTTTACTTATCCACTCACGCCACTGCCTGTATATATAATAAGGTGGGAAGGCAAGTAAACAGGAGTAAGTCAGAAGACCTGCAAAACGTAAAGTCATCGACCGTCGCTTTCGAGGAAAGAGCAGCGGTAAGAATGCGGTATTTATTCATTAATATGTTTTTTTAAATGAAAGGAAATAACCAGGCTTATAAGCTATGGCTTTGTCTGCTTTGCAGCTTTCTCCTATTGCCGCTTGAAATACAGGCACAGGAGAAAGGAGATTCCATCACCGGAAAAGTGCATAAAATAGATGAAGTTACGGTTACGGCAAGACGTCCGCCTGCCAAAGTAACAACCGGCAGCCCTGTACAACTTATCAACAAGGAAGATATAAAGAACTTGGGGTTACAGAATATGGCAGATGCCGTAAGGCGTTTTGCCGGAACCAACGTCCGTGATTACGGAGGCATAGGCGGTCTGAAGACCGTTTCCATCCGCAATTTAGGAGCTGCACACACAGCAGTCAGCTACGATGGAGTAGTCGTCAGCAACAGTCAGGCAGGACAAATCGATATCGGGCGTTTCTCCCTCGACAATGTATCCTCTCTTTCATTGGCAATCGGACAAGATGAGAATCTGCTGCAACCGGCCCGTCTGTATGCTTCGGCAGGAGTACTCAGCATTGAAACGGAGAAACCCGTCTTCGAAAATGGGAAATCCTCCCTGTCACAAATACAAATCCGGGGAGGAGCCTTTGGCTACATAGCCCCATCCATACGCAGATGGCAGAAGCTGGGAGAACACACCGGTCTGTCAGTCGATGCTTCCTTTATACGTGCCGACGGTAATTATCCCTTCACATTGGAAAACGGAAAATACATCACTCAAGAGAAAAGAAACAATTCGGATATTCATACATGGCAGGGAGAGGCGAATCTGTTTCATACTTTCCATGACGAAAGTACACTGGATGTGAAAGCCTATTATTTTTATTCCGAACGCGGACTGCCCGGTGCTGTCATTCTATACAACCCGAAGGCAGAAGAACGTTTGTGGGACGAGAATTTCTTCACCCAAGCCCGTTATAAGAAAACCTTCTCCCCCAAATGGACTTTGCAGGCGCAAGCCAAGTTCAACCATTCTTGGAACAAATACGAAGATACAGACGTGAAGTATGAAAACGGAAAGCAGACCGACATCAACCGTCAGGACGAATATTATCTGTCCGCCGCCGTGCTTTATCAGCCCGTCAAAGGTCTGGAATTATCGCTCGCGCAGGATGGATTCATCAATACCCTTCACACCAATATCAACGACAGCCCCAACCCGGTGAGATATTCCTCGCTCACAGCCCTCAATGCACGTTACCAATGGGGACGTATCAAGCTATCGGGCACATTGGTGGGGACTTTCATTACGGAAGAAGTAAAAGCAGGGAATACTCCCGACGACCGGAAACGCCTGTCGCCCACCCTGTCCGTTTCCATTCAGCCATGGAAAGAAGAACAATTATACGTCCGCGCAATGTATAAGAATACGTTCCGCGTACCTACCTTCAATGACCTTTATTATCTACGCATAGGAAATACCTCCTTACGCCCGGAAAAGGCACGCGAATACAATATAGGTGTCACTTGGAACGGCAAGCCGTTTTCGTTTACCGATTTCCTTTCTATCACTCTTGACGGATATTATAATGAAGTAACCGATAAAATAGTCGCCTTTCCCAGTACTTATGTATGGAAAATGCAGAATTACGGCACGGTACATATCACCGGCCTTGATGCGACAATGGCTACTTCCATACCTGTCTGCCCTAACATAAACGTAGGATTAAGCGGCAATTATTCCTGGCAAAAAGCCATAGATATGACAAATCCCGATGCCAAGAATTATAAAGACCAGCTGCCCTATACGCCTCAGCATAGCGGCAATGCTTCGACCACCATCGAAACTCCTTGGATTAATGTGGGTTACAGCCTGACAGGGGTCAGCGAACGCTACTATATGGCACAGAATATACCGGTGAATAAGATAGACGGTTATGTAGAACACACAGCCACTTTATGGCGGGAATTTACAATGAAAGGCTGTCACCTCCGCCTTCAGGCAGAAGTTATCAATCTCACTGACAAGCAATATGATGTTATCAAATATTATCCCATGCCCGGACGTTCCTGGCGCATAACGGGAGTATTAAGATTTTAAACAATATAAATGTCTAACTTTTAAAAATTAATTATGAAACTAAGAAGCTTATTTTTTGGAACACTGTGTATGTTAATGCTGGGTGTTTCATTCACCTCATGTAGTGATGATGACGATGACAGCAAAAAAAACGATGAAGGTTCGAAGGTGGAATTGCCTGAAAATCGTGTCTACATTTTGAATGAAGGTTCTTATCAAAAGAACAATGCCGGCATCACATACTATGATCCCGATAAAAGAAACAATGTAATAGATGACATTTTCTATAAGCAAAATGAAGCCAAACTAGGAGATACAGGACAAGATATGATAAAATATAATAATAATATTTATGTATCCATGTATGGCTCTAAATATGTATGCAAACTGAATGAAGCTTGTGTAGAACAAGCGCGTTATAGCTTTACAGACGAGCAAGGACAGCCTCGCTATATGGCTGCTGAAGACGGAAAACTTTACGTTACTTTAAGCAGTGGTAATGTAGCCCGTTTGGATGCTAACACATTAACTTTTGAAAAGATGGTAGCTGTAGGACAAAATCCCGAGCATATTATTGAAGAAGATGGCAAACTATATCTGGTAAACTCCGGTTTCGGATATGACAATCGTTTGTCTATCATTGATATCAAGACTTTTGATACAGCAGAGCATGTGGAAATTTTCCAGAATCCGGATAGGATACTAGAAGCTAATGACAAAATTTTCATCCAAGGATATGGTGGTCCGTACCCTGATTATGACTATACTGTAGCAATCTATGACAAAGAAAACAAAACCTACAAAAAAATTGGACCGGGCACATTAATGGCTGAATATAATGATGTGGTATATGTTATCTATTCAGAAACAGACTATAATACAAATACATCCAACCATACATTATATTCTTATAATGCTAAAACCAACAAAAAAGAAGAAACTAGTTTTTTACAAATGCCAGAAGAACTCAAGACTCGTATCTTTTATATGTTGAGTATCAATCCTGAAAATGGAGATTTTTATGTCGGTACTACCGATTATAATACTAACGGAGATATATATCGTTTCAAGAAAGACGGTACTTTTATTGAAAAATTCGAGAGCGGTGGTGTAAGTCCTAGAGCAGCCGTATTTATTGACTAACCAATGAAACAATTTTCTCTCTTTATTCACCTGATGCTTTCAGTCTTGCTTTTTTCCTCCTGCGGCGGAAGAAGCAAGACTGCTTCTGTAATAGAAGCAGAAAAAGCAATCCCTTTGCGTTATGCAGAAAACCTCAATCTGTCTGCAACCGAAGACTATACCATTGCCCGTCTGCGCAATCCATGGGATACGACCCGGATACTGCATACCTATGTCTTGGTTGACAAAGAAAAGTCCCTGCCTGCCGACTTGCCGGAAGGGACACTTGTCCGCACGCCATTGAGCAAGGCCGTTGTTTACTCATCCGTACATTGCGGATTGCTCAACCAGATTGGTGCTTTGAAAAGTATTGGAGGAGTCTGCGATTTGAAGTATATCAAACTGCAAGAAGTGCAGGATGGCTGCCGCACAGGAAGCATCGCCGATGTAGGGAATGGAATGAACCCGGATATAGAAAAGATAATCGACCTGCACCCCGATGCCATTATGCTCTCCCCTTTCGAGAACAGTGGCGGATACGGACGGGTGGAAAAACTCAACATCCCCATTATCGAATGTGCAGACTACATGGAAACTTCGGCATTGGGACGTGCCGAATGGATGCGCTTCTACGGCCTTCTGTTCGGTGAGGCACAAAAAGCGGACAGTTTGTTTGCCGAGGTGGAAAAAAACTATAATGAGCTGAAAGCATTGGTTGCTCCCCTTTCATCTGCACCGAGCGTTATCAGCGAACTGAAAAACGGTTCGGCTTGGTATGTTCCGGGAGGTAAAAGCACCTCTGCACGCATCTATGCGGATGCCGGGGCCAATTATGTGTTTGCCGATGACGAGCATAGCGGTTCTGTTCCCCTAGCCTTCGAAACCGTGTTTGACAAAGGTCAGAATGCAGATTTCTGGCTCATCAAATATAATCAGGCCATTGACAAGACTTATAAGGAATTGGAGCAGGACTATGCTCCATACACCGGTTTCCGTGCATTCAAGGAACGCAACATTTATGGATGCAACACAGGGAAGGTAGACTTTTACGAAGATTCCCCTTTCCATCCCGACCGATTACTGAAAGATTTGATAAAAATATTCCATCCTACGCTTTTAGAAGGGTATGAATTAAAATATTTCACTAAATTAGCGGAGTAAATCACCGTAGGGTTATGTCAAAACGTGGATAATGCTGCCCCTACAGCTGACGATGGGATAGGCCGGGTTAGTTTTGACACACTCCCTACAGTGGGCGTACCCCCAAACAGTATCAATGAATAACAAAGGAACAAAATACGGTATCATACTGCTCCTTCTCATCCTTGCATTGACAGGAGCCAACCTGTTGTTCGGTTCGGTAAACATCCCTGCCGATGCGGTGTGGCATATCCTTACAGGCAATGAAGTAGAAAAGGCGAGTTGGAGTTTCATAGTCTGGGAATCCCGTCTGCCGCAAGCCATTACCGCCCTCCTTTGCGGAATGGCACTCGCAGCATCGGGACTGATGTTGCAAACCACATTCAATAACCCTTTGGCCGACCCTTCCATACTGGGAATCAGTTCGGGAGCCAGTTTGGGAGTTGCCTTGGTCATGCTGGCAGGCGCAGGTACGATTACTGCCGGAGTATTCACTTTATCCGGATTCCTGTCCGTCATTATCGGAGCATTCATAGGCTCCATGCTGGTGATGGGAATCATCCTGTTCTTCTCCACTTTGATAAAAAACAGCATCATGCTGCTCATTATAGGTATCATGATAGGGTATATCACTTCATCTGCCATCTCCCTGCTCAACTTTTTCTCCACGGCAGAAGGGGTGCATTCCTACATGATTTGGGGAATGGGAAACTTTGGAGGAGTATCTTTGCAGCAGCTTCCCTTTTTCTCCTTGGTCACAATGGCGGGACTGCTGATTACCATACTGCTGATAAAGCCTCTGAATGCCCTGCTGCTGGGAACACGCTATGCCGAAAACCTAGGAATCAACATCCGCCGTACACGTAACCTGCTGCTTGTCGCCACCGGATTACTGACAGCGACGACTACCGCTTTCTGCGGCCCGATTTCCTTTATCGGACTGGCCGTGCCGCACATTGCCCGCCTCATGCTGGGAACCTCCAACCATAACTCTCTGCTACCTGTCACCATGCTGACGGGAGGAGCCATTGCCCTGCTCTGCAACTTCATCTGCATTCTGCCGGGCGAGGCAGGTATCATTCCACTGAATGCCGTCACTCCGGTCATCGGTGCGCCCATTATTATTTATGTCATTGTGAACCAACGTAAAATCCAGTACTTCAACTGATGGAAAAGCAAGCTGTCATCACCGCCACAGACCTGTGCATAGGTTATCGTACCCACAAAGGAGAAAAGAAAGTGCACGAACACCTTTCTTTCGGACTCTATCCGGGAGAACTGACCAGTCTGCTTGGAGCAAACGGGGCCGGAAAGTCGACTTTGCTCCGCACCCTGTCCGCTTCGCAACCTTCACTGGCAGGAGATTTGCAATTGCTGGGCAAGCCTTTGCAGCAGTATTCGGAAAAGGAACATTCGCGCACCATCGGTGTAGTCCTGACAGACAAGACACAAGCCGGAGGGCTGACCGTGTATGAACTGGTAGCTTTGGGACGCCAGCCGCATACAGGTTTCTTCGGACGGCTCCATCCCAAAGACCATCTCATTATCAAAGAGGCATTGGATGCCGTAGGCATTGCCCACAAAGCCGAAAGCTACACCGCCGAACTTTCAGACGGAGAACGGCAAAAGGTAATGATAGCCAAAGCATTGGTTCAGGAATGTCCGCTTATCATCTTGGATGAGCCGACCGCTTTTCTGGACGTGGTGAGCCGCATAGAAATCATGACTTTGCTGCATCAGTTGGCGGTGGAGCAAAACAAGGCCATCCTGCTATCCACCCATGACATAGAACAAGCCCTGGTACTGTCGGACAAGCTTTGGCTGCTGTCCAAAGAAACAGGACTGCAATGCGGAGTGACGGAAGATATGATTCTGAACCATCGGATGGACACGCTGTTCTCACACAGTAATATCCGGTTCGATTATAATCATGGCATCTACTATCCCATTGTAACCGGAAAAAAAGAAATCAGGGTGGAAGCCGAAAACGATACGTTGCTGCACTGGACCATCAACGCCTTAAACCGACACGGCTATACTTGCCTGCCGGCAAACCAAGGGAACCGGTTCCTACCTTATCTGCAAGCACTCTCCGACCACCGGTTGATACTCACGCAAAAAGAAGAAACGCATACATATTCTTCCTTTGAAGAAGTGCTGGCACAACTCATTTAAAAAATTCACCCTGCTTAGACAGACTTAGTCACAGGAATAGGAAGATTAAGCCTTTTCATACTGAAGGCTAAGGACTTACTTACCGTCTGTTACTACGTCCTGCTACAGTGGAACGTACGTCCTGCTGTAGTGGAACGTACGTCCTGCTGCAATGGGACGTATATCCTGCCGTAGTGGGACGTAATAATCCAGCAAATAAAAAGCCTTAGACAACCGATAAAAAACCGTTAGCCCTATAGAAAGGAAGATATATGAAAGCTTTGCTTTTATCTGATGAACAGAAGGAAAAGTATCTCACGCTTTGCTCAAAGAGAAAAAGAATACCATCCGGCAATCTTCCTTGCAAGAGGAATTGACCGGAATGCTTTCTCCCGACAAGGATGCTCCCGCCGACTGATATCCGGTCCGGGCCCCGTGCCTTGTGTAAATAGGATTGTGTCTAAACGTTGACAATGCTGTCGTTTTGGCGGTAGTAGCCAGATTCGCTCGCCCGGGAACAGCTTGTTTTGTGCATTACTTCCAAGGTCGTGACCGTCGGTTCGGGCAGGCAAACCCTGCCCCTACAGTCGACGATTTGATAGACCATGAAAGAGCTATTCTTTCATCAAATAAGCCTTAAAACTTTCAAAATCCTTATTCATCGGAATGCTCTGCTTGACTCCCTTCATGAACTCTTTCAACTTGACAGGAATCTCTACTTTGTTGCCAATGATGTCCTCCACTGTTTCCAGGAACTTTGCCGGATGAGCCGTTTCAAGGAAAACACCGGTCTCTCCCGGTTGCAAACTTTCCGAAAGGGCACGATAACCGCAAGCTCCGTGAGGGTCGAGCAAATAGCCTGTTTCCCAATAGGCTTCCTTCACTGCTTCACGAATCTGTTCATCTGTATAGGTCGCACCCGAGATTTCCATTGCAATGGCAGCATGATTGTTGTCATACAATGCCAGTATACGAGCAAAATTACTGGGATCGCCCACATCCATCGCATTGGCAATGGTAGCGATGGAAGGACGGGGATTATACTTTCCGGTCTGCAAGTATTGATAGAATATGTCATTGCGGTTGTTGGCCGCTATAAAACGCTTCACAGGCAAACCCATGCGCTTGCCGAACAGACCGGCCGTTATATTGCCAAAGTTACCGCTAGGCACACATACCACCATATTATCCGCCTTACCTTCTTTCTTCAACTGTGCGTAGGCATAGAAATAATAGAATGCCTGAGGCAGGAAACGGGCCACGTTAATAGAATTTGCCGAAGTCAGTTTCATGTGCGCATTCAAGTCAGCATCCATAAACGCATTCTTCACCAATGCCTGACAATCGTCAAACGTACCGTCTACTTCCAAAGCCGTAATATTCTGTCCCAGCGTAGTGAACTGCTTTTCCTGAATTTCGCTGACCTTTCCTTTGGGATAAAGCACATACACATGGATACCTTCCACTCCCAGGAAGCCATTGGCTACTGCACTGCCGGTATCTCCCGAAGTAGCGACCAGGACATTCAC
>ENA-OPCL01002905-OPCL01002905.1-human-gut-metagenome-genome-assembly--contig:-NODE-2905-length-10526-cov-2.013084_pt1 | contig 10526 bp, 6 predicted proteins | sample MGYA00241251_ERZ501482 | MGnify/ENA primary metagenome ERZ501482 (study PRJEB25962, sample SAMEA2042581) | human gut metagenome | biome: human gut; feature: human-associated habitat; material: faeces... | reverse complement strand
CGTAAAAGCAGGCGCTGTTTATGAGAACAAATACCTGCTCGGTACTTCCATGGCACGTCCGGTTATCGCAAAGAAACTCGTTGAGATCGCAAGAAAAGAAGGTGCTGTTGCCATCTGCCACGGCGCTACCGGTAAAGGAAATGACCAGATCCGTTTCGAGCTCGGCATCAAAGCCCTTGCTCCGGATATCAAAGTAATCGCTCCTTGGAGAATGACCGATGTATGGACCATGCAGTCCCGTGAAGACGAGCTGGCTTACTGTAAAGCACACGGCATCGACCTTCCGTTTGATGCAAACCACAGCTACAGCCGTGACCGTAACCTGTGGCACATCAGCCATGAGGGACTTGAGCTTGAGGATCCGTCCAACGAGCCGAACTACGACGATCTTCTCGTACTGACCACTCCTCCGGAAAAAGCTCCGGACGAAGGCGAGTACGTAACCATGACCTTTGAGGCCGGCGTTCCGAAGACCTTAAACGGAAAAGAAATGAAAGTTTCTGAAATCATCACCGAGCTGAACAAGCTGGGGGGAAAACACGGCATCGGTATTGTTGATATCGTTGAGAACCGTGTTGTCGGCATGAAATCCCGCGGTGTTTATGAGACTCCTGGCGGAACTATCCTGATGGCTGCACATGAGCAGTTAGAGGAGCTGATTCTCGACCGTGAGACCCTGAAAACAAAGAAAGATCTCGGAAACCTGCTTGCTGAGGTTGTTTACGAAGGAAAATGGTACACTCCTCTGCGCGAGGCAATCCAGGCATTCGTTGATGTAACCCAGAAATACGTAACAGGCGAAGTAAAATTCAAACTGTTCAAAGGCAACATCATCAAAGCCGGCGAGTCTTCTCCGTACAGCCTGTACAATGAGTCTCTTGCTTCCTTCACCACCGGCGATCTCTACGATCACCACGATGCAGACGGATTCATCACACTGTTCGGTCTGCCGCTGAAGGTTCGTGCGATGAAAATGCAGGAGCTGGAGAAAAACAACAACAAATAAGATCTGATCCTATGGATTCCCAAAAGAAAGCGGACTCGCTCCGCTTTCTTTTTTTGCATGCAAAAAGGACCCGCCCATTTCAGGCAGGTCCCTTTGTTTATTCGTAATATGCGTCGATTCCGTCCGCAATTCCCTGTGCCATCTTGTTTCGGTAATCCTCGGTTGCCATCAAACGGTCCTCGGAAGGATTGCTCATGAAGCCAAGCTCAATGATCGTGACCGGAATGGTACTCCAGTTGATGCCGCTCATGGAATCGGTGTAAATCACATCGCGGTTCTTCGCACCGGTGTCTTTGCAGAATGCTGCGATCATCTTCTGGGAGAGCTTCTGGCTCTTGCTGACCACATCACCGGAAAGATACGTATTTCTGCTGCTCGGTGCCATCGTAAGTGCTCCGTAAACCGACTGGTTCGAATCGCCGTTCGCGTGTACACGCACGAGAATGTCTGCTCCGTTCTGCGCGGCAAGTTTTGCACGCTCGGAATTGCTGATATTGACGTCGTGCGTCTCGCGGATCATGTAAACATCGTAGCCGCGCTCCTCAAGGATATCGCGTACCTTTAAGGATACCGCAAGGTTCAGCTCATACTCATTGATGCCGGTTGCCACACCGCATGTTCCGGAAGCAACCTTCGCCTTATAGGTCGATGATCCCGGTCCGATCGGCTCTTTCTCGCTGTTTCCTCTTCTCTGGTGTCCTGCGTCGATTGCCACGCAGATATTTTTGCTGTTCCGGCGGACACCGTTTTTATCAACGTAATAGCCGTCGATGTAGGTATCCTTATAGATGCCGCCCCAGCTTCGGAAGTAATACGTTTTTCCGTCCACTTCCTGCCAGCCGTTCTTGTAAATACCGCCCCAGCTCCGGAAGTAATACGTTGCGCCTTTGATCGTTACCCACTGGCTCTTATACATGCCGCCCCAGCTCTGCAGGTAATACCAGTTATTATCATACCAGAGCCATTCACTGTGCATCATTTTGCCGTCCTGCCTCAGATAATACCAGTTCTTGTCATACAGCAGCCAGCCTTCCCCTTTTGGGGTTCCGTTGCTGTCCATGTAATACCAGTCACTGCCCTTGGCCGCCCAGGCGTTCACGCGCATGCCGCCCCAGCTTTCAAAGTAATAATCAACGCCGTCAATCGTCTGCCAGCCGGTACTCATCACACCGTCTGCGTCTACATGGTACGTTCTTTTATCATGCACAAACCACTGATTCGTTCTGAGGCTTCCGTCCTCATTCAGATAGTACCATGTTCCGCCGACTTTTTTCCAGCCCTGGAATCCGGCTCCGCCCCAGCTCTCAAAATAATAGAGCTTTCCGTTGACCATCGAAAGACCCGTGCACATGATTTCGTCTGCATTCAGATAATATCTCCGGTTCAGATGGGTGATCCACTCGCTGGCGGCCATCGTGCCGTCCTCTTTTCTGTATTTCCAGCTTCCGTCCTCCTGTTTCACCCAGCCGGCAGGAAGTTTCTCTTCCGGCTCCTGTTCGTTGTCCTCACCTGGAATCGTAACAGCCGGCGTCTCGTTTTCCGAAGTACCGCTCTGCTCCTGCACTGCCGCTTCCTCATCCGAATTCTGCTCGGAACTTTCCGTCTCATCCTGCTGCCAGGTTACGGCCGTGCCGTCATTTTCTGCTGCGCTTACCCTTGCCGGAAGCGCCCAGCCTCCTGCCGCAACGACCGCTGCGATCAGCAGTGCTGCGATTTTCTTTTTTGCCATCTGGTTTTCCTCCTTTTATCGCGCCATCTGGTAAATCTCATATACTTCCTGTGCGCCCAGCTTGCGGATGCGGGACAGTTTTACAGTGTCCTGCTGTGTTGCATCCATGGAAAGGGCACGCAGATCCTCATCCGACGGGTTCGGGATATCAAGCTCATGCAGGGAGGTCGGCATGCCGAGCGAATGGAAGAACGCTACTGTGCGCTCAATGCCTTCCGTTGCCCGTTTGTGATCGCTTCCCTCTGTGATGCCCCAGACTTTTTCTGCAAACCGTGCAAACCGCCAGAGAACCGTCTCATCATCGTACTGGTATTTCGCCCAGGCACCCCAGACTGCCGCCAGGGATGCGCCGTGTGCTACATCGTATTTTGCACTTAACGCATGGCCGAATTTATGTACCGAAAAATCTTTGCCGCGTCCGCACTCCGTCAGTCCATTGTGTGACAGACTTCCGCACCACATGATTTCCGCCATCGCATTGTAATCGGATGGGTTTTCCAGAACCTTCGGTCCGTTTTTGATTACGGTACGGAGGAGTCCCTCTGCGATCTCGTCCGTCATCTCGCACTGGCTCTCCGGAATGAAATAGCGCTCCATCGTGTGCATCATGATGTCGGTTACGCCGCAGGCAATCTGGTATTTCGGCAGGGTTGCTGCCAGCTCCGGATTCATGATGGCAAATTTGCAGCGGTTGAACGGCGTGTTGATGCCTGCCTTTTTGCCGATTGCCTCGTTTGTCAGAACGGCGGAATCACTCATCTCGCTTCCGGCTGCCGGAATCGTCAGAACCGCTCCTACCGGGAGAGATTTTGTCAGCGGTACTTTTTTCGTCCAGATATCCCAGAGTGCCTCCTCCGGATTTGCAGCTCCGTGTGCAACGGCTTTTGCGGTGTCAATCGAGCTTCCGCCGCCGACGGCAAGAATAAAGTCTGCCTGCATTTCCACTGCTTTTTTCACACCCTCCTCGGCAAGGGCAAGTCTCGGGTTTGGTTTTACGCCGCCAAGCTCTTCAAAGGCAAGGCCCTCTTTTGCAAGAGATGCTTCCACTCGGTCCAGAAGACCGCTCCGTTTTGCACTTCCGCCTCCGTAAACGACGAGCACCTTTGTGCCGCCCCATTTCTTTACCTCAGCGCCTGCCTGGTTTTCGGTCTCTTTTCCGAACACGACTTCCGTCGGGGTATACTGTATAAACTGATCCATCTTCTTATTTCCTCCCTGCATTTTTATTCTTCATAAATCCGTACGTTTCCCGAGCTTACACGGTAAAGATCGTCTCTCCTGTTTTCCAGAGACGGGATTTCATTTCTTGTCCGCTCCAGCACTTCCGGATCCAGCTCTGCGATGAGTACCTGCGGGGTATCATCTGCCTCCGCAAGAATTTCGCCGTCCGGCGCAATGATCATGGAATGGCCGTACGCCTCAAACCGCGCTTTCTGGCCGCACTGGTTGGCGGCGAGCACGTAGCATCCGTTTTCAATGGCGCGCGTGCGCAGCAGTGCTTCCCAGTGGCGCTCTCCCGTTGCTTTCGTAAAATCCGCCGCTATCAGAAATGCATCTGCTCCGGAGGATGCCATCAGCCGGTACTGTTCCGGAAAGCGGATATCGTAGCAGATGCTCATGCCGAACAGGCCAAGCGCCGTGTCCGCAAGAACAATTTCATTTCCCGGGCAGATCTCGCGTGATTCTTCGTAGGAGACACTGCCCGGAATATTTACGTCAAACATATGTATTTTGCTGTATTCTGCAATCGTTTCTCCATCTGGTCCGAACAGAAACGACGTGTTGGACGGACGCCCCGGATGGCGCCGTACCGTCATGCTGCCGCAGTGCAGATAGACATCGTACCGTTTGGCAAGGCTGGAAAACCGGCGGCTGACGTAGCCCGGCACTGCACTTGCGTGGCCCGGCATGTCTGCTCCCGTGTATTCTGCGGTCTCCGGGAAAAGAATCAGCTTCGCTCCCTGTTCCGCCGCCTCCCGCACATACTGCTCGGCCATACGCATATTTTCATTCATATCCGGCCCGGAATCCATCTGCACCAGGCCTGCAATTATTTTTTCCATCTTTTTGTCCCCTCGTTTCACATGTTATCTTGTGATTTTTCCGCTTATACTCTCGTTTATTATATCGCATATTCCCCAAAACAGCTACCCAAATTCGCAATTTTCATACCTTTTGCAGCTTTTATTTTTTAATTTTTGAAAATAACAATTGACAAATCCGGAAAACAGGAGTAGCTTAGAATCATAAGCTGTCGTGTTCGATCAGATGCGGCAGAAAAAATCATGAAAGGAGAACACCACTTATGATCAATCTTATTTATGCATCCAGCGTAAAACAGAATAAACTTCGTATGGCGATCAAACCAGGTGGCTGCCCTTCTTTCGAAATTCTTTGTAAGCATTAACTCTGCATAACAAATCTCTATGCATTCTTTATGCCTGCTATTTCGCACAGAAGGCGCGGTACGTCGATACTGCGGCTTTTTTTATTGCTATAAACAGTACGAAACCGTTCTTTCCGGCTTCGCTCCGTTTCCGGCAGGCAGATTCCGCGGTCTTCTTACCGCATCGATTCCCTTCTTTTATATACAAACGCAGCCTTCGCTTTCGTTTCCCGTTGTTCCGTTCCCACACTTACGGAGCTTTTGAAAGCCTATGTTCTGCCAGACACCCAAACGACATCAATGAGGAGGTTTTAACATTCATGAAGAAAAATCCAATCGGTAAGTACCTGCTCCAGAACTGGTACTACTACGTTTTCGCTTTTGGTTCCATGGCCTTAAGTGTCTTTCTCGATATGCTCGCGCCGCTTGTCACGCTGCACATCGTGGATGACGTGCTGGTCGGTCACAAAATGGAACTGCTCTGGAAATACCTTGCCGCCTTTCTTCTGATCGGTGCCGCAAAAGCCCTGTTTCAGTACATTAAAGAATTTTTATTCGATGTCAGCAGCGTCCGCGTCGCCAGCCAGATGAGGGACAACCTGTTCCGCCACGTCCAGCGGCTTTCGGTGGAATACTTTGACAAAAACAATACCGGCGAACTCCTCGCCCGCGTGCGCGATGACGTCGACCGGATCTGGGATATCCTCGGCTTTGCCGGCATGCTGATCTTAGAAGGCCTGATCTGTATCATGATGGCAATGGTCAGTATGGTCAAACTGGATCTGCCGCTGACACTCGTCTCCGTGGCGATCCTTCCTTTCGTCGCAGGCATCGCAATCCGCCTCGAAAAAGAACTCGACCGTGTCTACGATGCGATCAGCGAGGAAAACGCTGTCATGAATACCGTTGCACAGGAAAATCTCGCCGGTGTCCGCACCGTCAAATCCTTTGCACGGGAACCGTATGAGATCAAAAAATTCCGGAAACACAATCAGAAATACTGCGATCTCAACATGGATCAGGCGCGCGTCCTGATGAAATACGATCCCGCCATCTCGTTTCTTACGAAGCTGATGCGCGTGCTCGTCCTTCTCGCGGGCGGCTACGGTGTCATCCACGGACGCATTACGCTCGGTGTTTTAACGGCCTTTATGGAGTACACCTCCAAGATCACCTGGCCGATCGAAAACGTCGGCTGGCTCGGCAACTGCTTCGCTTCTGCGATTGCTTCCAACAAGAAGCTGAACAAAATTCTCGCAGAGGAGCCGCAGATCGCAGAACCGGAAAATCCGGTGGAGCTTTCAAAACTTCCGGGTGACCTGGAATTCCATCACGTCGATTTCTCCCTGCATGACACACCGATTCTGCAGGATATCGACTTTACCTTAAAGCAGGGCCACACACTCGGCATCATGGGTATGACGGGTTCCGGAAAAACAACCATCGTCAATCTGCTCGAGCGTTTTTACGATGTCACCGACGGTTCCATCTGTCTCGACGGCCAGGATATCCGCACCCTGCCGCTGCGCACCGTGCGCGATACTTCTTCCGTCGTCATGCAGGACGTCTTCCTGTTCTCAGATACCATTTCTGAGAATGTCCGCCTCAGCACGATGAAATCCGAGGAGGTACATAACGCTGTCTCCGCTGCATGTGCTTCCGAGTTCGTCGACCATCTTTCGGATCAGTACGAAACCGTCATCGGCGAACGCGGCATGGGACTTTCCGGCGGTCAGAAGCAGCGTCTTTCCATCGCACGCGCCCTGGCAAAACAGGCTCCGATCCTCGTACTGGATGATTCCACCTCGGCGCTCGATATGGAGACCGAATACGAAATCCAGAGCCATCTCGCCGAGAAAAAAGATGTTTCCAAGATCATCATTGCCCACCGCATTTCTTCGGTGCAGAGTGCCGATGAGATCCTGTATCTCGATCACGGACGCATCGCCGAGCGCGGCACGCATGAGAGTCTGATGGCACAGAAAGGCCTGTACTACTCCACCTGGGAGGCTCAGTACGGTGATTACCATAAAGCAAAGGCAGCCCTCGAGCAGGCACTTCCTGCCAATGCTTAATTCAATTTAATCTGTTACCCGACAACTTCTGTATTTACTTACCCGTTAAGAGAGGAACAATACGATTATGGCTATCAATTCCAGTAAAGTAGATGAAGAGCAGAAAGAGGTCTTAAAGAGCGCGACCATCCGCCGCCTCTTCTCCTACTTAAAAAATTATAAACGCCAGGTTGCCGTTGTTCTCGTGGTTCTCGCCGTTACCATTGCGATTTCCACTGTGAACCCACTGCTCCTGGAGTACGCCATCGACGTCAATATTGCGCAGAAAGACTGGCGCGGGCTTGTTGCCCTCTGCGTATTCATGGTTGTGATCAACCTGGTTTACGCGGCCGGTGTCCGCCTGCGGATGCTTCTGATGGCGCGCATTACCAACAACATTCTTCTGGAAATCCGTGACGAGCTCTACACGCATATCCAGACCTTAAGCTTCAGCTTTTTCGATACCCGTCCGGCCGGAAAGATTCTGGCGCGCATCATCGGCGATGTCAACTCGTTAAAGGATGTGCTGAACGACGGTGTCACAAAGCTGATTCCGAACATTCTCACGATCATCGCTATTCTGGTGATCATGATGATCAAAAACATCTGGCTCTCCTTAAGTGCGATTCTCGTGCTGCCGCTGATCGCTATCGGCATGTATTTTATTCAGATCGTCGCACACAAGAGATGGCAGACGTTCCGGAAAAAATCTTCCAATGTTACGGCGTATATCCACGAGGACTTCTCCGGTATCCGCATCATCAAGAGCTTTACCGCAGAGCAGGAATCGCAGGGCGAGTTTGACCGGCTTCTTCTTGAGCATCAGAACTCCTTCATCCATGCGGTCCGCCTGGCGGATGGTTTTTCCGCTGTGATCGAGGTGACCTGGGGCATCGGAACGTTTCTTCTGTATTTTATCGGTATTTCCGTGCTCGGCGTGGATGCCGTTCCGATCGGTACGTTCACGGCGTTTGCGATGTATCTGACGATGTTCTGGGATCCGATCCAGAACCTGGCCGGTTTTTACAACAAGCTGATCACGAACCTTTCCGCTGCGGAGCGAATCTTTGAGATCCTCGACACACCGGCGGAGGTTGCCGACAAGCCTGGCGTCACAGAACTGCCGCCGATCAAAGGAGAAGTAACATTCGACCATGTCAGCTTTGCCTACTCCGATGATCCGGACACGCTGGTTTTAAAAGATGTCAGCTTTACAGCGGCTCCCGGTGAGACGATCGCACTCGTCGGCCCGACCGGCGCCGGAAAGACGACCATTGTCAATCTGATCAGCCGTTTCTACAATATTACTTCGGGAACGGTCCGCGTCGACGGCCACAGCCTGACGGATGTCTCCATCAACAGCCTGCGTGCCCAGATGGGCGTGATGACACAGGACAACTTTCTCTTCTCCGGCACGATCCGCGACAACATTGCGTATGGAAAGCTCGATGCCACGGAAGAAGAAATCATTGCCGCCGCAAAGGCCGTGCATGCCCATGACTTTATCATAGAGCTGCCGGACGGCTATGACACCGAGATCAGCGAGCGCGGTGCCCGTCTTTCCAACGGCCAGCGCCAGCTTCTCGCCTTTGCCAGAACGATGGTGTCCGATCCGCGGATTCTGATTCTCGACGAGGCGACGTCCAGCATCGACACACAGACAGAAATTCAGGTGCAGCAGGGAATCGAAAGCCTGTTGAAGGGCCGTACCTCGTTCATCATTGCGCACCGTCTTTCTACTATTAAAAATGCGGACCGGATTTTCGTGATCGACCACGGAAAGATTTTCGAGCAGGGAACCCACGACGAACTGATGGCAAAACAGGGCGCGTACTACCAGCTCTACCAGGCACAGTTCCGCCGGGTATCCTAAAATCAAGAAATTTTCTCAAAACTGCCTTTCTTTTTTACAGGGAAAGGCAGTTTTTTTCCCTCTTTTCTATAACTGGTTTTCCTTTCCTTGACAAATGAATCCTCCCTGCTATATGATGATAACTGATCTTTTTTCGGGGACATTTGTTCCCGTCTGCCGCTTCCCACTCCTGCGGCATTTGTCACGAAACAGTCTGATACGGAGCTTTTTCGAATGCCTCCGTGTTTTCTTTCAGAAAGGAGTATCATGACATTTTTTTCAAAAAAAACGTTACGCCTTCTCCTCCTTCCTGCCCTCCTTCTTCTGACGGGCTGTGCGGGATCCTCAAAAGAGACGGCGGATTCCCAGGAGAACACGAAACTCTCCGCCGTGGCTACGATTTTTCCGCAGTATGATTTTCTGCGCGCCATCGGCGGCGATCATCGCGATCTCCACATGCTGCTTTCCCCGGGTGCGGAAAGTCACTCGTTTGAACCGACACCGGGCGATATGATTACGGTTTCCGAATGTGATCTCTTCGTCTACGTCGGCGGCGATTCCGATGCCTGGGTCGAGACAATCCTTGATTCTGTCGATACCTCGAACAAAGAGGTAGTGACGCTGATGGACTGCGTTGACACCGTTGCCGAGGAAACCGTCGAGGGAATGGAGACCCACGGCCACGCACACGATCATGAGGACGAGGATGCGCACGACCATGAGGACGAAGATGCAGATCACGAGGATGTACACGACCATGAGGACGAGGATACACACGACGAATCTTCCCATGATCATGCGCACGAATCCCACGGCGAACAGGACGAGCACGTCTGGACCTCGCCGAAAAATGCGATGCGGATTGTCCAGAAACTCTGCGATTCCCTCTGCCGCCTCGACCCGGAGCATGCGGATGAATACCAGGCAAACACCGCCTCGTATCTTGCTTCGCTTGCCTCCCTCGATGAGGAATTTTCCGATGTCACCGCAATTGCAAGCCGCCATACCATTGTTTTCGGCGACCGTTTCCCGTTCCGCTACTTTGCGGACGCCTACGGCCTCGACTATTACGCGGCATTCCCCGGCTGCTCCTCGGAATCCGAGGCAAGTGCCAAAACCCTTTCTTTTTTAATTGATAAAATCAAGGAAGAACAGATTCCCGTCGTTTTCCACACCGAGCTGTCCAATGAACAAATGACGGACTCCATCTGTGAGGCGACCGGCGCGAAAAAGCTGCTGCTTCATTCCTGTCACAATGTATCCAAAGATGATTTCGAAAGCGGCGCTACGTATCTCTCCCTCATGGAACAGAACGTTTCCGCATTAAAGGAGGCTTTAAACTAAATGGCTCTACTTACCTGCAGTGATGTCACCTTCTCCTACGAGGGCATCCCGGTCCTGACCGATGTCAACTTTGCCCTGGAAGCCGGCTCCTACCTCTGTATTGTGGGCGAGAACGGTTCCGGAAAAAGTACTCTGGTCAAGGGACTGCTTCACTT
>ENA-OPCL01002902-OPCL01002902.1-human-gut-metagenome-genome-assembly--contig:-NODE-2902-length-10541-cov-1.653347_pt1 | contig 10541 bp, 7 predicted proteins | sample MGYA00241251_ERZ501482 | MGnify/ENA primary metagenome ERZ501482 (study PRJEB25962, sample SAMEA2042581) | human gut metagenome | biome: human gut; feature: human-associated habitat; material: faeces... | reverse complement strand
TTGCTGTAGGTTGTATGTTGGGACGCTATCGTCTTGATAAGCCAGGATTGCATATCGCTCACCCCAATCCTACTGATGAGGAAACTGCTTCTTACACATTTAACGGACAGTCTTGGGAAATTGATGACGACGGCATTATGCCGCTGATGGCAAATGATTGCGGATTCAGTGACAACGCATCATATCGTTTCGCTGATTTCCTACGTGTGGTACTGGGTGAAGAACTTCATGTGGAGAATCTTAACTACGTGGAGCAATGTTTAGGTAAGACCATAGAGCAATATTTCGTAAAGGACTTTTGGAAAGACCATAAAAAGATGTATCAGAACCGTCCAATCTATTGGCTATTTGCATCAAAGAAAGGTTCCTTCCAAGTAATAGCTTACATGCACCGTATGAATGCCTATACAGTTGAGCGCATCCGAGCAAAATATCTCCTCCCCTTCATTGAACATCTGGAACAGGAAATCAACAAACTTGACTTGCGTCGGGCAGAACTTACGACTAAAGAAAGCAAACAGCTCCAAACGCTTCAGAAGCAATTGGATGAATGTCGTGAATATCACGAACGTTTGCAGGTTGTAGCAGAGCAGGCCATCAGCTTCAATCTTGACGATGGTGTCACAGTGAATTATGCTAAGTTCGGAGACGTTTTACAGAAAATCAAATAACCTTAATAAACACCTAATTATAAGATATTTAATATGGCAATACCAAATATAATAGAATGTGGAATTTGTTCTCTGTTACCCGTGAACTCAAATAATGTTTGGTTTATAGAAGAACTATTCCGCTACGAAGACGTAAAGAAATACTATGTTTTACGTAAAGATCATGCTGAAAACATAAAGGCCTTTTGCAGATATATTGTTAATGCAAATATCCAAAGAGAGTCATTAAACTTTATCATTTTCAATAATAATGGTGAAGAGGTTGGTTTTATCTCAGCAGAACCTGTCATGAACCGAACAACTAATATGCCTGTGTGGAATGTAGGGTATGCAGTTCATCCCTCTCATCGACACCACGGTTATGCTTCATCAGCATTGAATGGACTAACGAATTTCCTCCTACAAAACTTTTCATTCCAACAAGTAATCTTGGATATTAGTATGGATAATGAGCCTTCTCAGAGAGTTGCTGAAAAATGTGGTTTTACAAAACCAAATGATAGAACCGGAATTATCGATATTGAACATATGGAAGTAGGAATGCGATTGAAATGGTATAAACAACTTTCAGGTAACAGAACTGTGTATTTTAACCAAGCAGTTCACTACTACAGGCAAAAGTTATATACAGAATCAATAGATGCATTCCAAAAAGCTTTGAATGAACCATACATTCCCAATACGCCATTTACAGACGCTCAGATTTATTCAAATATGGGTATGGCACTCTCGTCTGTAAGACGGTATAGAGAGGCTTTTCAAAGCCTTAAAAAAGCGCAAAGTTTAGGTTTAAATAATCCAAGCATTGAAAAGGAATTACGTTGGTTGAGAGATAATGTAGGCCTATTCTGATAAAATAACAATACGAAAGGAGAATATATATGGCAACAATAACAATCATTCCTTCTGTGAGACTTTATAGAACAGGAGTAAAAACGACACAAGCTGATGGCAGCATAAAAAGTATAGCCCTGCACCAAGGAAGTCTTGACGGTGCATGCGCTGTTTATAGTACAATCATCTCTTTGATGTGCCTTCAGCAAATCAACATTGAGGATGTAAATTCATACTCCGGAAATGTGGACAAGCGTAGTCCGAAAGGAAAATTTCTTAGCAAACTTCTAGAACAACGCGGTATGAATATGTCCGGGTGGAATCTTAAAACTATGGCACAGGAAATTAGTAATACATCCGACTTCAATATAAAAGCCACAGCTATTCGGAAAGATTATATTGACCGCATTTACGACAATATTCATCAGAATAGTCCTGCAATTTTAGGGATTTCTTTTAATAATCAGAATTTCGGACACGCCATTGTCTGCATTGGTGTGGAAGAATCCGATGAGTTCGAAGATACTCCAACTAAATTGTTTTGCATAGATCCGGGCTTTCTCATCTCGAACACGTCATACTGGAATTGTATGATTATGCTTCCCAAAAAGTATGATGACAACACCGAGCTAACCTATGTAGTTGGTGATGATACTCGGAAAATAATGCTTGACGATGTCATAGTGTTTGATTAAACGAATATCATAATAGTTCTCGAATTGCCAAGAACGGATATTTACTTTATATAATAAAAATCTGATAGAATAAACATTAATAAAATAATAACAATAGAATCTGCAAATAAAAAATAACATGTCTGATATTATAACATTAGCATCTGGTGCAGTAATTATATTGGTTTTCTTACTCTTTTGTTTTGAAGAAAGAAAACTTTATAGCATCAAGGAAATTTTAGTAAAACTTGTTAATAGTGAGAATATCTTGGATTCATTAAACAATTCCAAGATAGCTTCGCTTGGGGAAAAATATGAAAAAACTATTATCGTAAATACAAAAGACGGGAAAAAGTCAAATATACCTGCATCTGAATTTATATATGACAACAGCGTGTGTAAATGCAACAAGGTAAATTTACGTATGCTTGATACAGCATCAGGTACGCTTGTCGGTTTAGGACTTCTTGGCACTTTCCTTGGCTTAACTTTGGGTATTCAAGGATTTGACAGTAGTAACACAGATAAAATCAATGAAAGTATTCAGGGATTATTGAATGGTATGGACACAGCGTTCCTGACATCTCTTCTTGGTATGTTTCTGTCTATTGTATTTACATTTATAGATAAATCATTAAGACATAGATTGTATAAAAACGTAAATGGACTGACAGAAAAGCTAGATGCCCTTTATTATATTGATGACATAGCATTGGCCAATCTTAATCAGCAGAATATAATTGACCGACTTTACAATGCACTAAAGTCCGATTTTCAGGTACAAACCAATACCATAAAAGACTCCTTTAATGAGCTTAGTGGAAAACTATCATACACAAACGAATCTGGAGTTATCATACCTGTGGCCAACGCTGTACGAGAAATTCTTTCTGAGAACGCCCAGCAAACAAAAGCTCTAAAATCATTCTCTACTGACCTGGCTATAGAACTTAATCAAGGATTTGATGAGACTCTCTCACGACAGATGCAACAAAAAATTCTTCCGTTAATGGAAAGTGTCGATGCAACCACTAAAACCGTTGTTGAACATATTGATCAAATGGCGAAAACTGTATCTTCTCCGGCAAGCGACATGATGCAGAGAGTTGTGGATGAACTGAAGCAAAGCATGAAATTACTTATGAATGAGTTTAGTTCAGGACTTTCCGGATCGGCTACAACAGAATTAGAAAATTTGGCTCATCAGTTAGGCTCTGCAACCCAAGCTATGGCCGATTTTCCGAAAAACATGGAAAATATTTCAGCAACATTACAAGTTACAATTGAAGAAGTTAAGCATTCCATTTCGGAAATATCCAATACCTCTGCCAATACTAATTCTATGGCAATGAGACAAATGCAAGAACAAATTACATTTGCTACTGGTGCTATCAGTAATGCCCATATTTCTTTAGACATTCCACGTTCCGGTTGGTGAGCAAAGTAACCAGATGGTAAGCAAACTGGCAGATGCTGCGGACAAGATGGGCACATTCCTTACTGGAACTATCAGTACATTATCATCTTCTGTAACAGAATCCGTCAAGTCAATCACTGATGATGTAAATAGTAAACAAGCCAACCTAATCGCACTTCAGGAAGATACTACATCCCAGACAAAAAGACTGCTTGACAGTTTCAATATTGGATTGGAACGTTTGGAGAAGATGAACGAGTACATTTCAGGAACTATGAATGGCTTCAGACAGGCTCAGGGAGAAATAACGATAAGCACAAGTAATCTACGTACAATATCTGGTGACATGAAATTAGCGACAGAACTGTTCAACAAAGGACAGAACGACTATGCTACAAGGCTTGCAGAACTTCAAACCATGAGCCAAAGGGGTATTGATCAGGTAACTGAAATGTTAAGAGACTCAGGTCAGTTATCAGAGGATTATGTCCAAAAGTTTGAGATTATCAAACAAGGACTTGGAACTATCTTTACTCAGTTACAGAACGGGTTATCTGAATACAGCCGAACAATAAAAGAAAGTACTGACAAATACCTTGCTCAGTACACTACGAGCCTAACCCAAACTACAGGTGCGCTTGCTTCAGCTATTGAACGACAGAATGAAGTTACAGAAATGTTGACCGATACAATTACACGTAATAAACGATAATGAAGAAGAAACGTACAGAATACGAAAGTAAAGATGAGAATGCCTTTGCACTCTCCACAGGTGACTTAATGGCCAGTCTTCTGTTCATCTTTATACTGCTGCTGATGGGAGCGCTCCTTCAAGTGCAAGAAAAGGCAGAACAAGACGAGGAAATTGTGAAAAGATACGACCAAATCAAAACACAACTTTACATCGATCTGCAGCAGGAGTTCAAAGATGATCTTGCAGTTTGGAGGGCTACAATAGACTCGACTTTATGCATTCGTTTCCAAGAACCGTCAATGCTTTTTGATGAAGGACAGTCCTTGCTGAAACCTAAGTTTAAGAATATTCTTGATGACTTTTTCCCAAGATATATAGCCGTACTTAGTCGTGATGAATACCGAGATAATATTGAAGAAATTCGTATTGAAGGCCACACCAACAGCAACGGAGGCTATTATTCAAACATGGAACTTTCTCAGGATAGAACAAGAGCCGTGTTACAATATTGCTTTAGTCTTATGTCTGACGACTTGGAAGAGTGGCTTAAAGGCCTTGTAACAGCAAACGGACTTTCTTCAAGCCACCTGATACTGAAAATGAACGGCGAGGAAGATAAGGATTTATCACGACGTGTAGAGTTCAGAGTAAGAACCAATGCTGAAAAGCAATTGGAGGATATAGCAAATAAACGTTTTATACATAAACAATAATGGAAGACATCTATGCACTTCTAAATATTAACAAAGATCTTCTGCAAGATTTCCACTTGCTTGCAGAACGTACTGTTGACCATCAGACTGAGTTGGCCATCAGTCGCAATATGCGTACCTTGCAGGAAATAGAGGTACGCATGATGACCGACAGAACTGTTATTGCTTCTCAACAGACTATTGATGAAATTATGCAGAAAGTCATAGAGAATGCTAAAACAGAAAATAAAGAAACAAGTATTTGGAGCATTCATGAACTTCGTATTGTTTCTTATTATTTAATAAAACTTCAAGGGAATGAACAGGCATACATGTATGCGCTTCATATTCTAGAGACTAACTGGAGGGACATGTTCTTTAACGGATTATCATTTTATTGTCTTGACTCATGGAACATGATTGACCCGGAGCTTCGCTCATTGACTTGTGATCTGCTCAGCAAGCAGCTAAAACAATACAATGGTTCAAACAAGAAATACATGGTAATGAAGAACCATGCAAATCTATTTGATGAAGCTGGTCCCCTAAGACTATGCGCTCTATTATCTCAAAAGAAACAGGATGTAAAGAATGCCCCTGCATATTTTAGTAACAAACTGTCAACAATAAGCCAATCATATTACTCTGATGTGATTGTTAATTTTATCAGTAGCAATAAAATCATAGACTTTGACTATATTGAATCTGTTTTAAATGCTCACAAATATGATAGAACCAAAAAACTTATTTTTGCAGATTTAGTTTTACGCGTAAATGAAACAGGTGATGATGTAAAACGTACTCAACTATGCAAGTATGCCAATCGAATCTTAGGCGATATTACGCTTGGCGCAACATGGGCTCCATTTGCAGGCGCAACTGAAAAACAAGCCCAACAGCTCAAAAAGGCAAAACAACATGTAAATCTATGGTTTAGTCAAAAGATAATTGAGACATTTTTTGAAGTTTGTGTACAAGACAGGGATAGAAAGGACTTCTGGCTAAAATATGTGGAATATGTAAGCAGTTTCAAAATTGTTGGATCTACTACAACGAAAAGAATCTTACAAGGAGATAACCGAGTCAGCGGTATTTTCCTGCCACATTTCATTGAGACAGATTCGTTCGCATCACAGACATCAGCTCTTGTATTGTTCATTAAGAATAAGATGATTGTTGAGTTCTCTGATACCGGTGCTTTGTACGTTTACAACCAGGACCATGAAAAAGTTAAGATGGTGACAGGGAAAAAACGGTATATTCCAAGCACTGCAGATCTGAAGATTACATCTATGGGAAGTCTGATTGATATAAGTGATTGGTACTACAATACATATTACGAGGAAGGAAGAATGACCCATAGGGGAAATTGGCAAGGACGTTTAAGCGGTTGGTTGCAACAAAAAGTCATTTCATCAAATAACATTGGCATATCTTTTCAGGATGCTGAAGACAATAATCTTTTTAAGGCAACCCCAATTCAAAAAGAAGAGTTTAAACCATCATCCAATTCAGTCCCGAGGACTTCGTCTAATAGGCCAATCAAGACCGTGTATGAAGCCAATATTCGTTTCTCTTTATCAAGTAAATGGATATCAAATGGTAAATGCCGGATTGTTTGTGGATATAAAGGTTTCTACCTTAACCTCTCCGCTGGAAATCAATTTGTTCATCTACGTCCACTAATTAGCGGAGCAACCCCAACTGGTAGTGTATGGATAAGAAAGGCAAGAAATGACAATGGATGGCAAGAGGTTGTACACTCAAACTCAGGACGAGAAATAAGTGTTGGATATTTGAAGGAAACAAATGGAACTGTTTTATATAAGCAGAGATCAGAACAAACAGATTATATGACTATTAAAATTTAAAGAAGCATATGTTAACTCAGGTAGTAAATAAAATAGGAATACTATTCATTGTAAATTTCAATGGACATGATCTTCATTTCCAAGAATGGAAAGCGACAGACGATAGTATATATTATATGCCTCTTTCAACTTTGGTTGACAATGGGTATGCCTATGCTTCAAAAGATGGTTGTCTTGTCCCTTATGAAAATATCTATCTGTTAGATGAGGAGGATAAGTTACTTCTAGGTGTCCCCCAACCCTATAATATGGCCATGCGTCTCATTGGAACAAGCATGTTAAATGCATCTGATTTTGAATACAAGGTTGAATTTCTTAGCCACGTGCCAGATGGAGAATTATTATCATATGAACAATGCGGAAATATACTTATAGTCAACAAAAAGAAATATTTATTATCGGAAGCGCAATATGAATTGATAAATCGTATTCATGAGTTTAATTCTTCTCCAGAGGAAGAAAAAACTACAGACTTTAACCTGCGTAATTTTGGAGAGATAAAAGCATTAGCAGAACAAGCCGGATGCGAATTAGACAGTTATTTAGCAAACGAGAATGTTTACGTTCCAGAACGCATAAAAATTGAAGTTGGTCGTGATGAAGATGGGTTTACCATTGATCCTGCCATTGACATTGATGAAAATAAAAAATTTCAGCAGTATTTTGATCGAATGAGAAAAGTACAGGGACAGTACCCTATTCAAAGAGAAAATGGCGAACGTGTTCGCGTTGTACTCAATGAAGAGCAAAAGGAAAATCTACGACATCTTAAAAGTCAAGGCGGAAGACACAAAACGCGCGAAGAAATTCAAAAAATTATAGAAGAACCTACTGAGTTTTTTGACCCTGATGCTTTTGATTTATCGGAACTATATAGTGACCGCGTAATTGAGATTGGTGTTTATAAGCCCAAATTCTATCCATTTATTTGTCCCTACAAATCATGCTGGATTGCTGGTGCTACAATTGAAAGTCCTCAAAATGGAACAAGCCAAGTGACAATTTCAAGTGAGACAGAATTGGAAAATCTCAGAAAAGAAATTAATAAAGCAAAAGAGAATGGCAAATCTATTATTGAGTATAAAAATGCCCAAATAGACATGGAAGATGCTTTGTTTCTTGCAGATTGTGCGGCACAGCAGTTAAAGGCACCATCTAAGCCATTTAATGCAGAATCTGTTGATAACAAAAAAGTGCTTATTATAGAAGAAAATGCAGAAGAACTTGGTTTTGCTGTAAAAGAAAGAGTTATCGAAAGAGGCGAAAAATATACCCTTTTCACCAATCCATATCTTCAAGAATGCTATTCACTAAAAGAACATCAAAAAGAAGGTGTTGCATGGCTACAGCATTTATATAAAAGTAAAGCAAGTGGGTGTCTAATGGCAGACGACATGGGACTTGGAAAAACTTTACAGATACTTTATTTTATTGATTGGCATTCAAGGAAATATGCTGATCACAAACCGTATCTTATAGTAGCTCCTGTTTCACTGTTAGAAAATTGGAAAAATGAATATGAAAGATTCTTCAAGCAACCAAGAATGACTATTAATATGCTTACCTCTAAGGATGTGCCAAGAAAGTTTGACAAAGATATTGTAAATAGAATACAAAAGATGGACATAGTCTTAACTAACTATGAATCTCTTCGTATATCACAGTTAAATTTCTGCGCGGTGGAGTTTGACATCGTGGCATTAGATGAAGCACAAAAGATTAAGTCTCCCGGTACGCTTGTTACCAACGCAGCCAAGGCATTGAAATGCAATTTCAGAATTGCTATGACTGGTACACCTGTTGAGAATACACTTCTTGATTTATGGTGTATCATGGATTTCTGTGTTCCTGGTTTATTAGGTAATGCGAAAGCATTTGCTGCTCAATATCAATCACCGTTAAAAAAAGATGACACTGACATTGTCGCTCTTGGTAATGAAATTCATGAAAAGCTTGGAATATATTTTATGCGCAGATTAAAGAAAGATGCTGCAAAAGATCTTCCTTTAAAACATGAACTCAAAGAGAAAATTGCCATGCCAAGTGTACAAAAAAAAACATATACATCAGTCATTAATGCCTATATGAATGGTATTCAACCCAATATGCTTGTTACAATAATGAACTTGCGGGAGGTTTCAGAACATCCTTACCTCTACGACTCGGCATTAACGACTCATGACATAAACGAGCTGGTTAGTACAAGTGCAAGATTACAGGCTACTATCAAATTTCTCGATTCAATCAAAGAAAAGGAAGAAAAAGTCATCATATTTGTTGAACGTAAGGAGACTCAGAAAATGCTTCAAAAGCTTTGCAATGAAAGATATGGCATAATATGTAAAATCATTAATGGGGATACTCCGTCTATTATTAAAAGACACTCATTTGACAGGCAAACTCGACAAGCGAGCATAAATGAGTTTCAAGCTGTTGATGGATTTAACGTAATTATAATGTCACCCGTTGCTGCAGGAATGGGACTGAATGTGACTGCCGCAAATCATGTTATCCACTACAGTAGGCACTGGAATCCAGCTAAGGAAAGCCAGGCTACAGACCGTGCTTATCGTATCGGACAAACAAAGGATGTGTATGTATATTATCCTATGGCAGTTACATCTGACATTAAAACATTCGATGAGATATTGGACGATTTGCTATCAAGAAAAACCTCACTGGCAACTTCTACAATCTTCCCTTCAGAGAGAATAGAGGTAAAGCAAGAAGAGTTCGGACAAATATTATTTGGAATTTAAGTATATTAGAATATGGTACAAGAAAGAATATATAACTACTTTGAACGAAACCCACAGCTTCATGTGCTCTTTATCTTCGACCGGATGGATATTATCCAGACAGAGCTTGGAGAGGTGAAGGAATGGGCTGACGGATATATATATAAAGTATTCGATGGAGCCTGGTTCAATACAAAATATGCTATTGAAAATACTTGGAAAGACAAACGCATTGTTCTGCTTTTTCCTGTGGAAACCTATCCTCATTCAGAGGAACAGCAACTACAATTTCCATTGCTTGATATGCTGAAAGCCAACATGGAATATAAGGAAGATGATTATGCCTCTTTTATGCAGCAGTATAATCTGCCAGAACGGTTCCGTAGTTTTATCAAGAAAAATATTGCGGAAATCATGTCTTCTAAAATCCATAATATTCTTAATGGGCATATTGATTCAAGTACCTTTAGTGAGGATTTGGTTTGCCGTGCTTTCATCTCCAATTATCTCGGCGAGAAAAAGTTGTTGGATTGGGAAACAATCATTGTAAAGATGGTTGTTCTTGACGTTACTTCGGAAGGGAAAAAACATGCTGATTTTTGGCATAAACTTTCAAAGAACGTAGATGCCAGCAAAGCAATCAATGATAAATTGACAAAACTTTTTGGAGTAAGTTATAATCTGAATTTGCCACAAAAGATGAAGTGCGTTGCAGAATGCATGAAGTACAATTGCATCACGCAATTACTTGATGCTATGCCAGGGGATTCGTACAAGCAATATAAAATCAGCAATTCGGTAATCCTTGACCAGGTAAACAAGATTTATGAGTGGGGCACCCACGACCGTATGCTGAGCGAGAAATTTATCCAGTCAATGAGAATATTGTCTTCAGATATTAAAGAAGAGGAAATCATCAACATCTATGGTATTGATGCAAACTACTTCTA
>ENA-OPCL01002894-OPCL01002894.1-human-gut-metagenome-genome-assembly--contig:-NODE-2894-length-10565-cov-6.927973_pt1 | contig 10565 bp, 10 predicted proteins | sample MGYA00241251_ERZ501482 | MGnify/ENA primary metagenome ERZ501482 (study PRJEB25962, sample SAMEA2042581) | human gut metagenome | biome: human gut; feature: human-associated habitat; material: faeces... | reverse complement strand
TGATCTTTGGTGGAAGACTTGGAGAATATAAGTATTATGATATGGATGCAGTTATCGCAGCTGCATTAGACAGAGTTAAAAAGGAATTTAATTAATCATTAAGGCAAAGATTTAAGATCTTTGCCTTAATACAAATGGAGGCTTATTATGAAGAGTGTATTGATTATTGGGATGACACCTAATCCTGGTGGCGTAGAAAGCTTTTTAATGACGTACTTTAGAAAATTAAAAGACACCTTTAAAATAGATTTCCTTACTACATTTGAGACATGTGCTTACAGTCAGGAGATTCTAGATAATAATTCTAGAATTTATACAATTAAATCAAGTCAGTTTAAACAGGCTAAAGAATTTAAACAGGAATTGACTTACTTCTTTCAACATCATCATTACGATATCATCTGGTTTAATGCCTGTGATTTAGGTAATTTTGGTTTATTGAAATATGCACAGTTATGTTCTCCTGAAAAAGTGATTGTACATGCACACAATAATGATTTCATGATGAAAGGTAAGAAAGCACTCTTCTATAAGTTCATGCATTATAAGAATAAAAAGAAAGTAAAACAGTATGCCACTGATTACTGGGCCTGCTCAGAACTTGCGGGAGAATTCTTCTTTGAAGATGATGTAAGACAAAGTTCTCGTTATCATGTCATTAATAATGCGATAGATACAGATCGTTTTAAATATGACAGAGAGGTCAGAGCAGCTTATCGTAAAGATCTCCACGCTGAAGATAAGATTGTCGTAATGAATACTGCAAGATTCACTTATCAAAAGAACCAGTTATTCCTAATTGATATCTTTGAGGAATTAAAGAACAGGGATGATCGTTTTGAACTCGTATTAGTTGGTGATGGTGAATTAAGAGGTGAACTTGAACAGAAGATTTCTGACTTGAATCTTACTGATAGTGTACAGCTATTAGGTTTACGTAGTGATATCCCAGAATTACTATCAGCGGCTGATATATTCCTTTTCCCTTCTCGTTTTGAAGGATTTGGTATATCATTATTAGAAGCTCAGGCTTCTGGACTGTTATCCTTTACTTCCAAGACAGTTATCCCAGAAAGTGTAGGGATTACAGATTTACTTACATATATTTCATTAGATGAATCTCCTGTAGAATGGGCAGATATGATTTATAGTCAATTCACTTCAAGAGACATTGATAGAAATAAATATACGGATATCATCAAAGAAAAAGGATTTGATATCGATACAGAAGCTAAGAGATTAAAATCCTACTTAGATGATTAAAGAAAGGAAAACAGTTATGAAAAAATATTATTTACAGGTCACAATTGATTCTAATCTTGATGCCAGTACTAAAGCTGTTCAGGATTGTAATAAGATTCTTCATCAGAATGGTTATGAACCATTTGAAATTAATCTTTACAAATCAGGAAACAAATATATCAAGAAGGTACATAACTTCTTAGCCTTCAATCATTTAAACAAGATTGATGAAGGTGCTTTACTTGTAGTACCTCATCCTCTTTATGTGAATAAGAAATATATTGATATCTTAGAGAAGGTAAAACAGAAGAAGCATATTAAGCTAGCTTTTCTTATTCATGACTTAGATTCATTAAGAAAGCTATTCTTAAATGCTCAGGATGATTTTGAATATATGGATCATAAGATGTATGACATCTCTGACTATATTATTGCGCATAACGATTGTATGATTGACTATTTAGTCACACAGGGAGTTAACAGAGAAAAGATTCATAATCTTCATATCTTTGACTATTTATGTGAATCAAATAATACAATCAAGTTTGATCGTTCAGTTAGTATTGCAGGTAACCTAGATGAAAAGAAGAGTAACTATCTTGCAAAGCTAAAGGATATTAAAGCAGTTCATTTTGATTTATATGGTGTGCATTTAAATGAAGATATTCTTGCATCTAATATTACTTATCATGGTGCTTTCCCACCTGATGAAATCAATAACCAGTTATATAGTGGTTTTGGTTTAGTATGGGATGGAAGTTCTATTGAAAAATGTGATGGTAATACAGGAGAGTACTTAAAATATAATAACCCTCATAAATTATCTTTATATCTAGTATCTGGCATTCCAGTAGTGATCTGGAAGGAAGCTGCAGAAGCTAAATTTGTAGAAGAACATGGCTTAGGTATCACAGTCAACTCTTTAGATGAACTTGGAGAAAAATTTGCAAGTCTAAGTGAAGAAGAATACTTCGAAATGGTTAAAAATGTCGCAGTTGTTTCTAATAGACTTAAAAATGGATATTACCTAACTCAGGCAATCAAAGAAATTGAAGAGGCTTAAAGCCTCTTTTTCTTCTTTAACTCTTATTATTTTTGATTTATAATTATTGCGGTTTGTAACAAGGAAAGAGAGGTTTTGTATGAAAAAACAGAAATCACTTAAGTTGAATTTCATTATGAATGCATTACTTACAATGTCTTCATTCATATTCCCACTTATTACATTCCCATATGTATCGAGAGTATTAGGGCCTACAGGAACAGGTCAGGTTAACTTTGCGACATCATTGATTACTTATTTCTCAATGTTTGCGCAGTTAGGTATTCCGACATATGGTATTAAAGTATGTGCACAGGTAAGAGATGATCATGAAAAACTCACAAGAACAACACAAGAATTATTAATTATAAATCTTGTCATGACTGTGATCTCTTATGTTGCGTTTATTATTGCGTTATTCGCAGTTCCAAAGCTTGCATCTGATAAGATGTTGTATGTGATTACTAGTAGTACGATCCTACTTACTACAATAGGTATGGAATGGCTCTATAAAGCTTTAGAACAGTATACATATATTACTATCCGTTCTATTATCTTCAAGTTTATTGGACTTGTTGCGATGTTCTTATTAGTTCGTTCAAAGAACGATTATGTCATGTATGCGGGTATTACAGTATTTGCGGCAAGTGCTTCATTTATTCTTAACTTATTAAATGCCCACAAATATATTGGTTTAAAACCAGTTGGACATTATAATTTCAAGAGACATTTCAAGCCAGTCGCTATCTTCTTTGCGATGAGCTGCGCAACTACAATTTATACTAATCTAGATTCAGTTATGTTAGGTTTCATGGCTACTAATGCAGATGTTGGTTACTATGGTGCAGCTGTTAAGATTAAGAATATTTTAGTATCTATCGTTACTTCACTAGGTACTGTATTACTTCCTAGAGCGGCTTATTATATTGAACACCAGCAGATGGATGAATTTAAGAAACTAAGCAGAAAAGCATTAAATTTTGTATTCATTATTGCATCACCAATGATGATTTATTTCATGCTTTTCGCAAAGCAGGGAATCTATTTCCTATCAGGTGATGCTTTTGGACCAGCCGTTGTGCCAATGCAGCTTATTATGCCTACCCTACTCCTTATTGGTATTACAAATATCTTGGGTATTCAGATTCTTGTACCATTAGGATATGAAAAAGCTGTACTCGTATCAGAAATAGTTGGTGCAGTGATTGACTTAGTGGTTAATGCATTATTGATTCCAGTATATCAATCAAGTGGTGCTGCAATTGGTACATTACTTGCAGAATTTGCGGTTATGGTCGTACAGTGTATTGCGTTAAAGAATGAAATCAAAACAGCCTTTAGTGATATTAAATACTTAAAGATTATTCTTGCGATTATTATTGCATCACTTGCATCTTTCTGGGTGACTGCATTAAATCTACATGTATTCATTACACTCGTTATTTCAGCTATTTTGTTCTTTGGTGTATATGGTCTTGTACTCATTATCATGAAAGAAAAACTTGTGGTTGAAATATTGACACAAATCTTTAGTAAGTTAAAACATAAAAGCGCATAAGGGAGAGGCTACATAAGGAAGTAGCTTTTCCCTTTTGCTTTGTAGTCAGCCGGAATGATTGAATTTGTAGGAAAATCAATTAGAGTGGGTAGACGGATGAATAACATTTGCTACAGAGCCATAGAAATCGTAAATTAAGCTATAATTTATAGCTAAACGAAAAGCGGCGGCAAGGGAGATTACCTTCTCTCTGCCACCGCTATTTTAATCGTCATCTTCATCGTTAGACCAACCAGACATAATGTGCAACTCTCCAGAATCCATATCCATAGCCATATTATCTCCCATTCGAATCAATAAATCTCCATCAGAATCTATTGCCATATTATCAGAGATTGAACGAGCAAAATTGCCATCTTCATAATCAAAAAAATTTTTACCCATAAATAGCATCTCCTTCCTGATTGTTAATCTAAATATAGTTTTATTTTTTCATATGAATCAACCGTATTATTATCATAGGTATTAAAATCCTCTGAAAATGTATTAAGACTTCCAGTTGGATTTATAACGATTTTTGTCATTTTTAAATAATTGTCATAGTATACCTTTAACACGGAGTATGCTTCTTCATACTTTTTAGGTGGTTCTTTCAATTGTTTCATTAAATTGGCAACGTCGGATTGGTTGGTTACTATTTCAGAAATACTGTTGCTGAAATTTTCATCTGCAAATAGCTCAGAAAGTGCATCATTAAATCATCGACAAACTTTCCGTTTTTCACAGTATATTTGTCTGTTTCGCTATTTCGTTCTTCAAAAATAGCATTGTACCACACGCTCTTAATAAGGTTTCCGGCATTTTCCGCTTTGGCGGCTCCATCAATCATTGTAAAAGATACTTTTTCCATATTTGAATAATATTTCAGTTCCTTTGCTTTTTGCGAAATGCCAATTCCTAATGCACTGATAACAATCAGAGCAAACACAATTATGGATATAATTGCGCCTTTGTGTTTTTTCTGCTTTTGTTTAACAGTCGAATTAGGGCATCTACAATTAGGACAAGTTCTCATTGAGATATTATATTCCTTTTTGCAATCCTCGCACATAATTAGGATGTTTTTTGAAACACCTGAATTACAATGTGGACATACAGTTGCTTTATCGCTAATTGTTTCCCCACATTTCGGACATGTTGTTAATCCCATTCTAATATCCTCTTTTCTTCTTATTCTTCAAAGTACCCGTTTTGTTGGCAAACCTGATGTATTGCCTCAGCGAAAATTGATCTTGATTTTTTATTTTTGTCAGTGTTAGAATTTTTCTTTTCTATGTATATCTCTCGGACTTCTGTCCATAAAGAATTATCTTTGCAAAATTGTATTTTTTCTGGCAGAAGGTAAAACCCATCCGATTGCTCTGTCCAATCATAAGAATTTGATTTTTTGTTAAATCGGATATATTCTTGCAGATTGTCACTGTAATTGTTTACGATTGCAAAATCACAACTATGCAATATTCGAGAATTTTTTCTGTCTTTGACTTTAATAGTAAACACACGTGTACTGTCTTCGCAAAAATCATAATGATATTTGTATGCATATTTATTAAATGCTTTCATAAGTATCTGCTTGATATCTTTAGCAGAATATTCTTCGTCATCGTCATTAACCATAATATTCACATCAAAATCAAATCCGATATTGCTTTTAACATCGCAGGTTACCATATTTAGCTTTACACTACCGATAAATTTATATTGAAATGTAAAATAGTTTCTAATTTCGTCTTGTACTAACCCAATCAATTCTATCACTTGATTTTTTAGAGATGCAATTTCATTTTTCGAGACATATTGAAAATGATACATACTTGTCCCTCCACTTCTTAGTATCTTTTTTTGAACTTTGGTAGTTGTTTTATTAAAGCATTTATTTCATCGTCGTTTACTTCCATGTCAACATAAACAGCAATATTCTCAACATCACAACTAAACCAACCCGTTCTTCTAGAATCTATTACTCCGCCAAGTTCATTACAAATGCAATATGTATCTGCACCAACCTTATTTATTATTTCTGTATTATGCTTTATTCCAAATTTTAATATATCTATTGCCCTGTGTTTATATTTTTCCAAGTGTTCCAATGAATATCTTAGGCAATTATTTATTATCGGGTTAATTAAATTATATGTAATAGAATCAACTTGCTTTTCTCGCTTGAGACGACTTCCCACCAACACATACTCATATGGCCTTATTTCAAATATTGAACTGAACAAAGTATCGTTATCTAACATTATTTCTAAATATTCACTTTGGCAAAAAATAGTATAATTTGAACTATAGTACTCGTTTGACAAAAACATACAGTAAGGTTCATAAATATCATTAAACAGTTCTGCATCATTCATACTTGCAACAAGTCGAGCAAACGCAATACAGTTATCATAGTTTATCCAAGTTATGCCCGAATCTTTTCTGAACTCAAAGTTGTTAAAATTCCATTTGAGTTTTATTCCATATTCATCATAAAGGTATCTGACACCATTAACCGAATGATATTCAACAATATAATCAAGGAATGTTTTTCCAAATTCGTCTGTTTGAGTAAGGATTGATTTTCCATCTTTTGCAAGCAAAAGATCGAATTCTTCTTTATATAGTTTCGGATCATCAAGGTATGCATAATATCTGAAACCTTTGCTAAATGGCACATTATCTCTTTCTACCGGCAATTTATATGCATCTTCATCTAATAACCTCGCCAGAGAAACACCAAATATTTTTTCAAGAGGAATAATAAAATCATATTTCAGCGGTCGTTTGTCTTTTAACATTTTTGAAAAATTCGATTTTTCCTTATTTGCAAATTTATATGCGTCCTTTCCTTTGATTCCTAATTCGTGTGCAATATCAACCAGCAAGTGACTATACATCTTTATCCCTTTTAATTCCATATAATGGTCAATATTATTCTTCAAATTTCCCATAAGTTTACCTCCATAATTTTTATCTATTTATAGTGTACAACAAGTGCAAAGAAAATAGTAGTCATTTAAGACAACTTTTGTTGTCTGTTTTGACTTTGGTTAAAAACCACGGAAAAAAGTATATCGTCAAATTTGACTACTATTTCCCAAACAAAAAAAACAATAACGGGCAGGGGCAGAGATGATGTACAAGTGAGCAATCATGTTTATTTGGCTCTTTCATTTTTATCTAAACTAAATAGTATACTGTTAATAAAGCAAAGCGAGTTACTCACCTTGAGGCTTTCACGCCTGAATTGCTACATGAATTTATTGAGAAAATCGTTGCGTATGCACCCGAATACAAGGACGAAACGCGCTATCAGGAAGTGGCAATCTACTACAATGGTGTTGGCACGACAACTGAAGAAATGGAAGAACACATCAGCAAAAAAAGCCTTTCTTAAAGGCAAATACGCTTTTTGACTTATAAAACAATAAAGGGTATACTTTTAATGTAATGACTTATGAATATGAATGGTGTAAAATAATTATATTCATATGAAGGAGGAAAACAGAGATATGCCTGATAAACAGAGAATCGGTATTTTAGGAGCTGGTACTTGGGGTATGGCTCTTGCAAGAATGCTGGCTAATTGTGATAAGGAAGTAACAGTGTGGTCTGCCCTTCCACAGGAAGTGGAACAGTTAAGTACAACACATACACATCCAAAACTTCCTGGTGTTGATTTTCCTGAAACTATTCGTTATACAACAGATATAGAAGAAGCATGTACTAATCAGAATATTATTATGTTTGCGGTACCTTCTGTATTTGTAAGAAGCACAGCTGAAAAGGCTAAACCTTACATTAAAGACAATCAGATTATTGTGGATGTTGCGAAAGGTATTGAAGCAGATACATTCATGACTTTAACTGAAGTTATTGAAGATGTACTTGATAATGACACATTACATCTTGTCGCATTATCTGGTCCTACTCATGCAGAAGAAGTGGCAAGAGGATTACCTACTGCCATAGTATCTGCATGTAAGAATCTAGATGCGGCTAAATATGTACAGAAGTTCTTCAGTAGTCCTTTTATGCGTGTGTATACAAATAACGATGTGAAAGGAATTGAAATCTGTGGTGCATTAAAGAATATTATTGCGTTAGCTGCTGGTATTTCTGGTGGCTTAGGTTATGGTGATAATGCCCGTGCAGCTTTAATCACAAGAGGTCTTGCAGAAATGGAGAGACTTGGTGGTAGAATTGGCTGTACACCACATACATTTAGTGGTTTAACTGGTATGGGTGACTTGATTGTGACTTGTACAAGTGAATTCAGTAGAAACAACCAGGCAGGTCATTTGATTGGTGAAGGTAAGACACCAGCAGAGGCAGTTAAGGAAGTAGGAATGGTTGTAGAAGGTATTAATGCATTACCTGCAGCTGTTCAGCTTGCAGAAACTTATAAAGTGGATATGCCTATTGTAATGACTGTCAATAAAATCGTTAATGAAGGCTTGAATCCAAAGGATGCAGTAAATGCATTATTACAGAGAGATTTAAAATCAGAAACACCTCTTCCATCTATTAATGATGTATTTGAAGAGTCAGTATTAAGAAAGACGAGGAAAAGTGGAATGAAGAGAGTTATTACTTATGGTACTTTTGACTTATTACATTACGGTCATATTAACCTATTAAGAAGAGCTAAAGAATTAGGTGATTACTTAATCGTTGGTTTATCAACAGATGAATTCAACTGGAATGAAAAACAGAAGAAGTGTTACTTTACTTATGAACAGAGAAAACAGTTACTAGAATCAGTTAGATATGTAGATTTAGTTATTCCTGAATGTGCATGGGATCAGAAACGTAAAGATGTTCATGAATATCATGTTGATACATTTGTCATGGGAGATGACTGGAAAGGTCAGTTTGACTTCTTAGAAGAAGAAGGTGCAGAAGTAGTATACTTACCTAGAACTCCTGAAATCAGTACAACTAGAATCAAAAAAGACTTGAATAAATAGTCATATTTTACTCGTTTATGAAGATGATATGTAATTTTTGTGTAATTATGACCTTAAAGGTTTTCATTTTTTCATTTACGAGTATAATGACGAATGAACCGAATATTAGGAGGTAGTTATGAAGTTTATTACATCACGTGCCTTGGTCCTAGGTATCCAGGCTGTTGTATCTGCAGTGCTTGCATTCTTCGTAGTTAAGATTGGAATCTTACCTACAAAGTATTTAATGGCAGCATTCGCAGTATTAGTAGTATTATGGCTATTCATGTTCTTATTGACTATGCCATCAAAGAAGAAAAAAGTTGCAAGACCTTTAATTGGTAAAATAGTGTCTCTTTTATTAAGTATCGCAATGGTATTTGGTACTAGTAAGATTATCAAAGGTGACTCATTCCTTTCATCTCTTACTAATGTAGGTACTGAAACAACTACTTATTCTTTAGTAGTATTAAAAAGCAGTGGTTATAAGAATGTTTCTTCATTAAAAGGAAAAACAATCGATTACTACGCAAATGATAAAAAGAAAGCGATGCAGGTAAAAGAAAAACTACAGAAGCAGATCAGCTTCCATGGTAATGGTGAAGATGATAATGCGAAGCTTGCATCAGACTTATATAGTGGTGATTGTGATGCAATCCTATTAAATGAAAGCTATCGTGATATGATCAAAGAAACTTATAGTAACTTTGAATCAAAGACTAAAGTATTATGGCAGGAAAAGATTGTAGAAGAAGTAGAAAATTCTGCTTCTGATGTTAATGTAACTAAGAAGCCATTCGTATGTTATATTAGTGGTGTTGACTCTCGTGGTGGTGTAAATGAAAACAGCCGTTCAGACGTTAACCTATTAGTGACTATTAATCCAAACAATGGTCAGATGTTAATGACAAGTATTCCTAGAGACTATTATGTAAAACTTGCGAACTGTGGTAAGAAAGATAAATTAACTCATTCTGCTTTATATGGTGGAACAGAAAACAGTATAAAGACTATTGAAGATTTCTTAGACATCAACATTGATTTCTACGCAAGAGTTGATTTCCAGTCAGTTATCCAGTTAGTTGATGCATTAGGTGGTATTGATATTTATTCTGATAAGGCATTTATTCCTTATACAGATCATGGTATTAAGATTCCTAAGGGCAATGTACATATGGATGGACGTATGGCCCTTGCATTCGCAAGAGAACGTTATACATACCAGTCTGGTGACCAGCATAGAACTGAAAATCAGCAGGCAGTATTACAGGCTATTATCAAGAAAGCAGTATCTCCAAAGATCTTAACTAACTATAGTGAAATCTTAGATTCTATCAAAGATACATTTACAACTAATATGCCATCTTCAAGTATCAGAGCTTTAGTTAATAAGCAGTTAGATGACAACATTAAATGGGATTTCCAGAAATCATTCCTTAAGGGTGAAGGTGTGATGCAGACTGGTGGTTACTCAATGCCTAAGACTAGGTTGTGGTATAGTATCCCAGATGAAGACAGTATTGAATTAAATTCTAAATACATCAACGCTATGTGTGATGGTAAGAAGATTGATACTGAGAAGAAAATCTTTGATGTAGAAAAAGCTGAACAGGAAGCTAAAGAAGCAGAAAAGAAAACAAACTAATTTAGTGACGGGGGTTGTATGATATCGACCCTCGTTTTATTTTGGAGATTATGGTATTATTGAAGAGACGAAAGAAGGACATCAATATGAAATATGATTATCTAGTAGTAGGATCAGGTCTTTATGGCGCAATCTTTGCGCATG
>ENA-OPCL01002885-OPCL01002885.1-human-gut-metagenome-genome-assembly--contig:-NODE-2885-length-10582-cov-2.842025_pt1 | contig 10582 bp, 8 predicted proteins | sample MGYA00241251_ERZ501482 | MGnify/ENA primary metagenome ERZ501482 (study PRJEB25962, sample SAMEA2042581) | human gut metagenome | biome: human gut; feature: human-associated habitat; material: faeces... | reverse complement strand
AAATTGCTTTCAGAAAATGCAAAAAGAAGAAGAAAAAGAAAACGGTAACGCATGGGTGCTGACTTTCGCTTTGCTTGTGCAGAGTGTGATTTTGGTTGCGCCAATGATGATTGGGATACATATCAAAATCTGATATTGAAAAATAAACCGGAAAATAAAACAAAGAAAAAGGCGAAAAAAGAAAAAGCGTCCGGCCGAAGGCCAGGCGCTTAGTTTTATAATTTATACGTTTTTTCAGTTTTCGTTTCATACGCCTGAAGTGCAATCAGGGCGTATGCCTTAATCTCAGGCTTGCTGTCCCGTTCTGATGCAGCAACGAGGTTTTCAAGCATTTTCTTTGTTGATAAATTGTATGATAAATACCTTACCAACAGTTTAAATTCGCCTTTTTTGTAAAGACCGTTTACAGATGCGCGCTGTAAGCGTTTAAATATCTTTTCTATGTCTTTTTTAATTTCTGCATTTTCAACCGTAGGATACAATAGAATCAAAAATCTAAACAGCCTTTCGTTTGTATTAATTTTTTCGTACTGTCTCCATATAACATCTGGGTTAAACGGGAGGAAACGAAAATATCTGTCAAGCTTGTCTAACTGAACATCGATGTATGGAATCAAATATGATTTTCCGTTCACGGTCAGATAAGACACAATCCTGTGCGATTCTTTTATATCATTCATATTTACATGCCCAACACAGCTTATTGAACTAAAGAATCCATTTGGCAGCATGTCAGTTTCTGTATCTATGGCCAGATTTTTCAGGTTTCCAAAACATCGACAGCCAAGTTTTTTGATGGTTGATGGGAGAGCGACTGTTAAGTCGTTGCCTGGAGTAAAGAGGAATGCCTCTGTTTCGATTTCTTCAACGCCTTCTGACAAATCAAGATGAGGGTCCTTAATCCCGCTAAATGCACTTTCACCTATAACCTTGATGTGCCCAGGAATGTTGATATCATGAAGGCTAGTACATTCGGAAAATGTGTATGCTTTAATGCATGACATGTTTTTGCTGAATGTGATTTTCTCTAGATTATGGCAACAGCGGAACGCACGTTGTTCAACATCTGTAACGGAATCTGGTATTACTACTTCACTGATAGAACAATTATAGAATGCATATTCACTGATAACCTTTACCCCATCCGGGATAATAATTTTCCCAGTCCGACCCGCTGGACATCGTACCAACACTGTCATATCAGAATTGTAGAGTATTCCGTCGTGAGATGTAAAATATGGATTATCCGGTGAAATCTCAATTTCGGAAATAGCCTCTCGCTGCAACACACCATCCACATCATTCATATCAATTACGCCATTATTATTCAGGATTATTTTCTGGGGTAATTTTTTTCGATTCATTTGTTTTACGACAGATATGTCTTGGACTGTGACTGGCTTGCCTGTGAAATCAATATCATAATTGAAGAGCCTGGCCTGTTTTGGAATAATAGGGCCATGATGCAGCAAGCTACGCTCGCGTGTATCAAGCCCGTTATGGCTAACAGACGACGAAGTCGGAGTGTAGGGCGCGGGCGAGCAGTCCATGACGATGTTACCAAGCATACGTACCCCATCCACGACTGGAAGTTCCGAGATTTTTTCATATCCATAAAAAGCATTCTGGTAAACCTCTTTAATACCGCCCGCATTAATGATATTCGAAGATTCGCAGCCGTCAAATGCGTTATCGGCAATTGTTTCAACACCGTTCAAATCAATCAGTTCGTCGGCTTTTTTGCAAAACGTATTGAGCAGACATACCCCTAGCGCTTTCCTAATCAACAGATTGCCTGATTGAAAGGATTTGCTGTCAGAAATGATTTCCTTAACGTTTGGAAACATTTTATTCGGAATCTGGATTGACATTACGCTATCTGCGATATAGATGCGTTCTATCTGAGGAAATCTTTTCTCATTTCCAGATACACTGACTTTCATAATAGAATAATGTTGCGCTTTATCCCCTGACAGGTACAGTTCTGTAACATCCTGGTCAATATCAATGTCGTAAACGTATCCGATAAAGCCGTCTGTGTAAAACGTTACTCCTTCTTGAAACTGTCTTTTTGTATAAATCATTTTTTTCATTCCTTTCTTTGTTGTTTTTACGAAATCAATATGCTGGAACGACGAGAAAGAAAAAAATCCGCAAAAAAAATACATTCTATCTTTTTTCATAAAAAAAATCCAGCATACTAAAATCAAATATTAAAAAAAGGAGAAAAAAATGTTTAACATTTTATATGAACCATGGATGGGCGTCATTGATATGAACGGAAATGAAACACAAGTCGGATTACGTGATTATCTGGTCAACGCTCATCTATATAAATGCAGTGCTGAAAATAGACAGTTCGCAGTTCTTCGACGTTTGCAACAGAGATTGGCGGAAACATTTGTAATGGACATTTTTGGATTAAATATTGATACTGAGACATCATTACTGGACACTGGGTATTTTGATGCTAAAAAAATTGATACATATATTAAGCAATGTAAAGAATCAGGTGTCTCATTTGATTTATTTGATGAAAATAGACCATTTATGCAGACAGACAAAAAAACATTTGAAAAAATATTTAAAAGCAAAAAATCTGTATCTGTGGCGACAATCAATCCGCGAATGGGAAGCGGAAATAATAAAGTATTTTTCAATAATGTTAATGTAAATGATTACCTCAATAACACGGCAGCTGAAGACTGTAGGCATTCATATTATGATAGTGTGTATAACAAAAAATATATCGTAGAGGACGCTGGGGCAGTATCGTTTGCTGAATACATGAATATGCTGTTAATCGCTCATTGCATAGCAGGACAAGGAGGCGCCGGATATCGTTCTGGATTAATGTGTGTTGGGGTCCCTCCGATTTTATATCATATTGATTCAGAGAGAAATCAAACGCTATTCCACAGCATTTTGATGAATGTCGCATTTGATAATGCACATAGTGATAAAAATGACGCGCCATTATGGAGATGGGATACATATGAGAAAGGGAAGGAGAGTTTAAATTCCTGCAAAACTGATACTGTGAATGTTTCAAAAATGGAAGGTATGTTTTTTCCTGTAATGTATCTGTATCCAGATTTAAGTTCTATTGATGAGGCGAACAAAACGATTTCAAAAATTTACAAAATCAATATTGACCTCGGGGAAGCAGATTTAATCGCCGCAGCAAGAGAACGGTGGATTGAAGAAACAGAACCGTCAGTCAGTGTAAAAGAAATTAAAACGTCCTCCTCACGAACATTCAAAACGGGCACTCGCTTTGCGGAGTCCAATCGGTCATGGCTGGATATTAAAACATATGCAGATGTGTATGATGGCGGCGCACCAAAATGTTTAGCTGGCTTTAAATTGACAAGTGGATATAACGGTTTTGATATGGAAGATGCGTTTGGCAATCCCGTAATGACTGCGTATTATCTGGCTATGGAACAAGCTAAGTATCTTGTGCAGGGAGAATACCAGTGTTATTTGCCATTATGCATTTTGCGCGACAAAAATAAAAAAATTGTTTCCAAAGACTTTATCACGGCGGCAGAAAATATAGCATATCAGTTAGCGAGAGATATAAAAACCGTAGATAAGGCATTGAATTCGTCAGACCCAGCTAACGACAATAATAAACACGAAATTCAAACAGTTGAACGTGTATTAGGAAATCGTTTTATGCGATATTGTGAGGGGTTATTCAAAAAAGAATTCATCCCGGAAATTACAAAAATTGATGAGGATGATGATTTTTACACTAAAATTTTAACAGAAAAATTAAATGAATATATTACTAAAATGGCCGGCTATTCATGGCAGTTGATTTATCAGATTCCGGTACCATATGGAAAATCAATTGACGCACAAAAAATATACGAAAAAATTAGAACAGAAAGGAAGAAGAGAAGTGAACAACACAGTAACAAATCAAATTGATGTAGCATCAATTTTTGAAAAAGTAAAGACGTTGAGTGACGACGATAAAATGTTATTAAGGAGAGCCTGGAAGATTCCGTTTAACCGGCTGCGGATGCCGCAAAAGGTGTTACTGTTCAGCATCATCGGAAATGACAACGTCGCGATTTATAAAATGGATTTTTTATCAGATATGATGGCAATATACATTAAACAGGGATGCGAATCCGGGAAACCGTTTGAATGCGTGTTAAAGACAATGTATGATGCCGGAAATGCGGCAGCAAAGCAGAAAATCGGCTATATGATTGATGAACGTGATAAACGAATTTTCATCAATTATGTAACACGTTATGTTGAGTTATGCAGCAAAGAAAACAATATTGATATCATAAAATTAACATCTGACGTTTTAAATTGGTCATATAAAACAAAAGATGAATGGACAAAAACAATTGCAGGAATTTCTAAAGAAGAAAAAATGGAGGAAAAAGTAAATGAATAAGAAACTGGTAATTGAAGTACATGTAGGTAAGAGATATGGAATTTCCCGTCTGAATTGTGACGGTGCAGGGCAGGTGAAGGACGTCCTGATTGATAATTCAAGATACAACAGGATTTCATCTCAGTCAAAAAAGAGGGTATGGCGTGAACATCTGGAGGAATGTCTCGGAGAGATGGAACACGTATACAGAACCCGTGCAATCAAGGACATCCTGATGAAAAAATTCGCTGCCATGGATGCTCAGCTGTACCAAGATAATGCTGAGGAGATGGCAGAATATATCGTAAAAAATATTCTCAAATGTGACCTGAAAAATAAAGCAGTTGATGTCACCAGCCAGATTCTCGTTTTTACAGAATATGACATTAAAGACATTATGGATGTTTTTTGTGAGGTTATTACAGGCCAGGAAGAATGGGACAAATTGAAAAAAGAAGCTGAAAAAGGAAAAAAGAAAAAAGAAGATGGCTCTGGATATGCAGCGCAGATTATCAGCGCGGTTAAGAAGAAACTGCCTCTGCGGTCATATGGTGTTGACTGCTCTATGTTCGGACGCATGACAACATCTGACGTTATGGAATCTGTGGAGAGTGCAGTGTCAGTAAATCATAGTTATTCATTTGGACAGGCTACTATGGATAATGATTATTTTACTGTTGTGGACAATTATCTCTCCGATATGAAAAATGAGCTGGACAGTGGTCAGAGCGGCTCGGCATATCTGGATTCCAAAGATTTTGCAACTCATGTTTACTATGAATACGCCAGCATTGACGTTCGGCAGCTGTATGAAAATATGACCAAAGGCATTGATATGACAGATGAAAGTAACAGGGCGCGAGTCAAAGAGATGATGGTGAAAGCCATCTGCTGCGTTGTTCGCGATATTGCATGCTCTGCTCCATCTGGTGGACAGAACGCATTTGCATCATATCCTGACCCGGTCGGAGTTTATATCACAATCAGGGACTGCGGAACAAACAGAACTGCAGATACATGCTGCATTGAGGAGATGAACAGATACGGCGGAGCCGAAGATGAAAAATTTATTGCCGCAATGCATGAGTTTGTGTCAAATGATTTCTCAGGACGTCAGCAGTACATAAAAAAATTATATGCCGGAAAAGACGCTGATAAAATCACTGGCGCGGAGCACGTAAATTTTAGTGATGCATTGAATATGATTGGAGAGATTGTGAATGAGCGATTCTAAGGCATTGAAATTAATATGCTCTGGAATGCTGCAGTCGTGGAGGAATACAGGCCTCGGTCCAAATTACAGATACACTGAACTGATGCCAACAAAATCAGGGATTGCAGGCATGATTGCCTGCGCCCTGGGATATCCGCGCGGCGATTCCAGAATTGAAAAATTAAAAAACAATTTTGAGTTGTATATTGACAATAAAGCATCTGCGCCAATAAAACCAGGAGCAAATACAACTCCGGATGTTTTATTTGATTTTCAGACTGTATCTGCCCCTGATATGTTGACAGCAGGCGGTGGAATGTTACATTCTCCATCAATCATCATGCGTGAATATGTTGTGGGGTACAGATATGTATTATATCTGAAAGCGGAAGAGGAGCTACTAAAGAAAATTGAAGCAGCATTAAATGAACCGGTTTGGGATTATTACCTGGGTAGCAAATGTTGCATTCCAGCAGAACCGGTATGTTGCGGCATATGTGAAATGCCAGAAGTGGAGGATAATAGTGTATATCAGCACATTCGAGTTTAAAAAAGTAAGATTATTAAGGAATATGGATTTGGTTCATAAAACGGTAATGTTAATGTTCGACGGAAACCGGGCTGAAGAAAACGTTTTGTATATGATAATGGACTCCAAAAAGAACGGTGCAGAAAACGCGCCAGTACATATGATTGTGCAATCTAACAGCCAGCCAAAAAATATCCCGAGCGATTCATTAAAATTATTAAATAGCAGGGAATGCAGCCATATGATGGATGCTATAAAAAATGGTGATATCATCAGATTTTACGGTGTATTTGAACCGCAAAAAAGAAATAAAAAAATGGTAAAAAATCCAAACTGTATGTGGTTGCTGAGAACACCTGGGGAGCGTGCAGAGTGGCTGCAGAAAAAATTTGACCCTGCCGGTAATCTAATGGCTATTAATGAAGTGGCTAAAACTAATATATATGTCTCAAAAGTAAGTGGAGAGTCACATCACACGTCATTCTATGGATATGAGTGTATGCTGAATGTGACTGACTCAGAAAAATTGACAGAAATGCTCAAGAATGGAATTGGGCGCTCACGTCCGTATGGTGCCGGGCTGTGTCTGGTATTGGGGGTACAGCATGTATAACCCAAACAGTAAATCCATTGGTTCAAGAATTACAAATGATATGCTGCCAAGAGTAGAAGACCGATTCTCATTTTTGTATATTGAGTATGCAAGAATCATTCAGGACGAGTTCTCTATCGCCGCATGTCAGAAAAATAAGAAAACGATAATCCCATTGGCAATGGTGAATGTTTTGCTGCTAGGTCCGGGAACCAGCATTTCCCATGCTGCGATGAAAAACATTGCAGATGCAGGATGTACGGTTATCTGGTGTGGACAGGATATGAAATATATCTATTCGACATCAATGGTATCGTCTGAATATTCAAAAAATCTGATTATTCAGGCAAAATGTTATTCAGACGTTAATAAACATACAGATGTGGTTCGACGAATGTATCAACTTAGATATCCAGATGTAAATATGGAAAAATTTTCATTGCAGCAGATGCGAGGAACAGAAGGGAAAAGAGTTAAAGAAAGATACCGAGAGTTAGCAGAACAATACGGAATTGATTGGGATGGCAGGGAATACAACCAAGACGAATGGGATTCCAGTAATGATGTAAATCGGTTTTTATCCATGGGAAATAGTCTGTTATACGGAATCTGCCAGGCCGCAATCATTGCGTTTGGAATGTCTCCGGGACTTGGTTTTATTCACAATGGCGGTAACCGGTCATTTGTATTTGATATTGCTGACCTATACAAAGAAGAACTCGTCTTTCCAGTTGCGTTTCGGTTGGCAGCAGAGCATGGTAATGATGACGATATGCGTGCTGCATGTAGAGAAATGTTTGTGAATGGAAAACTAATGAAAAGAATTGCGAAAAATCTGTCCACATTATTCCAGTTTGATGACATCAATGCAAAAACTCCTGTTAATGTTGGTTTATGGAATCTTGAGGATTGCGTAGAGCTTGGAATTAATTATGGCAAATAAAAAAAGAAACTAGAAAAACAAGAAATATTGCACCAATAGTGACAATTTCTGGCATATTAGATATGGAGATAAGAGACCAAAAAGACATTTGTGCAATTTGCACAACGAGGTGTTTGAGGCGGCTGAAAGCCGCATAAATACTGAGTGTTCCCTCACTATACGTGAGGGTATATCGTGAATACTTTTTTGAGCTCTTACAGTATAACAGTTCCCTCACTATACGTGAGGGTATATCGCCACATCAAGAACCTTAAGCCCCGGAAATTGTGTTCCCTCACTATACGTGAGGGTATATCGGATGTAAGACCATAGCAGAATACAAGGAAACCGTTCCCTCACTATACGTGAGGGTATATCTGCATACCCTAGGCTGAACACTTTTCTTTCATAGTTCCCTCACTATACGTGAGGGTATATCTTGAAAGACTGGGAAGAAAACACTGTATCGGGCGTTCCCTCACTATACGTGAGGGTATATCACAAAAATATGTTCTAGTAATTATTTTAATCTTGTTCCCTCACTATACGTGAGGGTATATCTGCGCATCACGTACCGCCGCGCCGCGGCTTCTGGTTCCCTCACTATACGTGAGGGTATATCGATGATAAGGTGAAAGCGAATTTTGAATTTCGTGTTCCCTCACTATACGTGAGGGTATATCGCGCAAAACGCCCGATATAGGGCACAGAGACTCGTTCCCTCACTATACGTGAGGGTATATCGCTAGCAGTGAATCAATTTCACATATACTGAATGTTCCCTCACTATACGTGAGGGTATATCAGGCGCGTTTTCGATTGGTCTGCAGGGGTCTCTAGTTCCCTCACCATACGTGAGGGTATATCGGAACAGGCGCAGACGGTCATTGATACTATCGGGTTCCCTCACAAAATGTGAGGGTATATCGTCCTTTACGGGCGAGTACAAAGACGCAATCCTGCGTCTTATTTTTTGTATTTCTCTTCTCCAAAAATCCCTCATATTAAAAATGTAAAAATATTTCAAAAAAAACACAAAGAAAGGAAGCCAAAAATATGAATAATGTATCTTTTCAGGATGGAGTAGTTTTCTACGAAGGTTCAGCCAATGAGCTGATTGACGTTGAAATTGAAGATTACGTTGATGAGTTAGTTTTCGGAGAAAAAATGCATGACACTGTATACAATCTTCTTAACGTAAACAAATCATTCCCACAGATTAGAACAATCGTAATTGAAGAAGACGTTGACAAAATCCAAATCTGGAATAGAACATTTCCAAATGTTAAGAAAGTGATATCTTACAACAAGAAATTTCTGTCCGGAAACGTTCTTAAAGGGCTCGGAAATTCTACCGGAAACGAAATTATCCTCTTTAATTCGTTTGTTAAGGAAGCGTGGGAGACGATTGATTTAAGCGAAGTTTCATGTATTGAAAGCCACGCTTTTGAAGATTGCAAATCCGGAAATATCATTAATGACGATGATGTCGTTAATTTTTGCTATGACGCATTTAAAGATTTTCATGGCATTGCCAACCTTCCGAGACCGGATGGTGGAGGACATGTCCTCGGACATATCCTGATGGATTATCAGTATGATATACCTGATTATATTAAAACCATCAATAATACCGCTGATTTTTCAGGCAGGGCTATAAGGATTTCAGATGCTTCATTGTTATATAATATCAAAACTGCTTGTGCACCATCAAGGATTGAGCTTAGAGGAGACAAGTTTAATATCATTGAGGTTATCAATGTTATGAGAAATTTTAGACTTGAAGCGCTTGAAATATTAGACGACAATCCATACCTCAAAACAATTGATGGCATCTTATATACGAAAGATATGAGGATGCTTATCAAATGCTCAAAGAATAAAAGCGGACGTGTTGAGATTCCTGATGGAGTGGAAGAAATAAGAGAAGATGCTTTTGCGTACTCCAACATATCTGAAGTTATCATGCCGGATTCAGTCAAATACATCGGTGAAAGAGTATTCTATGGATGCCGCAAGCTGACACATATAAGATACAGTAAGAACCTTACGTATATTCCGAAGGAAGCATTTTCCGGATGTAATGCTCTGGATTTGTCTCATTTGTTTGATAATGTTAAAAACATCGGAAGCCGTGTAGCAATGATATCCGGTCTGATTAGTATACCTGACGGAGTTGAAAACATTGCAGAAGAAGCATTCTGTTTTAATAATAAAGACGAAGATTCTAAAGTAATAATTCCGTCATCGGTAAAAACAGTTGGGCTTAGGAGCTTTTACGGAGCAAAAAATATAACCATTACGACCAAAAATGGAATTCTGCCAAAAGGATTTTTTAAGGCGATTGGCTACCAGGTCTACAGTAATAATTCGTATTCAGCCATATCTGTAACCGTAGACGGCAAAACTTGCATGATTCCTCCAGATGGGGAAAATGCCAAAACCCTTGATATGTATTTCGAGTTCTATCCGTTTGACCCGGAAATCATATATCAGCATTATGCAGACCTGGAAACCGAAACCAGAGGTGATTTCTTGGCTTTTGTGTATTTTAACACAAAAAGTATAAGAGAAAGAGAAGCCGCCAAAAAAGGCTTAAGAAAGAATTCGAAAGAATATATTAACATACTTTATTTCCGCAGCAAACATCATCCCGAAGATGTGGAGAATAAGGAAAAGCTTATTAAATTTCTGTCTTACGGCTTTGCGTCAGAAGAAGCAGTCAAAAATCTTATTTGCATGATAGAAGAAGATAAGGACACTACTTTAATGGCGTATGCGATAGATGCGTTGAAATATTATGATTTAAATAATGGATTTGATATTTAACATATTTTGCCGCCGGAGTTTTCGGCGGCTTTTTGCTGCTCGACTTTTCAGTTGACTAAATTAGCCGTCGCATGATTGTTACTTTAGCCATGAGT
>ENA-OPCL01002882-OPCL01002882.1-human-gut-metagenome-genome-assembly--contig:-NODE-2882-length-10584-cov-1.718397_pt1 | contig 10584 bp, 7 predicted proteins | sample MGYA00241251_ERZ501482 | MGnify/ENA primary metagenome ERZ501482 (study PRJEB25962, sample SAMEA2042581) | human gut metagenome | biome: human gut; feature: human-associated habitat; material: faeces... | reverse complement strand
CCGCCGATGGGAAGCTTCGTCCCCTCGATGTGACCGATCCCGGTCTGGAGCACGTCATCGGAAGTGCCATGATAAATGGCCAGCTCCACATTTATTTTCGGGATGGAAAGGTAGCCCATCATGCCGTCTCCAGCGATGTTTAGGACATTCCAATACTCGGAATCCTTGTTCTCCTGACCGCCTTCGCTAAACACGTCGGCACTCATGGGCTGGTTCACAGTGATGCTGTCATTATAACTTTCTGCCTTTTCCCACTCTCTGCTGAAATCTTCGGTATCAGTATTCTCTGTGATATCCTTATAATTACTGATCAATCTGCTCTGCCGGTAAGTATTCCACTGATTGGAAATGGTAGGATACGCCAGAATCCCGAACCCGACCAGAAATAACAGAGCAAACAGGATAGTAAAGATCTTTCTTCTCATGGTCACTCTCCGTTCTGCTGTTTCCTGTCGTGTTTCCTTCTGCGCTCCGGATGCTTCCTCAGGTATCTGTCCCGAAGAATCAACGCTGCAATAAATGCACCGGTCAGCACCAGTCCCACAGCCACCCAGAAAATGTAATTGGTATGGAGACTGTTTCCAAATAGCGAGTTGGACGCCTCATCCGCCACCGTCTCCGCATCATACGGCACCCGGTGTCCCCGCACCAACAGGCGCTGGGTGTTCACCCCGTAAGGGGTACAGGTGAGCAGCGTCACCAGGTCTTCGCCCTCCACCACGGACAGCGATTCCGTCTGGTCCGGCTCCACCACAGTGATCTGATCCACCTCATAACAGAGGGTATCATCCAAAATGTGCAGAAGGAAGTGGTCTCCTTCCACCAGCTGATCAAGGTCTGTAAACAATGTGGCACTCGGCAAACCCCGGTGTGCTGAGATCACCGCATGGGTGCTCTCGCCTCCCACCGGAAGGGAACTTCCCTCCAGATGCCCGGCTCCAATCTGCAGCACCTCCTCGTCAGTGGTGTGATAGATTGGCAGTTCCACATCGATCTTCGGGATCTCCACAATCCCCATGATCTCATCGCCATTAATATTGAGGCAATTCATATACGCCTCATCCCGGTCCGACGCCTCCGCCACCGCGAAGGAATCGGGAAGAATCATTGGCATCAGCGCGTCATTATAGGCTCTCGCCTTTTCCCACTCTGCCTCGTAATCAATCTCTCCATTGGCGTCCTTCTCCGCCACACCTTCCTCATAACTGCTCATCAAACGGCTCTGCCGGTAGCTGTTCCACTGGTTGGCAACGAAGGGATACAGCAATACGGACAACCCGGCTAAAAATAAGACTGCGATTACTATGATGTTTAATTTCTTTTTCATCCGACCTCTCCTTATTGTTGTAACTTTGGTATGGTTAATTTCACTCATAAGATATCTCCGTAGAAAAACAGCCGTTTATATATGTCTTCCTCCTCCACCTCAGTCAGCCGCTTCTTCTATATTATGTACCATTCCTTCTTTTACCGGCGGCTGCCCTCACAGTCGCCGTCAGTCAATACAAAATGCCTTGTTTTTCTCGAATAAGATCTTCTGATATGAAATAGAACATACCACAAACCTACCCAACTATAGTTAATAACTATTTCATAAAAAATCCTTAAAGCAGCTTGCTTCCTTCCCTTTCTTATGATAAGCCGAGGTGGGAATTCCACCCCGGCTTGTGGTTTGTGTTAATCACTAATTACTTCTTATTATAATTATGTAATTGGTTCAGCCTAATGCCTGTCAAGTTCTCTCACCAGTTGATTAGTTAGCTTTCTTGCGTGTTGCGAAGAAGAGACCTGCTGCGGAGATCATGATGACACAACCAGCGATGGTAAAGAGGGTTGTACCCATGCCACCGGTTTCTGGGAGGGATGCCAACTTATCATTTAACATTTCTGTATTTGTTGTTACAAGTTCAGAAGCAGAACTTTCTCCTTCCTCTAATTCAAGTGTTGCAGAAGCAGTTGTTGGAGATTTCGAATATCCTTCAGGTGCCTTAGTTTCTTCAAAAACATATGTTCCAAGATCAAGTCCCTGTACTTTTAAAGTACCTGCCGAACCTGTAACAAGTGTTGTTACACTTCCTTTTGGATTATATGTATATACATTCATGCCATTGTCATCCACAGCAGCATCAAATGTTAATGCAACATTGGTTCCTTGCAGTTTTACATTAAATTCTGCGCCTGCTAATTCTTCTGTTCTATTTTTATTATATTTTGTTAAAATAATTTCACCTGTATATAAAGCGGTTACTGGTTTAAAATCGGAATCACTGCCTCCAAAGTGGCTTCCTGCAGTATTAGTGATATTATCTACCTTTACAATTTGGGCTGTGTAAGTAACTACTACTTTCTTTCCAGCATTCGCATTGTCCGATGTAATATATGAACTTAAATCAATTACTAAATCATGACCCGTTGCTTTGCTAGTATCAAAATTAGGATTTTCTACTGTCTCATCTCCTACTGTAACTGTGGCTGTAGAACCTGCTCCTGTTAGATAATATTCAGCACCATCACCAATATCATCATAAACATAAAACTTTTTACTATCAGCATCAGCATTTGGATCAATATACGGTACGGTTGTCTCAATTTGATAAGTTACAATATCCCCAATCTGAACTACTTTATCAGAGCCAGTTTCTGTAACAGTTTTTGTAACAGTTGTTGGTGTTTTCTTAGCTATTACATTAGCATCATCTAAAGCCGGATACTCGTAATCTTCAAGTTCAGCAAAACCTACATATGCTGTCATGTTATTATATGTATAACCACTTTCTGTCGCTTTGATTGCATACAGACCAGCACTTGTAACTGTCTGAGGATTATCCATATCTTCATATGTAAGATTATTTGCAACTTTACTTAACGCATCTGCTAAATCTTCTGATATATTATTATTAGCTATCAATTGATCAATAATCGCCTGTTCATCACTGTTAGCAAAAGCCTGCTGAAAATATGTTCCTGCTCCGTTTATAAATGCCCAACCAGTTCTCGTTTCTCTATTTGGCGCAATAATTTGTAAATACTGTAATTCTGCATCATTAGCATTCTGAACTGTAATTCTCGCACTATCGTTTGTTGCTGCAAATCCGGTTATGCCTAATCCCATAACCATCGCCATTGTCATCAGAATGGCAAATAATTTTTTCATTCTCTTCATAAATACATCTCCTTTTCCGGGGATTCTCCCCTTTTGTTGTTAGTTGCTATGATGTTTTCTTTCATCCTAGCGGCTCCCGAGGGAGCCGCTGAAAAAATCGTGTTCATTATTTTCTCAGCAGCACCTCCCGTTTACGTTTTTGTCTATATACTATCAGCACTGCCCCTGCCATGAGAAGGGTGCCGCTGAGGGTATACCAATAGATTCCCGGTCCACCGGATTCTGGAAGTTCGTACACTCTACAGTTATTAATAATAAGTCCTTGCTCGCTAGTAGTGCTTCCAGCTTCACCTGCCAATGAAACTCTGACAGGATTCTGTACTATTTCTCCATTTTTATCAATCTCTTGTACGGAAATCTTACCATCAGTATCAATTGTCACAGCAAATACCTCACTTAACATGGTATATCCTTCTGGCGCCTCTGTTTCTTTGAGGTAATATGTACCCGGCTGTAAATTTGTAAAAGTCAATATACCATTTTCTCCGGTTATTTGAACTTCTACACTTTGTGTGCACGTTTGATCTGTGTACAAGGTGAATTGCGCACCAGTCAACTTTTTACTTGAATCTAAACTGTCTTCCTTCTGGAGTTTTAATGAATACACAAACGCTGTGTTAGTTAATGTCACCGTTCCATGATAATTATCTGTTATCTGAACATCTCCTACAGATATAGAATAATATCGGTCATCAAATAATTCCTTATCCTGTGCCTGTCTTAAATATATCGTCTGGCCATTAATAACAGCGCTTACTGTTCCTTCTACCTGATTTTCTACCTGTACCATTTCTTTCACAGTATATCCACTAAGTTCACCCAGTCCTGTAAAAGAAGCAGTCCAATTATTAGCTTGACTTAATTCTACCGCCAGAACATTATCTGCACCGTCTGTGACAAAGCGGTCTTCTTTATAAAGTGCGACATATATAGCTGAATGTTCTATTGTTTCAGCATCTGACCAATTTTTTATTACTGTAAGTTCTCCATCGCGTACATTTGTAATGGTGGTGGTAGTGCCACTTAAACTATACTTTGCTGTATACCCTTCAACATCCTGCTCTGTAATTGTATATTGAATTTCTGTACGCTCTGCCCTTCCATTTGCATCATAGTCATAATAATACTTTGGTAAAGTATTCCAAGTATAAGTCCATCCATTTTGGTCATTTAACACTTGGGTTAAAGGATTCAACTGCACATTCTTTCCAGGTACTTCCGCAGTTAATACTACTGTCACTTCCGGATGGGAGCTTAGTGTATCTTCCCAAACTTTATTGACTGTTTTCGACACTTTATCAATCTGAATTATCGGTTTTTGATATAACGCTGTCTGCTTTTCATTGTCATTTTCCTGATATTCTACATATGCTTCATTGTTTACATTAGAGTAGAAACCATTATTTTTATCAGGACTGCTATCATACCAATCGTTAATATCAGTTCCTTCTTCTCCTGTCGCATTATAACCATTTGCACTTAGACACGCATTTGTCACTGGTATTACATCAAACGATACTCGATAAAGAACATTATCCGGCAGTTCTTCTCCTTTTAAAATATTAACAGATATTTTTTTTGTATTTTTATCAATCGTTTTAGTATAATCTTTCTCTTCTACCAAACGAACAGGATTCCCTATTTCTTCTCCATTATCATTCAAAGTATGGGCATACACTTGCAAGGTTGGATTCAGCTCTGCGAACTGTACATAATCACTTAACGTATCGTTTATCACTACATTTTTATATGCAGGCGTTAAAATGTCAGACGCAATCTTACCGAAAGACTCTTGCATTTTATCTGGGTCATTACCCATTAATCGTTGACCATTTCCAAACAGCTTTGCTATGTTTGTACAGTTATTACTTCCGTTCTCCGTTGCATCCACAACATAACTGGTAACATAGTCGCTGTTTTTTAAATATCTTGTGCTTTGTAATTCCGCTTTTGCATAAGCATAGGATGTCCCTATACTTTCATTCTGCCCGTTTCCTGCGGTATATCGTCCCCAGTCATCCGTGCTATAATAATAAGTTGGATCACCATCCGTAAGAAAGACCACTACCTTTTTACTATTTGGATTAGAGTTGATTCTGCTTGATAAAGTTTCTTCAGCTAACTGAATAGCCGCCTGCCAGTTAGTACCACCAGAACAATTCTTACGGTTATCATAACCGTCCGTTCCATCTCCGTCTTGTGTCGTTAATTCAAACGAAAAATTATCTATATCCGTCCAACTCTCAACAAGCCAAGAATCATCTTTATATTTTTCACTGCTAATCCAACTTCCCGCAGCTCCACTAAATGTAATCGCTGCAACATTTACGTCTGTTTCTGCTTTGGATAATTCTGTTTTTAAAGTAGTAATTGCACTATTTACATTTTGATATTTATATCCTCCCCATGGCCATTGACCACTATAATCTGCCATACTTCCTGAACGGTCTATAATCAGCAAAACATCTATAGGATCTGGTTCTTCCTGAGCTCCTGTAACATCTAATGCTATTGTATAACTTCCATCATTATTTTTAGCAATGGTCTTTTGATGGTCTGGTTCTCCCAATTGAGGAACAGATGGCGTTGGATCTGGATCCGGATAATCTCCCGGATCTGTCGTTTGCTTTATTTGATATACATAATAGATGTAAACACTTGTAGTATTATTTTTTGATAAGCTCACCAGTTTTGTTTCACTTCCATTAATATTTGTATAGGCTACCTCGTTATCATCATCATTATCATATATTAAAGCCACCGCTTCCTTGGCATCTAATGAATATTGCTTTCTTGTGCTCACAACTGCTTTTTCGTACTCATATATGCCACCCTGCTCATATTTGCTTGCATTGGAATAATCAGATAATGCTATTTTTTTATTTCTTGTTTCACCTGTAAACTGATCAATTTTCTTTAGTCCATTTTTATCCGAAAATTCTACGTAATAGCCATTCTCATTGATGTAGCCATATGATGCATGAATTGTTACCCTATAAGATTGAAATCTATCATTTTTTTTCCAGACAACTGAATATGCGGAAAAACTATCCGTTACAAATTCCGTCTTCTGAATTTTATTTCCTTCGGTTGTGTCTATGGCTGTTAACTGACCATTCTCGCTCAAATCTACAACCTTCTGGACCGTTCCATTTTTATTTTCTTCCAGATGCATCACCGTAACCTGTATTTTTGACTCACTTTCAGCGCTTTCTGCATCCTGTGTTTCATCTGTCAATTCTATCTCCTGTAATTCATCCAATGGATAATTCAGCCAATCTGGGGAAAGCTTGTATTGTCCAGACTTTCTATCTATCCTTACCTTTGTTGCATCCGACAAACCATGTGTTTTCTTTATCAGAGCAATCAGCTCATCATCTGACATTTTTTCTATGTCATAATTCTTTTTTTCTTCTGTCGTCTCTTTTGTAGATTCAGCAGTATTTTTCTTCGTCGCTTTGTTCACTTCTACCGGAATTGATGGTGACTTATAATTAATTTCTACCTTCACTTCACTGTTCGGTTCAATTTCATTCCCATCTTTGTCCACAAAGGTAATATCATAAGCCAAGAAACCTGCAATCTCTGTCTCGGTTTCAGCAGCTTTTTCCTGAATTTTCTCTTCTACTTCTGCATACTGTGTCTGTGTGTCCGCGTCATCTTTCAGAATCGGAACGACTTTCAGCTCTGCGCCTTCCGGGATGGCTCCCTCTGCCACTTCGCTGACTGTAATAACAACATCATCGTTCGTGTATGTCAATTCTGACACCGCGGTCTCATCTTTAGCTTCTGTTGAGTTCTCTTTATCAGTCTCTTCTTCCGTTGTTTCTTTTGTCTCTTCAGAAGTGCCAGAGGTCTCCTCCTCAGAAATCTCTGATGTCTCATCTTTTTTATCAGAGTCGTCCTCTGCTCCTGTTGTCTCATCTTTATCGCTTGTCTCTGTGGCTTCCGTTGTCTCTTCCTTTGCTTTCGTGGTTGCCTCAGTTGTAGCGTCTTCCTTATCCTCTGTGGTCGCTTCGGTGGTTTCTTCCTTCTTTTCGGTGGTTTCCGTCTCCGGAGCGGATTCCTCATCGGATTGTTCCGACGTATCTTTTTCATCATCTGCGGATTGTTCTTCCTCAGACGCACCTTCACTCTTTGCTGTTCCGGTCTCTTTTACCTGTTTTTCCGTAGTCGTAGTCGCTGCTGCCGGAGCATCCGCCAGTATGGACACGCTGTTACAGATAACTAAAACCATGCAAAGCATGAACGCTATTAATTTTTTCCTCATTTTACTCTTCATGGCTGCCTCCTCCTGTTTTTTCGTCGTTCTGAACCAAAGCTTCATCTATTAATTTCAGCATTTCCAGTGCGCTTCGGAAATACTGCTCGTTCTGTTTTTCGACCCAGAGAATACTTCCCTGCCACGTACTGTTTTGCCTGTCCAGAATCTTCAAAATGAATGTCTGATCTTTTTTGTAATCTTTTGCTCTCACATTCTGGCACTCCTTTCTGGGCAATTTCATTCATTTGTCATGAATCTCTGGTCTCGGGATTTTCCCTTTTCGCATAGAATCCATCAGGGTTTATGCTTATCATGAAGTTATTATACAAAGAGAGGCATTACCGAAAACATTACATTTAAGGTATTTTTTAAACTTTTTGTTCACTTTATTTTTTGATTTTTGTAATATTTTTGTCACGGTTTTTCTGTATAGGTGTAATGTTTCGAAATGATGTTTAGATTTGTATAATTAATTTCAGAAGAAAAAAGACATGGTATATATATATCAGATAAAAATACATTAATATATTTCTTACCAAATATATAAAACCATGTCTGATGAAATTTATATAATGAGATAACAGTTTAGAAAAAATTACTGGATGTTATTTATGACATAACTCAAAATTTCATAAAACAAATCATATTTTTTCCGTATATCCATCATTCCTATCCATAATAGACTTTTTTATGATTAAAATCAATAAATTTATTAAACACTTAGATTAATTTATTACTATTTATTATAGTATATTTTTTAAATCTTTAACAAAAGAATATTCTGCAAATTCCCTATTCTTCAAAATAAAATTAATTTTTTGAGGTTGAAATTTTCCATTCTTTATAAGTTGCATCATTAATTTATCATCCATTCTATATAAAAACAAATCACCAAAATGCTTTTTTTCATCATTAATTGGAATTGCATTTGAAGTATTGTTTTCCAATTGAAAAGTATCAAAAAAATGCCCCATCAGCATCGTCGGTTGCCGTGTTTTATTGTCCCTTTCTACAATGCGTAATTTATGTAATCCTTCATTTTTAGGTACAAATGGTTTTTTATATTTTTTTGAACAATAACATCCAATAAGATTAGGTTCTATTCCTGCTCTTTTTTCTTGATTTATTTGAGCCAAATAATATTCCCAATCTGTTCTATTCTCACCATTTTTAATAGGATAAGAATAATTCACACCTTGGGCTTCAATCAAAGTATAATATTGTTTTATAGTGACCATCCCAATTCTTACAGAATTATCATCTTTTTTATGAATATGCAACCACTGACCTCTTAACCATAAATTTTTATTTTTATAAATCCATAAAACTGTTTTCAATTTATTAATTGCTTGAAAAATTATTAAATATATTATACTAAAAACTATAAATTTAATAATGAAAGCCAAAAATTGTATCAAATATTTATTATCTATCATATTAGAAAAATCAATTATTTGCGATGTTGGCTCAAAAAATAATATATATATTTGAATAATAAATACATATATTACAGCAGATAATTTATATATTTCCTTATATATATCTGTAAATTTCTCTATATTATCCATTTTGTTTTTCATTTCTTATTATCCTTTCTCTTTTATTTATATTCAGAAATAATTTCATATATTGGTTTATGTATTTTAGTATTACTAGCAATAATAGATGTCTTTTTTGCAAATTGTATTTTATTATTATCAAAATCTGTTATTTTTCCTCCTGCTTCTTCTAAAATAATAGATGCTGCCGCATAGTCCCATGGCTTTAATTTCTGCTCAAAATAACCATCAATCCTCCCTGATGCAATAAAACAAATACTTAAGGCAGAAGAACATATTCTCCTTATATCAATGCAATTTTTAAAAATATTTTTTGCCATTTCAAAATTAATATCTGCGTTCTGTTTGTTCGTCGAACCCGCCCCAAATTCAATAATAGCCTCTTTCATGTGCCTATCACTTACATGTATAGACACCCCATTCAAATACGCTCCTTTATGACGTTCTGCAGTAAAGCATTCTTTGGTAAACGGATTATATACTATTCCAAATTGAATTCCTTTATTTGCATACAAAGCTAAAGAAATTGTACTCATATTATATCCATAAATTAAATTAGTCGTTCCATCAATAGGATCCAAAATCCAACATAAGTCTTTCAAACTTCCGTTTTCTTCCTCTGAAAAAAAAGCAATATTATCATCCATATTCAAAAGTGCTTTTTTTAAATAATTATTTATTTCTAAGTCTATAGATGTCACAAAATCTGCAACTCCTTTCATTTTTATATTATTTTTTAACTCTTGATTAAAAACAATTCTTTCTGTATCTTTTACTAATTCTTCTACCTTTTTAAAGTTCATTGATATCTCTCCTTAAATTACTTATTTTTAAATCATATTAACTGTATAAATTTTATCAAATATTACATTACAGAAAACATTACAATATATCTATATTTTTATTTTACTTATTTTTTCAAATATAATAGTCTGAATTATAAGGAAATCCCTATTCAAACGAATATCCTTTTACAATTTTTTACATTTTTGTGTTGATTTTCAGCGGGATGTGATGTATAGTTACAATATGATTTATAATATATTTTTATATCATTTTACATTGTGACATTATAGGGAGTTGTTCGGGTTAATATAACAGGAAGGAGTTGCCTTTGTCCAAAGAACAACATTTTGATTCACAGGCAGCAAATGATAAAGGCAGTACATTTCACAGAACGTATGATAACGACCAGCGAACTTTTGACCGGCAGGCTTTTGATAGTAATCATAGCCCTGTTTCCTTTGAGAGCAGCAGATATGCTCATGCCGACAGCGATACGGAAGTCCAGTATGACCAGCACGCCAAGGCGCTTCTCGGACACCGGATTGTCCTAGCTCATATTTTAGCGGCCCTGATCCCTGATTTTCATGGTTGGGAGCCGTGGGAGATTCTTCCCTACATTGACAGCCAAATCTACACGGGTGTTGTGCCCACAGAACCGGGACAGACCAACGAGGTCATAAATACAACCGGAAAACGTATCGTCGGTCTTAACACAGAGAACAGCGAACTTTATGAGGGACAGATTTACTTTGACGTCCTCTTTTACCTGCAGATCTACAGCATTTGGATCTGCATGAACATGAAAGAAGATT
>ENA-OPCL01002880-OPCL01002880.1-human-gut-metagenome-genome-assembly--contig:-NODE-2880-length-10587-cov-2.582700_pt1 | contig 10587 bp, 8 predicted proteins | sample MGYA00241251_ERZ501482 | MGnify/ENA primary metagenome ERZ501482 (study PRJEB25962, sample SAMEA2042581) | human gut metagenome | biome: human gut; feature: human-associated habitat; material: faeces... | reverse complement strand
CGCCATGATCTGCAAATAGGACGCCGCGCCCCACATCTGGCCGACACGGAAAGTCCGGCTCTGCCGAAAATCGAAACTGTCCGGGGCGATGTAGTCCTTTGTCCCCATGCCCGTCTTGGGAATGTCTTTCCACGCAAAGCGGAACGGCTCACGCCCGCCGGGGTGCATCTGCCTGACTTCAGTGATGACGGAAATATCATAATTGATAGCCAGGAAAGAAAGATACGGCATTTTAGGGTTAACATTGGTGTTGATACTTTTTCTGGCAATTGTGTATCCAAGAGAAATCTCATTTGTATCCCGTTCAAAAATTTTAGCAGCTTTTTTCCCTGTAATAGCTTTACGGTAAAGAGATTCAAAGATAACTTCGTCTTTTTTCAGAGAAAGATAGTAACAGTATTCGTTTTTATCAATTCGAAAGAAGATGCGGAATTCTGTGGGCTCATATCGAGAGGTTTCGTCAAAAAGAAATGGGAAAGAGGCAACCTCTTGTTGAAGAATAAGATCTTGTCTGTTTTTTCCTAATTCCTTTACCGGATTTACAACGGTAAAGATGAGACATGAGAGTGCCTGAAGTAAATTTGATTTTCCACCGCCGTTTGGACCATACACGACACTGACAGGGAGAAGATCGGATGCGGGCGCTTCGGTAATCAGGGTATCTTTGAATTCTGGAAGGGCAGTAGCCTGAAAATCGAGAGTGGTTTCAGATTTATAGGATTTAAAATTTTGGAACGTAAACTGACATAACATAATAGGACCCCACTTTCTTTGTAATATCTTTATCTTATATAGTCTATCCTATAAAAAAACGAATATCAAGTTTTATATTAAATATTAGAAAATAAATTTACAAAAATATATATAAAACTAAAATAGAAGCAACCTAAAAAGCTAAAAAGCTGAATTGGATGGATGCGGTGACCTTCTTGATTTTAAACTATCAGTTCAATGACAATCCATTCGATTGATGATACCCTGTTTAGTTGGAAACTTTGTATTTATATCAGTAAAAAAAGTATAAAAATATTGACAACAAAAAAAGAAGAATTATAATTATGGTATAAAAATGATGAATAAAAACCAGGTGATTGCAGAATTGCATTGTTAGAGTGGTTTTGAAATGTAAATAAAGTTTAATTTCAATGTTTAAATTGAACACAAACACAAGGTGTAAAATCCGGATTTAAAAATGAAATGGGGGGAATGCGATGCTGGTATTTGAATTGGCATTCAAAATGCAGTTTTTTGAAAAGACTGCATATGAAAAGAGTTCCGAAATGATTGCTCAGGTAATCGATCGGGCGCTGTGCAAAACTGAGAAATATGCGGTTTTCCATGAAAAGCAGGAATTTAAGTTCTATGTGTTCGATCGACCGTATCAGCCGGAACCGGATAAAAGTTATCTGCCGGGAAAGCTTTACACGATACGGATCAGGACGGTGAAACCGGATTTGGCGGAGTATTTTTTGAATCAGCTTCCGGGAAGCAGGACGGATAAACTGCATATTTTAAACGGTGAGATCCGTGTAGTTGTCCAGAAAATGTTAGAAAGGATCTACAGTTTGACGCCGGTGATTATACGGACAGAAGGGGAGTACTGGCGGTGGAATCATTCCGTAGATGCGTTTGAAAGACAGCTGAAAGAGAATTTGCTGAAAAAGTATTACAGCCTGACGGGGGAAAAACTGGACGAGGATTTTGAGCTATATCAGATGCTGGAGTTTTCAAACACGAAGCCAGTAAAAGTCCCGTATAAAGGAATTACATTGTTGGGCGATAAAATCAGTCTGACGGCAACACAGGACCCGAGAAGTCAGCAGCTTTTGTATATGGCGTTGGGGACGGGAGCGGGAGAACGATGCAGCCGTGGAAGCGGTTTTATGAATTACAGATATCTGTAAAGGGGGAGAAGGATGCTGGAAGAACTTCGGGAGTCTTTTCAGGCGATGTTGGAAGAAAAAGGGGAGCGGTTGATTCTGGATGAATATCTGCCGAAAAATGGAACATACAGACTTCTTTTTCTGACGGAAAGTGGGTATTGGATTGGGGATACGCTGGAGATTCAATACGATCGGAAAGAGGGAAAAATCGCAGGCAGTGAGTCGAAGTATTATGATCTGATCTGTTATCTGGATTATTGGAGCAAACTGATCGATATGAATAAGCCAGTGGATTCCAAAAAGGTGATCCATTCCAATCAGTATTTATCCTTTTTTGTAAAAAAAGACAGTATTTCAGGAGAAAAACTGACGGACGAGGTGATAAACGGATATTTTGATGTTTTGAAAAGTCCGGAGAAAAAATATAAAAAGGGAAAAACGCGGGAATTGTATGAAAGCGTAAAAGAAAAACTGGGGGAAGTCGATTCAGAATTGTTGGAAAGAATCCGGAAAATTGTGTTGGAAAGACAGGCTTTTGGCGGGATTGATTTTTCTAAAAAAGATTACTGTAAGTTGTTTTTTGTCTGGGAAAATGAAGATAAAACGAGAGCTGTTTATCAACAGGAAGGGCTTCGATATCTGCTTCCCAATCTGTATAACAGCAATGATTTTAACAGAAAGCAGGATGGAAAAATTCTGGGACTTCCCAATAACAATATGGGGATGAATTCCAAAAAACCATATCTGCATCATTATTCCAGAAAAGTAACAGTACCGTATCTTTTGGATCAGGATGAGACGTTGTTGCAGATGCAGTTGTTTGATTATTTGTCCGGTTTTGCAGCAAAAGATAAGGTAAATGTTTATGTTTGTCCGGATGATGCGATCAGAATAAAAGCGTTCAGAAATACAGAAGAGCCTCCGGCAGTTTCGGGAGGATATTACCTGAGACTGAAAAAAGGGAAAGAAGTGGAAATACATGATTGGGACATTGTCTGCAATTATGAACCGGAGCTTGAACGGATATTTCAATTGAAAAATTTAATTCATGTGGCGACTGATGAAGAAAAAGGACTGAGCAGCTATGAAAAAAGTTATACCAGATTATGGGAAATTCGTGGAATTATAGATCAAAGTTTTTTTCAGGGAAGAATGACTGTAAATTTTTTTACCGCTGCCAAAGATTTAGACATGGGGCACATCGGAATCGAACAGATTTTTCTGGAAAACAGACGATGGTTATTCGCCTGGTTCTGGTTAGGACAAAAAAATGGTGTGGAAACGTTTTTGGAGCGGATGACATGGCAGTTGATTCGAAATGCGCTTCAGCAAAATAGTGAGAATGTTAGAAAAACTGTAAAAAGACAGCTGAATGTCAGATGGTCGCTTTTGGATTATTTTCATGAAGACAGGGGGATGGAAGAACGTATGAATCAGGTCAGGAAAGAATTGAAACAACATTTAACAACAAAGGAAGAATGGGATTTTTCTTCAAAGGACGAATTTTGTTATGCGGCAGGGCAGATGGCGGCATATCTGCTGGATTTATCGCAGGGAAATTCGAAGCCGTGTTCGTGGCTCAATAGTATTTTGGAAGTGAAAACGTCGGACATTGTAAAATCGAGATTGTATGATCTTTTCCGAAAGTACAATTACAAGGTGGAACGTTTCGATCCAAAGTATGGAAAGGCAGTTCAGCTGATTGGGCATATTATGGGAGTGACGGACAAGTTTGTGATCCATCAGGAAATGGTGGTGGCTGGATTTATGGATTCCAGTCTGATTTATGAGAAGAGTGAAAAAGCAGTTGCGCAGGAAAACGGGGGAGAAAAGAAATGAAGAAAAGAGTTTATGGTGTATTGGGTGTTGCAGCATTGATGGCGAACTGGAATGCAGATTTTTCCGGATATCCGAAACGGACAGCAGGAAATGAGATTTTCGGGAGCGATAAAGCGTTTAAGTATCCGATGAAAAAGATGTGGGAAGAACAGGGATATCCGGTTTTGTATATAAAATCCATGAAACTGGATGGAAAGAAGCAGGAGCTGCTTCCGAGAACATTAAAAGAACGATATGAATATATTTTTCAGGTAAAAGATTTGAAAAATGAGAAAACGCCGGAAGTATTGCAAAAGTTATTTCAAGCAGTCGATGTCAAAAATTTTGGCGCGACATTTGCAGAAGCAGATAACAATATTTCTATTACCGGAGCAGTTCAGTTTGGGCAGGGAATGAATGTTTATGAGGATGCAAGAATTGTAGAACAGCCGATCTTATCTCCGTTTCGAACCGCTTCAAAAACAGAGGAAGAAAAGAAAAATTCTACGATCGGAACGAAGATCTGCTGTGAGGAAGCGCATTATTTTTATCCGTTTGTGATCAATCCGCTGGCATATCGGGGATATGAAGAACTGGGCGCAACGACAGGCTATTCGGAGGAGGATTATACGTTGTTTAAGCAGACCGCACTGACTGCAGCGACGGCTTATTCCACGAACGCGAAAGAGGGATGTGAAAATGAATTTGGTTTATTTGTTGAAACGGACAAAACCCTATATCTGCCCAATTTAACAGAATATATCAAATTCGAAAAAGAAGAGGATAAAAATAAAATCAATCTTTCAGAGTGTGAAAAAATCCTGAGAGACGTTATGGACAAAATTCAAAAAATTGAAATTTATTATAATCCTGCAACAACCAAACTGGAGGGAATCCCGGAACAGAGTCAGCTCTTTCATATCGTTACCGGAAAAGAGGTGGTTTGATGCAGGCATTGAAATTCCGGCTGAAAGGGAAACATGCTTTTTTTAAAATACCGGCAGTAAACAGTTATTATTATTTTACTTATGCTCAGATTCATAAAGTTGCATTGCTCGGTATATTTGGAGCGATATTGGGGTATGACGGCTATCAGCAGATGCAGAAAGAGGATCGATTTCCGGAATTTTATGAGCGGTTGCAAGCGTTAAAGGTGTCAGTAATTCCATGTGTAAAAAATGGGATTTTTCTGAAAAAAGTGCAGACGTTCAACAATTCGATTGGCTCCCTTGAACAGGGCGGGAACCTGATTGTTCAGGAGCAGTGGCTGGAAAAACCGGAGTGGCTGATTTATGTTTTGCTCGACTGTGAAGAAAGCGAAAAACTGGCCGAAATGCTGGAAAAAAAGCAGAGCATTTATATTCCTTATCTGGGAAAAAATGATCATTCTGCTGACATTCTGGAGGTTGAAAGAGTGGAAGTGGAAACAACAGATCCTGCAGGTCAGCGGATCGACAGCTTATTTCCGGAGGAGAGTTTTCTGATGGATGAGTTGGAGGCGTACAGTTTTAAGTACCGGGAAACACTTCCTGTAGGGCTGAAAGAAGAAACGAATCAATACGAGTATCGGAAGTTTGCTTTTTCAGATGAAATTGTAGAAGAAGCGAAACAAACAGTCTTTCAGGTACAGGGGAAAAATATCATATTTTACTGAAAATAAGGCTGCAGGAAAAAAGAAAATTTTTACTGCAGCCTTATTTCCTAAAGAGGGGAAAGATTGAAAAATAAAATTTTTCGATCGTGAGATTTGTGTCTGCGCGCACTTGACACAAACTCGATATGCACAAAAAGCGTGCGCAGAAATGAGCGGAAAAGATGAATTTAAGTGTAATTTTTCACGGAGATTGGGAGGTTTATGCACACAGAGATCCTGTTTCCGGGAAAAGAGAATTATTACAGGAACATATCGCGCGCTGTGAGAAGTATCGGATCAGGATAAGTCAGGAAAGAAAGCTGCTGAAAATAGAAGAAAATTTTTTAACTAAGTTAGGTCTTGACAAAGATGATTTTGCAGGAAAACTTGTAAAAGAAATGATAGATGCTGTGATTTTATTTCATGATTTGGGGAAAGGAACACCGGCTTTTCAAAAGAATAAGATGGGGAATCCAAACACGATACCGACCAAATATTGGGGAGACGACAGCAGTCATTCTTTTTTATCCGCGTTTTTGTATCTGGATTTTTATTTATATGAAATTAAAAATGGTTTCAATAAAGTGGAAAAAGAGCAGAAGAAAGCGTTGATTGCACTTGCTTGGGAACTGTCTTATGTAATCGCAAAACATCACAGCAATTTCGAATCTATGGAAGCATATCTGAAAAACTTTCAGTTGAAAGCAGAGGAACTGCAGAGAAAGTGGAAAGAAGAACCGGTTCCGGGATTTTCCCAATTGCGTTATTTTTACGAGATCCCGATAGCGAAAAGTATAAATCAATACTTTATGTGCAGAAAAGCGTTTGGGAGAACAGAAAACGATATTGTACACTATTTTTTTATCCGTTTGGAATATTCGATTCTGGTAGCCTGTGACTACTATGCGACGACAGAATTTAACAGTGGATTTGAGATGGATTGTTTTGGAAAGGCTGACGCTTCCAAATTCAGGGAGATTTATGAGCGTTCGCATCTGATGGAATCGATTCGGAAGTATGGAAAAGAAAGTTATCCGAGAAAGAAATGGGATGGTAAAGAGAAGATCAATATCCTCAGAAATGAGCTCTTTTTGGAAGCAGAAGAAAATCTGAAGGCTGCAGAAGAAGACAGTATTTATTTTGTAGAGGCGCCGACTGGAAGCGGAAAAAGCAATCTGGCATTGAATCTGAGTCTGAAATTTTTGGAGCATGCGGATAAAGTATTCGAAATCTATCCTTTTAATACGCTGGCGGAACAAAACAGACATACGCTCGAAACTATTTTTGGAAAAACAGAGGCGATAAATGATATTGCAGTTGTGAACTCGCTGACGCCGATCAGAGGAAGGGGAAACGTAGAAGAAGATCCGGAAAAATATTATAAAGAAGCGCTTCTGGATCGTCAGTTTCTAAATTATCCGTTCATTCTTTCCAGCCATGTTACCTTTTTTCGTACACTTTTCGGAACTGGAAAAGAAGATATTATGAGTTTTTTTCAGTTATTGAACAGCGTCGTTGTACTGGATGAAATACAGAGTTACCGGAATGCGATATGGACAGAAATTATGATATTTTTAAACAGCTGTGCAGAGCTGATGAATATGAAAATTATTATTATGTCTGCGACGCTTCCGGATTTATCTCAGCTAGTGGATGGAAAATGTAACGTAGTGAAACTGATTCGTAATCCTGAAAAATATACGCTTCACCCGACATTTGCGAACAGAGTAATCTGTAATTATGAACTGCTGCAGGAAGAAATTACGTTGGATCGGCTGCGGCGGCATGTTTTGGAAAATATGCAGTTAAGGGAGAAGAGCGGGGCTAAAATACTGATCACATTTATCAAAAAACAGACAGCTTATGATTTTTTTCATAGAATGAAAGAGGCTCTGGGAGAACAATCAGAATGGCAGTTAAAATTGTTGACGGGAGATGATTCGATTTATGAAAGAGAATCGATTTTGAAACCAATTCGGGAAAGTGTATGGAAAAAGGTAATTTTGATTTCTACACAGATAGTTGAAGCCGGCGTTGATATTGATATGGATATCGGATATAAGGATATTTCGAAACTGGACAGCGAAGAGCAGTTTCTTGGAAGAATTGCAAGATCTGGAATCAAAAACGGAATTCCTGGAATCGTGTATTTTTTCAACTTAGATCAGGCGGAGAAAATTTACAGAGACGATTATCGGATGGAAAAGTCCCTTACACTGGGAAATGAAGAGATGCGGACCGTATTAAAAGAGAAGCGATTTCAAACTTATTATGAACAGGTGATGCATTATTTGAAAGAAATGAAAAATCGTAAAACATCGGAAGAGGGGTTGGAATATTTCTTTTCAGAATCCCTAAAAAAACTGGACTTTCTCAAAATACAAAAGCGAATGGAACTGATCGAGGAAGACTGCTGGCATGTAGATATTATTTTGTGCCGGAAACTGGTGATGGAAGATGGAACGGAAAAAGATGGCAGGAAAATCTGGGAGCATTATAAAGAGTTGCTTTCTGATTATCAAATGGATTATTCGGAGAAAAAAGTAAAGTTATCGGAATGCCAGAGTGATCTGAATCTGTTCCGGTATCAGATTAAACGGAATATTCAGATTCCTTATAATGAGATGATAGGAGAATTATACAGCGTTTATGATGGAGAGCAATATTTTCAGGATGAGAAAATAGACCGTGAGAAGCTGGAAGGAGACCATATGTACTTTATAGATTTATAGAAAGGGGGATATATATGCGAGTAAACGGTACATTGATGAATTATTATTTTCATTGTAAACGGCAATGCTATTTGCATGGAAATCGTCTTAATCTAGAAGATAACAGCGAAGAGGTTCAGATCGGAAAAGCACTTCATGAAGAAAAAGCGCAGAATGAAAATACGGAAATTCAGCTGGAAAATATTCGCCTGGACAGACTGACAAAAGAATATTTGACAGAAATCAAAAAATCGGATGCTGACCCGGAAGCAAGTAAATGGCAGCTTTTATATTATTTGAAGAAGTTAAAGGAAAAGGGGATTATCAGAAAAGGGAAATTGGAGTTTATTGAGAAAAATAAGGAAAGCAAGAAAACTTTGATTGTAGAATTAGGAGAAAGTGAAGAGGAACAGTTAGAAAAGTATATTGTCGAGATTGAAATGTTGGTGCAGCAAAAAGAGGTGCCGCCGCCAATCAATGAAAAACAATGTAAGAAGTGCGCATATTATGAATATTGTTATATTTAGGGGGAGAATATGGGGACGACAAAATATATTATGTCAATGGGCGAATTATATCGGAAAGATAATTCACTTTGTTTTCGGAAAAATGGACAAAATGTTTATATTCCGGTTGAGAATACAAAAGAAATTTATTGTCTGAATGAAGTGACAGTAAATACAAAACTTTTGGATTTTTTGAGCCAAAATCATGTTGTTATTCATTTTTTTAATTATTATAACGGATATTCCGGGACTTTTTATCCCAAGGATCAATATAACAGTGGACGGTTGCTGATTAGACAGGTTCGTGCATACGAAGAGCAGCGGATGCAAATTGCAAAAGCAATTGTAACAGGAATCGGGAAAAATCTCAGTTATGTGTTATATCATTATTATAAGCATGATAAAAAAGAGGTAAAACCTGCGATTGACTGGTTGAAAAAGGAACTTCCTGAAAAAATTGAAAGAGCCGAAACCATACCGGAACTGATGGCTTATGAAGGGGAGGCATGGATTCAATTTTATGGGTCGTTTCAGTATTTTCTTCCAGAAGATTTTATGATGAATAAACGGGTAAAACGTCCACCGGATAATCCGATCAATGCGTTGATTTCCTTCGGAAACACATTGTTGTATACAAAAACTATTTCAGCAATCTATCGGACACATTTAGATCAGAGAATCAGTTTTTTACATGAACCATCAGAAGGAAGATTTTCACTCAGTCTTGATTTGAGTGAGGTTTTTAAACCGGTGATTGTATATCGGACGATTTTTGATCTGATCAATAATCGGAAGATTCAGGTAGAAAAACATTTTGACAAAAAGGTAAATTATTGCCTGCTAAACGAAGAAGGGCGCAGGATATTTATTGAAGCATTTGAAAGCAGAATGGAATCGGTATTTATGCATCCGGTTTTAAAGCGAAAAGTCCGTTACCGAACGGCAATAAAACTGGATTGTTATAAGTTAATTAAGTTTATTTTGGAAGGAAAAGAGTTTATTCCGTTTTTGCTTGAGGAGGGGAAATAGAATGAGAAAAATTTCGTACAACTACGCTTTTGTTTTCTATGATGTAAATGAAAAACGGGTGCAGAAAGTTTTTAAAATCTGTAAAAAATATTTGTCACATTTTCAGTTTTCTGTGTTTAGAGGAGAAATAACACCATCGAAACTCATCGAGTTGAAAACTGAGTTAAACCGTGTAATTGATAAAAATGAAGATTTTATTTGTATTATCAAAGTGATGAATGACGATGTCTTTGGGGAGGAGACTTTGGGAAAAAAGGACATTGTAACGGGCGAAACTCTGATCCTGTAGGAGAAGCAGAATCGTTGAAAGTAAAATAGGGGAATTGATTTACCAGGTGTTTTTTTGTGTATTCCGTTATAAACCCTTTAGAAATAAGGGAAAATGAGCATATTAGGAATGGTTATTAAGTTTGACTTACACTTGGGAAAAATTTGAAAAAGCTGGTATTTTCAAGGAATTTGAGATATAGTAAAAACGGAAAAGCTGATAAAAGCGTTGGATTAATAGAAACATGAGATGTATTGAAATTGCTCATATTCTGTAATTTCCTTGTACGCCCGCGGGGATTAATAGAAACATGAGATGTATTGAAATGAGCCGGGAACAACGTCTGAATGGTTCGAGGAAGCGATTAATAGAAACATGAGATGTATTGAAATGGTCCCTAGCGCCATCTAAAACCTCTTCTACCTGCGATTAATAGAAACATGAGATGTATTGAAATGGAGCAGGCAGAACCGACATGGAAGAGTGAGCTGCAGGGATTAATAGAAACATGAGATGTATTGAAATATGTTTTTGTGCTGGTCCTGTCCCTGATCCTTACCGATTAATAGAAACATGAGATGTATTGAAATTATCTTACGTTATCAATAGCTCTCTGCGTTTCGCAGATTAATAGAAACATGAGATGTATTGAAATACGGATATGAACGAGGACTTGGTTGAACCTCGCCCGCGATTAATAGAAACATGAGATGTATTGAAATAAGCGGTTACTGCGGAA
>ENA-OPCL01002868-OPCL01002868.1-human-gut-metagenome-genome-assembly--contig:-NODE-2868-length-10639-cov-3.255858_pt1 | contig 10639 bp, 10 predicted proteins | sample MGYA00241251_ERZ501482 | MGnify/ENA primary metagenome ERZ501482 (study PRJEB25962, sample SAMEA2042581) | human gut metagenome | biome: human gut; feature: human-associated habitat; material: faeces... | reverse complement strand
AAGAACCAGTACCACCAGTGATCATAAGGGTTGCGTTATCAAATGCAGACATTTTAATTTCCTTCTTTCTCAGAATTCATACTTTTTATTACGCCAAAGATATCTTTTTGAACAAAAAAGGCACATGGAATCGCGGCTACTGCTGTTGCGACAACTACCGTGATCCAACTTCTGTAAACACTGCATCCCCACATTGTTAAGAGCAAGTTTCCAGCACCCGCCACCGTCAACCATATGGAAATGACTTTTGTTCTTCCCATGCCACACGCAAAATTGTAGTTAAGCATCATCCACATATACACGAGATTGTATACGCAGAATAGCAGCCCCGCTACTCGGGAAACTTCAATTGCATTCTCTCCAAGCCAGAGTTTAACGACCATCGGCATTACTGCGACCAAAACAAGCTGTGCTAGTCCAAATAACGCAATCAGTCCTATTCCTTTTCGATACAAACCCCGAATCCATTGTTCCTTTTTTTCCACAAGCGCCTTCGTTACTGCGGACCATACCGGATTCAGTGCCAGTGAGAATAATCCTCCGATCATGCCAATCAGTTTATAGTAAATTTGGTAATCAACAACGGCTTCTGCTCCCACAAACCACGAAATGTAAAGTTCTTTTACATTAAAAAGAACCATAATGATGATTTGCAGATAGAACAGTGCGCCACCTGTTCCCAAAACTTCTTGTGCAGCATTCCATGTAAACGCTCTGAAGCGAGGCCACATTCCTCTAAGTATGGTTGCAAAAATCCATACTGTCGCAATCAAGGCAGGTACATTATTTGCGAGCGTATTGATATACGCTAACGTAATGATATCTGACTCACTGCCCGTGGGTTTGGAACAAACAAGGTAGAGCATTATCAATGCACTGGATAGCAGATTTATAACCCCCGGAAGAACTGCTTTTTGTAGCGCATACAAGATATGGCATACCAACACTGAAAAGAAACGGACACAAACTCCAATTACCAAGATATGGATCATGGTCACCAAGGTATCTTCTGATATATCGCCCGACGAAAGTCCTAGAATTTTATACCAATTCAGCCGCCCCACAACAATTTGCTGCAATGCAATTAAAACTAAAACGATTCCTGCAACCGAAAAATAAGCAGCAGAGACCAACTCTATAACTCTTTCTTTATCTCCCTTCTGTAACGGCTCTACGATTTTATTTCGCAGACCTCCTCCGATTCCAAAATCCAAAAGCATGATCCAGTTCAGCAACTGAATCAACGTAAACCACATTCCAAGAACCGCCTGTGATTCGAAATATCGCATGTATGCCGGCATCATCAGAAGCGACACCAGCATTGCCCCACCCTTTACCAAATAATTTCCGGCCACATTGAGTAATAACGTTCGATTATCTTTATCCCCTAAATAACGCGTCAGCACCTTTTTCATTTGAATCATTTTCTATTTTCTCGCTTTTTCACAGTATTCTCGCTTGGTAAAGCAAATCGTGTTTTCCTCCACCTTGCCCGATATTACGGTTCCGGCTCCAATTACTGCACCATCAGATATTTCTGCTCCTGCCAAAATCTTGCACCCACAACCAAGCCATACATCCTCTCCAATTTTCGTCGGATGTACCGATAAGGGCTGTTCACGCATATTTTTACCCATGTGCATTCCATGGTTGCAATCAATGATATAACACTGCGCTGCAATCATGGTGTTTTTGCCAATGACTATATCCTGTGCGGCGCATATAATCGTTCCATCCCCGATTGAAACATTGTCCTCCAACGTCACTTTTCCAGGTCCAAAATATGAACGTTTGGATACAGTGTCACGTTGCGCCCAAATTTAATGTTGGGATTATTTAGATAAACTTTTCCCAAAATATGAACAAATCCATCCGGGTGGTATAGCACTGATAATTGAGTGTACTTGAGTATTCTCCAGCACTTTTCAATCAACCGCCTCATAAACCAAATTGTCTTCACATTTTATCCTTCCTCTCTTGCAAATAATCCACTCGGATCTGAAAACTTCTCAACTGATTTGCGTATCCAGTCCTCGCTTTTATCCCACCACTTTTCTCTTTCCATCTCAGAAATCGTTTCATCCGAAAAACGATAGCGCAAAATTTTTGCAGGACACCCAGCCACTACCGCATACGGTGGAACATCTTTTGTAACGACCGATCCGGCTGCAATCACAGCGCCGTCACCGATATTCAACGCTTTACTTCCACACACAAGTGTTGCTCCCGTACCGATCCATACATCGTTTCCAATTTTGCAGAGGTATTTATGGTCTTCATCGGTATAAAAGAACTCTTGCGTATATAGCTGTTTTTTTGTAAAAGAATTTCTGATAGCGGAATAGGTGTAGGGAGATGTGCTCAAATAATTCATTGGGTGATTTCCTGCGGCTAACGTCACATGCGCCGCTATTGAACAGAATTTACCGATCTCTACTTGCGGCAATTCGCAGTAATCTCCCATGTATGAGAAACTGCTTACCCCCCCTCCTTGAATATTACAATGAGATCCAATTTTTACATTTTTTGCAATTTTGGCCCCTCGAACTTTTGAATCTCGGCCAATTTCAATGCTGCTGCTTAAGTTGAAGCGTAGCCATTGTGCCAAATTTGCAGTTTCCCTTAGCAGAGACTTTGCACCTTCGCGAATAGACATCTTTCAGTCCCTCATCTTTTACCGTTTCCAAAACACATTGTGCTTTACAACACCGCTTGTTGTTATCAAGCAGTGTTTTTCCTGATAAGTTCTTGTTACCGTACTATTTGCTGCAACAATACATCCATCTGGCACTGTACACCCTTTCAGGATCGTTGTCCTGCAGCCCACCCAGACATCATCGCCAATCATAATTGGTCTCGAAACCGGCTTTTCCATTGCTCCTTCTCGAATCGGGTGAAAATCCGAGTCCATCACCAGATCGTCCCAGCTCAACATCACGTTTTCGCCCAAAGCAATATGCTCCATGCAAATCACCTGCGAATTAACATTTATGCTGGAGTTTTTTCCGATTTGAAGCGTTGCGCCCTCAGCACAGCTCAACTTCACACCGGCTGCGATCCGAACGTTCTCTCCAAAGCAGACTGTCCCACTCACATGCCAGATACCTCTTTGATATTTAGGATCGCAAATTCCAGTACCATCAAAGCCTATCCGTACATTTGCTGTCTTATAGGACTCAATTTTTCCCCCCCCCCCCGTAAATTTTTCAACATAACATTCTTGCCGACCAATACAGGGAGGCGAAATCCCTTGATTCCAAAATAGTGAAAATTAAAGCGCAGCGTTTTTAATATCGATGCATCTAGCAGAGTGCTCATTCCGTTCATCCTCACAACTATCGTCTTGTAGCAATGCCGCTGACATATATAGCAACATAAACACGCCCAGCATAATTTCAGTGCCAAAATTAAGACCAATAAATGCTAAAACAATAATTCGTGCACGCCGGGAGCATCGTCTACAAACCCTGTAGAAACCAACCGCATAAAGCAATACTCCTATTGTCCCAAGGCAGTAGTATGTTCTTATCCATCCCGGAAGATAACCAGCTTCCACATCCTGCATACCGTGTCCGAATAAAAATTGCAAAACATTCGTACCTTCAGACATTGCTGCTTGAATATCAATAAAGTGCGACTGTGATGAAAGCCCCTGGCCGTTTACAAATGTATGTCCAATAAAAGAATCCACATATCCGCTTTTATACAAAAGAAAGGCACATAGCGGCAGCAATAACAACATTACAATTATTATTTTTTTAGGTAATCGGTATAGAAAATCCTGCGGGTAAATCAGCATCCACGCCAGTAGCAAAATAATAAGACCAAATGCACCTGTAGAAGAATGCGATATGACGATGCCAAACACATAAATCAAACAAAGTACGTTCTTTCGTTTATCTCTATATACAACAAACAGTTCAACCAATAGCGCCATCAATAGAAAAATGGCAAATGTAGAAGGTTCTGAGAACCACGCTCGCGGACGAACGGTCCAGTTATACGCAATCCAACTGTCTTGCTGCTCCTTTAACCCTGTACGCAATACAGGCAAAAAAGGAAGATATGGACTCAGTGAAATATGGGCATAGGTACCGAGAAAGAACTGCAAAAATCCATAGACCGTGCTGGATACACCAATAAATCTAACTGTCTTTACAAAATATTCTTTTTGTAAGTTCTTCTTCAATATTGCTATTCCAAATATATAAAGCGCCAGTTTCCATGCCGTTCCCGCTGCATCTATAAAATCAAGTTGGTCTGATGCAAAAAGGAGAAGAAGTATAGGTTGTACAACCAAATATATGATCAATGGTACAAACGCCTTATCATAGACCAATCTATATTCCCTTTTAATTATTTCTGCCATCACAAAAAACAGCAAAAGATAATCCGAAAAAGTCAAGAACGGTAGTATTTCAAATCCATATAGTATTAGCATCGGGAATAGCGGAAGTATTATACTATACCACTTCTCAATCGACTTTTTCGTCATTTCAGTTCTCCGTCTTTTCTTTTTGTTTACGCATTTTTTGCACGCATTATTTCTTCCGTTATTTTTTTAGCTGAATACTCCGGTGTACTCATCTCAAATTCCTTCATCAGTTCTACTGAATCTACTTTTTTCCCTATAGTATTATTCAGGAATTGGAGCAGCCCGCTAATTTCCGCGTCACGATTTTCTGCGTACATTTTCACAACGTGCCCGGATGCATATTTATGCAAATAATATGCATTCGGGTCATCCAGATGACCCGAATAATGAACCACTGGTTTTCCGTAAGACATACATTCAAATATCTTTGCAGAAATCTGATCGCTGGTTTTCAACGATACAATCACATCGGCCGTTGCCATAATACTCTCCAGCGTAGCAGCATCCACATATCCATGGACCCGGACATTCAGCTTTTCCTTATTTGCCATTGCGGCAATGCGATCTGCCTCTGCTCCTCGTGTATACAGATGTAACACTCTCTTCGGCGAATTTTCGATTTTCTTGAAGATTTCCAAAAGCTGATTGGGATTATAGTGCGGCCCTCCAATAGAACCCGCATATACCCAGTGCTCGCCATCCTCGCCGAAATCATACCGTGGAATCTTATCGATATCCTTCACTTTGAAGCGTGGCATATCAGACTCTCTCAACTTACTGCGATACGAATCATATCTCGGCAATTCATAATCCTCTTTTCGTGAATGCATATAAAAATACGCATCACAGTTTTCGAGGATTTTTTTCTCCCAGATAAAGGCATCGGCAAACGTCTTACTGATATGCTGCTCAACAAAAGTCTTACGCAGCGTATCCACACAGAACACAACATACGGAACATCCGGATATTGGGCTTTGAATTTGCATGCTGCAATGTTGGAATCCAAGGGATTTAATATAGCAACTACACCATCGTAGCAGTTTTTCTCCTGAAGTTCGCACATCTTTTTATAGATTCTGCGAGGAAAAGAAAATGAGTAAAACGGCTGCCATGGTAAAAGGATGGTTCCTTTGACTTTTGACAGTACATTTGCTAATATATGTGCCATCTTACCCTTTTGGGTATTGCGATAGGTATCCGCATAATAAAAAAGGCGCAATCTTTCATCGGTCTTCACATAATAGACCGCATTGCCCTCCCACCGGTCAGGCATCCCATCAAAGTCACCATACGCCAATACATCAACGGAATCGCCCTGCTGTGTCCAGACCCGAATCAATTCTTGTGCACACATTGCATTTGCGTATGGACGGGGGAAGTATTTATCCGTTAGAACTAGAAGTTTCATTTTATCTCCCAATTGTTTTCCTCGTGAAATCTGATTTTAAAAGTAATTCTCCTGATAATTCAGTTACATCTTCTTCCCACAAAAAAACTGTTTGATGTAATATATTGATCTATCAAAGGCAGGCCGCATATCGCCTTTAAAGAACAGTGCAAAATCTTTTGTTTTTCCAAAGTCATCTACCCATTCCAGCAATTTCACTCTTTTCTTTAGTACATTGCGAAAATCTGCAAATTCTGTCATAGCATAGCTATCACCGTGTGGATTACTGCCAATATCGACCTTTTCACCAATACAATCTAGGAACCAAGCATACGGATAATAATATTCTTGCTGAATTCCCATATATACGTCACCAGAATTTCGGTAGTTTATTTCATTAAGAAGAACTTCATCTCCAACCACAAACAATTCAATATCGTACAAACCGTAAAAACCGCTTTTCTCCAGCTTCTCGATGATTGCTCTGCATTTATCCACGATAGTCTGATTCGTTATTATTTGGGAAAAAGAATTCGTTCCGCCTTCGGGTGGCCATGATCGAATTGTCTTTGTTGGAATAAGGCAAATATATGGAGACTGTTTTAAAGTACAACCAAAGACATCTATTTCGTAATCGATTTTCAGATATTCTTGAACTAGTGCTCTGCAATAGCCAAATGTTTTATATGAGTACAAGCATTTTCCCAGTTGATCTAGTGTTCGGCAAACTCTAATATCTTTTTTGTTCCCTTCTGAGCTAATTACAGGTTTAACTATGCACGGTATCACAATATCTTGTGGAATATCTATTTCATCTTTCAATGAACAAACCCACGTTTTTGCCATTTTTATTCCATTTTTCTTTGCAAATTCGCATTGTTCGTTTTTCTGCATCAACTTTGCAATCAGACCTTGTTGTTGTCCGATAGAGGGAATGTGATATCCTTCAAATTCATTTAATCTATTGTCCAGACCATGTGCCGCAACATCTGAATATGGTATCACAACATAATTTTGACGATTTGCGTAGCTTTGCTTTATATAATCTAAAGCTACATCGATATTTCGAAAAACAATACAAGAATAAATATATTTTGATTTTCTCAAAAAGCTATCTTTGCATTCATCTACAACTACCGCATGGACTTTCACACCGTTTATACCTAGTATTCGAGCTAATCCTAAGCCATTATGGTGATTTCCTCCAATAATAATTGCCTCGTGCTCCATCTTTACTTACCTCATGAATTTTTATGTTTCAAAAAATAAATTTTCTTTAGGATTCTATCAACTATGTTTATCTTTCTGGTTTTCAAATAATCTTTATAGCTGGCCTCAACAAATTCACTTCTATTAGTTTTAATGAAATAATCAGTCTCATCAAAGAGTTGCTGACTCATAATATTCGGATGATAGCAAAAGGTCACTGTCTTAAACGGCAACTTTCTTACCCGACCAGACTGCTGCGGTATAAAGTAAAATCCATTTTCAAAGTACACATCATTTGCAATGGTATCGCTGATGATTCGGATGTTAGATTCTTCCTTCAGTGCTTTCAACGTATTTTCGTCAAAAGTATGCGCCGGTGCGAAGAATATTTCAGGTTCAATTCCGTGCTCTCGAAGAATCCGAATACCTGCACAGATTTTCTCTTTTTGGCGTTCCAGCGGCACACCAGCAAATTCGCTGCGGTCATTGACCGGATTCAAACCGCCCTCTCTGGTTTCAAACACATGGGTATAGCCATGGAGTGCAATGATCCAGCCCTTTTCCTTCCAACGTTGGACCTTTTTCCAGAACTGTTCGTCCTTCGGATAGACTCCAACCATATCCGAATCCTGATTGTCTGGAATCACACCCACAATCGGTTTAATATGATATTTGTCCAGCAGATCTTCCATCCGCTGCCACTTTTCAACGTCCATATATTCAGACGCATCGTCCAATCGCATAATATATTGGCTCATCGTCTCACCTTTTCGTGCTGTTCCAAATAAAATTGCTGTAACCAATCTGCAATAGTGCAAATATCGTACTGCTGTATGCTATTGTTTTTTGTCTGCGTTCTTTCACCCACAGACACCTTTTTCAGCTCATCCAGCCACTCACCCTTGGACTGAATCGAAAGCACCTTTGTGTTCTCCGTAAGGATTGCTTCTCCGGGCACATTTTCCGATACTAGGCAGGTCAATCCATTCGCTTGTGCTTCGATGGCAACGATTCCAAGCCCTTCCCACAAGGATGGAAACGCAAATACATCCATGGCTTGGTAGTAATCCTCCGTATTGGTTTTACTGCCGACCATGATAACTACATCACTTATCCCAAGCTGCGTGCATTGCTGCTGCACCGTTTCAAACAGCTCGCCATCACCTACCAAAAGCAACTTGCTATTGGGGTTCTCTTTGTGGTACTCTGCGAATAGTTCCACTAAGAATTGATGGTTTTTTGGAACTGTGATCCTCCCGATGTGCCCCAGAACAAAGGTATCCTTGGCAATTCCGAGTTCCTGACGCATCTGCTGCCGCTTTTCCTCACAAAAAGCAAACCGCTTCAGATCAACGCCATTGGGAATCATCCGATAATTCGACTGTTTCGTAGCCTTTTCTCCATACAGCCATTTGCCTGCTTTGTCGGAACAAGCAAACAAATAATCCGCTGTATGCCGAATTGGCAGTTGCAACATATCCTTCACGATGGCCGAAATGCCGCTTCCATTTGAGGTACTATGGCTGTGTGCAATCGTTACTAAGCCATTCTTTTTTGCAATTTCCAGATAAATCGACGCAGTGCTTCGAACATGACTGTGAATCACATGGTACTCCGGATGCTCCTTAAAGAAAGAATCCCACCACTTGCAGTATGCGAAATGGTTTTTCCCGGTGTACTTAGGACAGCGATAAATTTTGCCGCCCATCTGCGTTATTTCATCCTCAAAAACGCCCTTATGTTCGATGTGTTTCACAAAATCGAACTGGACTTTTTCCTTGTCAATCGCTCTTCCAGCCCTCCAAGAACCTGTAACACTCGTATCGGTGTGGTATCCATGCTCAACCTCTCATGATTTCCTGAATTTCTTCCAAATACGCTTTCACCACGATCTTTCGGTCAAATTCCCGTTCCATTTTTGCACGGCCGGCCAGACCCATGGCTTTCCGTTGCTCTGGCGTCATCTGCATAAACCGTTCCAGCGCATGGACTAGGGCTTCCTCGTCCTGAATGGGAATCAGGAATCCGGTCACTCCATCTTCCACCGTCTCTCGGCAGCCTGCACGGTCTGTGGCGATGATAGGCCGGGCGCTGGCCGCACCCTCCAGAAGCACGTTACTCATTCCCTCCGGATAGTAGGACGGATGCACGATGCAGCTTGCCTGTTTCAGGAATGGGATCATATCTTTCTGCTGGCCATGATAGACCACATCGCCAGCTTCCTGTGCCTGCTTCAAGATCTCTTCGTAGGCAGGATCGTCACAGCCGCCGCAGATATGGAACACCGTGTTGGGGTACTCCGCATGGATACGTTTGGCAGCAGCGAGATACAGGTCGATTCCCTTTTCCTTTAAAATACGGGACGTAAATTGGAAATGCACCGTCTCCCCTTCCGGATACGGGAACGCTGGATGGCTCTCCAGATCCACGCCCGATCCCGGCAGCAACCGAATCTTTGCATTCCTCGGCATCATCTTGTGCGTTTCAAAGAAGTGCTGATTTTCGCTGTTCTGGAAAAAGATACAGCTTGCACCGGCCACGCCCATTTTGTAAAGCCGGGTCGTCAGTGCCTGCAAAGGGCCGGGATTTTCCACTGGAGTACCAAGACCGGTTACATTCGGAAGATACGGAATCTTTAACTGCTGGCACGCCATACCACCGTACACATTCGGCTTGATATTATATGTAAGAACAACATCAGGCTTTTCAGCTTTCAGAATTTTCTTGTAGGTATGCATCAACTGCAGATCCGAGATCGGATTGGTGCCATGACGGCCAGTTTCAACGCCTATCAGCTTAGCACCCATTGCTTTTAATTTATCCTGATGCTTTAATAGCTGACCGACAATTACCACTTCAAAATCTTCATCAATCAACTTCTCGATAACGGCGCCACGCAAATTAAATGCATAGGTCGTATCGTTGATTAACATGACTGCCTTTTTCATTTGCTGCTCTCCTCGCACTTTTCCTGCCCCATCGCCGTAGTCGCACCTTCTGCCACGCCTTCAGTGCTCTCCGGCATGAACAGGATTTTGACGGTTGCCAGCATGATTTTCAAATCCTCGATCAGGCTGGGATGTGCAATGTACATCAAATCCATTTGCAGCTTATCGTAGGGGGTGGTATTATATTTGCCATATACCTGTGCATAACCAGTCAGACCAGCCTTTGCCTGCAGGCGCAGCGCAAACTCCGGCATCTCCTCGCAGTACTGTGCGGCAATCTCCGGGCGCTCCGGACGTGGGCCCACAACAGACAAATCACCCTTCAGGATGTTCAGCAACTGAGGCAGCTCGTCCAGGCGGCAGGCGCGGATAATGTGACCGACCTTTGTAATACGGTCATCCTTGTCGCCGGTGGAGAGACGTGCCACGCCATCCTTTTCTGCATCCACGCGCATGGAGCGGAACTTCAAAATCTCAAACTGCTTGCCGTCCTTGGTCAGACGCACCTGCTTATAGAAGGCGGGGCCACCATCGGACTTGACTGCAATGGCTGTGATCAGGAGCAGCGGGCTCAAGATGATCAGTGCCAGCAGTGAGATCACAATGTCCATCGCGCGCTTGATGAACAAGAACTCCGGGCTTGCCATGTAGCGACCGACGCGCAGCATCGGCAGATGAAACATATGCATCGGCCAAGCACCGCTCATGATAACATCGCC
>ENA-OPCL01002866-OPCL01002866.1-human-gut-metagenome-genome-assembly--contig:-NODE-2866-length-10644-cov-2.104354_pt1 | contig 10644 bp, 10 predicted proteins | sample MGYA00241251_ERZ501482 | MGnify/ENA primary metagenome ERZ501482 (study PRJEB25962, sample SAMEA2042581) | human gut metagenome | biome: human gut; feature: human-associated habitat; material: faeces... | reverse complement strand
GGGAAATGCCACAAGCCCGCCGTTTTTCAGGATCTCGCCACCTCTGGCAATTGCCTTTCTGTCTATATTCTCCTCTGTCATAACTGCTATTTCTGCTTTCATTTTACGCTCCATTTACTGTCTGATATAAATCCCCTGCTCTTCAATAAAATCTTCCAGATCCTGAAGGGCATCCTGTGCCCAGGTTTCGGATTTCTGAAAAGTCTCCGGGAAAAACATGTCTTTTACTATTTTTTTACCTGTTTCTGTTTTAAAGATCTTCTCTGCACTTTTCTTTATATGTTCTTTATCCAGTCCATCTTCAAAATAATTAACCAGAAAATCAGCTTCCACAAGGATCTGATAATCCAGCCCGTCAATATCCTTATAGGTATGATGATGTCCTACCAGATATTCCACTCTGCGGATCACCCTCTCCTGAAAGCCCAGTGCGGTAAGCATCTCTCTGGCAGCTGCCGGACCTTCTGCTTCCTGCGTCTTTCCATCAGAGCGTCCGTATTTTTCCATACCGACTTTGATCCCGATATCATGAACGAGAGCCGCAGCTTCCAGAACATACATCGTATCTTCATCCAGACCCTCACTCTGGCCGATCAGCCTTGAAAGATCATGCACCTTCACAAAATGCTGGATATGCTTCGGATCCCCCTGATAATAATGGATCATTTCCATATAAAGTCTGTCGATTCTGTTCATAATATCCTCCTTTCTGCTGCCATCCTGCAACTGTCACTTTTTTCTGTATACTGCTCAGCAGAAATCTCCTGCTGAGCATATCCGTTAACAGATAGCTACATAATAGTTACATTATAGCGTTATTATGGAAAAAATGTCAATCCTGCTCCACTTTCACAATGTAGGTTCCTGACATATCATCTTCAAAGACAATGCTTCCCAGACTCTGAAGAACACTGTCATTAAGCTCTGTTCCGTATTTTTCTTTTTCCTGTCCTCCTATAAAGATATAGGAAATATCATAACGGCTGATCAGTTTTTTTACCGTCTCTGCATCTGTAGATGTATAAATAGTCTGGATGTCCGCACTTTTTTCATTGAGGTCAGGTACATTATTTCTCCAGAGCCATTCATGCACATACCATCCCAGTACGGTCGGAAGCCCCGTAGATGCAGAAACTCTCTCATATCCGGTATAGCTGTCCCCGTTAGCCTCGAGCACCACAGGAGAGCCCTTGATATTCTGCTTCAGCCAGCGGATTGCCGACGCATCCTGAGGAAAATCCTGCTCAAGAAATGTAGTTGCATCCAGTCCTTGATACTCCGAAACCTTCCAGACATCCCCAAACCAGGAATGCACGGCATTTCCGAAATAGCCCACGGTCCAGAGCAGTACAAAAAGCCCCACACCTGAAAGGATCCGGATGATCTTCTGTCTGGATATCACCAGCATACGGTAAATCCCATATCCCATTGTCATTCCGAAAAGGATATATGCCTGATACGTCAGCTTGAACATAGTATTGGCTCTGGCATTTCCATTTTCATAAATATCCCGCACATATACAAGCTCCGGGATCAAAACCAGTCCGATAGCACATAAGCCCATGATCACTGCAAAAAGATCCGGAACTGTGATCGCCTCCAGCAGCCTGTAAAGACTTTTATGCTTCAGTCCCCTCATTTTTTCTGTGATGACAGACAGGATCAGCAAAACAGTAAGGAGCACCGGAAGTCCCCAGAGGATCAGAAGCTGATACCACAGTGAATGATGCTGTGCCAGTGCCACCCCCTGTACCATCGTATCAAATTTCAATGTAAAGGGCAGGATCACCAGATAAGAGAGACCTATGATCTCCACTGCCTGTACGATCGTCACTGCCAGGATCCTGATTATCTTTCCCTCAAATCGTATGATATTTGCGATCAGGACAACTCCACCGGTCACTACAAAATAGATCACAAAATCCCAGTAATTGGTCCACTGGAACATGCCAAGAAAAACGGACGCCAAAAGGATATGCGGCATCAAAAGCTGTCTCAGCCAGAAAACACTGCGTTCCTGTTTTTCAGGCTCAGGCCCTCTTTTTCGGATCATTTTCAGCCATGCATAGAGCATTCCCACCAGAAATGTCACAAACATCACATTTACCACATGGGCATGAAGATCTCCCAGAACAAAGGAATAGCATGGGAATTCATGTATGGTCTTATCACTGTCATTCACCGGATTATACCCTATGTAACGAGTTGCATCCGGGAACCAGTAGCTGGCTGTTTCTGCCACTCCCTGTATCTTCCGGATCAGCGGCAGTACACAACGGTAGACGATATAATGTACATTTCCCGCGATAGATACTGCAATGCCTGCAGTAACTCCTGCCAGTGAAGGAATATATTTCTTCTTTCCATCCAGTCGTCCATACAGCCTGTCCTTCGTCATCTGACGGACCAGGGAAAACGGATACACAAAGGCAAACGCTGCCACAAAGGTACGCATCAGATTATAAGTCACTTCCACTCTGCTTCCTGTAAGCTTCGTAAGAAACACTGCAAAATACTGCCCGCCATAGTAATAATTGATGGTTCCCTGTGAATACCAGAGATCACGTGCAGGAAGAGTTTTGCTCCGCATCATGGCCTCCATGAAGCCATAATCCATAAATTTCTCTGTTCCATATGCCTGTGGCCGGAATCCTGCCAGATAAGTCCACAGCAGAAAGATCCCAAAAAACAGAAGCTCCTCCCGAAAGATCAGCTGCATCTTTCCTGACGGATAACATTCAATGCCATGCTTCAGCTGAACATGAAAAAGTACAGCACATAAAATGCCAACAGCCACAGATACCCCTACACACACTGCAGCTGTAAAAGGAAGGATTTCCACCGCTACCAGAATCCAGGTGAGAAATCCGGTAACTGCAATGGCAAGTACCTTTGAAAAAAGCCAGCCCCGGTCTTCAAAACCACCAAAAAGCCTTCCTGTGACCGGCATTGCCACCATTCCCATGAACAGTGCAAGCAGCCACCAGGTCCAGAATGTCCATACATCTCCTCCCAGGAGATACGCAGAAAGTACTGTCAGGAGCACTGCTGCAGTCAGCTCCGGAAATAATTCTCTGATCTTTTTTTTCATCCTTCTGTCCCTCCTGTATCAGATCCTGCCCCGCAGACGGATAAAGTCCGCAAATGCCTGTCTTCCGATCTTTATGATACGTTTCATGTTGATAGAATTTTTTCCGGCCTGTCTCGGTCGGAATGTGATGGGGATATATTCCACATAAAGATGATGTTTTTCATAGATCACTGTCATCAGCACATTGGAAAGGAAAAATCCGCCTGGGATACGCTTCAGTACTTTGGCGAGCTGTTTTCCCTCCATCAGCCGATATGGCGTATTTGCATCTTTTACCCAGGTTCCAAAAATAAGGAAAAGCACAAGCCGCAGTATTCTTGTCACAAAAATCCTGGAAAGCCCGTCCTCTCTCTTCTGCCGGTAACCGATAAGAAGCCCGCACTTTTTGCGTTTTTCCCAAAACTGCCAGAATTCCTCCGGAAGTGTCTGGCCGTCTGAATCCGTCTGAAAAATATAATCGGCACCTTTTTCTACTGCGTAACGATATCCCCTGAGTATTGTTCCTCCATGTCCTTCATTCGGTTTATCGATTCCGATAAGACGGTCATGATTTTTCTGATAATTCTGTATTTTTTTGTAGGTCGCATCTTTGCTGCCATCATTCAGGATCACCAGGCGGCTGTCCCCGCCGATCCTCTCCACTACCGGATACCATTGCTCGATCACGGTCCCGATATTTTTTTCTTCATTATATGCCGGCATAATGATATATAAGCTGTCATGTTTCATAGATTCTTATTCTCCCATCCTCTGAGGTATACACCAGTGGATATGTCTCCCTGATGATATCCTCACGACATTCCTGCTGTTCAAATTCCATATCCTCCTCAAACAGGATATATGTGATCTTTTCCTGTTTTACGGTAGCTTTCAGTAGCTCCGGATCATCCGTGGTATACATGAGCACTGCCTGGCCGGCACGATAGCCCGTATCGTACCCTGCAGACCATGCATAATAAGGCCATCCGCAATACAGCATGGCACCGGACATGGTGACCTCGTTCATGGTATATTCCGGTGTCAGCAGAAGATCATTTTTCTTAAGATTTGCACTGAGCCAGTCCGTCAGGCTGCTTTCCATATTTACAGTCATCCTGTGTGCGGAATCGTTGTCTCTTAAGATGATCACGTAATCATAGATCCCCGTTGCACTAAGACAGATACAAAGGACCGCTCCCGCTGCGCGACCGGCCCATTTCTTCCAGCTGTTTTTCACTGCAAGGAAAACACATCTTACGATCCAGCCCCAGAAAACTGTCACAAAGGCATAGGAAATCATCACATATTTATGATTGACATTGATGTCCGGAGTCAGAGATACCAGAAATGCAAATGCCATTGGAAGCAAACAGCCCATCAGCACTACCCGCTGACCTCTCTTCAGAAATACTGCTGCCACGATCATTCCCACAAAGAAAAATCCACTGATCTCCACCAGATACCAGAGTACACCGGAAATGCTTTTATTGTCTGCCAGAAAGCCCCAGTAAAAGGATGGACTCATAACACTTCCCGACACAAAGATCTTCGACTGCAGTTCCGAAAAAAGCACTGCCAGTCCGGCACAGATCACATAATCCAGCTTACCGTCAGAAAACACTGCCAGTCCGGCAAGGATCAGAAGGCCGCCGATCAGCGCAGCTCCGTTCCAGAAAGCAGTTAATCCCAGAAACAGTCCCAGAAGGATCGCCGTATCCACATTTCTGCAGATCCAGGCTTTTTTTGTAAAAAAACGATTACGGACCCACAAAAAGCCCTGCTCCTTGTGACTGCATCCGGCTTCCACCCAATCCATAAAGGTCCATACCGCTACAGCTGCCATCAGAAGGCCGAAAGCCAGATGACGCTGGTTCAGATATACATTGAAATTCCATAATCCCCAGTTTTCATTAGTAGTATAACCGATAAATGCCGTATTTTCTTCCAGAGTCCGTACAAGGTCCCCCGCCTGAAGATGTTCCCACAGATAACGCCAGAACGCTGTTCCGCTGCGGAAAAAAAAGAAAACAATGGCAGCTGCCCCTGCCCAGAAGCTTTTGAACATCCGGTAGCTGATCCCGTAAAGCACCATAAGAAATCCCGCCAGAGACAGGATGCTTACCAGATTATATCCCAGATCAAGACGAAGGCCCAGATACTCCAAATTTCCCACAAGGAACTGGAACATAAAATGATATTTCACATCCTGCCCGCCATAATGCGGATACTGGGTAGGAAAATTATTTCCCCTTGAAAAAGATCGCATCATTGCCGTGTGGGGTGCATAATCTCCGTATACCGAAAAGCCGGAGTACAGAATGCCGTCTTTCATATGGAAAACGTAAAACATCATCCAGGTCACAAAAACCGCCAAAATGCCAAAAAGCAGAAGCTCTTTTTTCAGGATCCATTTTCTGCTGATCATCCGTTCGGATATCACAAACATTTTTTGCTGTTTTTTCTTTTTCCACCGGAAGATTCCCGAAAGCAGCAGGATATCTACCAGAAATACGATCAGATTTCCATAAAAAAGAGGATGCTCTGCCCCCGCGCATATGCTGAACATCCAGGAAAGAATATAGACTGCCCAGGTCAGCATCAGGATTCCCATCCCAAACGCTGCCGGCAGGACCACCCATATCCTGTTTCCTCTTTCAGTTGTTTGACGCGGAAACAGACATCCTGCCATTTCCATTCCTGTTAACATACATAATATAAGATAAATGATTCCAAGCATAGGATTCTCCTTAATTCACGTAAAGTATAGCAGAATCACCTTCCTATGAAAAGGCTATTCACATTTTTTTCAATTATTTTCGTTTTCCTTCTGTTTTTTCAGATATGTAACGATTCCATCAGCCACAGCCTCTGCTACCTTTCTCTGATACTTCTCTGTCTGAAGCAGGGCGGCTTCCTCCGGATTTGTAAGAAATCCACATTCTACGATATTGATCACACCCGGACTTCTCTTCAGAAGATAATAGGTTCTGTTTCCTTTTGCCACCCGCGGCCGTGCAATGGAAAGCTTCCGGTTCATGTTTTCCTGGATCGCAAGTGCCAGTTCTTTTCCGCCTTCCGAATCCTCATAATAAAATACCTGCGGGCCTTTTACTCCGGGATCACTGTAGCTGTTCTGGTGGATACTCACAGAAAGCACCGGTTCATATTTCCGGATCTGTTCAATACGATTCTGCAGATCCTGTGCTTTCATATTTTTTGTACCATTTTCATAAAGACCTTTATCTTCTTCCCGGGTCATTACTACGGCAAGGCCTTTTTTTTCCAGGATCGTTTTTAGCTTCAGGGCAATATCCAGATTGATTCCTTTTTCCTTCAGTCCACCGATTCCCACCATTCCGGAATCCACACCGCCATGACCGGCATCCACCAGGATCACCTGATCTGCTTTTATATTTCCAAATACATCTATAAGTCTGCCTGCAGTTTCTGCCGCTTCCCATGACAGAATATAAAAACAGACCAGCATAAGAACTGCCATTGCCAATTCTATGAAATGTTTTTTCAACACAAAACACCCCCGGCATATTTATTTTAATATATGTTGCCGGGAGTGTTTTTAGCATTGTGAAGATCACAATGTTTTCTTCTGTTTATGACAGGTTTTCTGTGATCACGCTCCAGATCCCGCTGTTCTCGAATCCAAGCTTCCACTCTGCCACACCTGCCAGTTTGTATTTTTTGATCAGTTTAACCTTTTCCGCAATAGACTTAGAGTCCTCCAGCCAGATCTGGTATGTGGCACCGTCCCCTTCATAGGTTCCATAATTCTGACTTGTCTTCTTGTCCCAGTATGTTTCTGCTCCGTTATCACTGATCGTCTGCTGTGCCTGATCCATACCGATGGCCTCACTTGTCAGTGCACCGCCATCTGTAGTCTTCCAGAGCCTTGTGTAGAACGGAATCGCAAGGATCGTCCGTTGAGCCGCTACTTCTGAAAGCGTATCCTTAACCCCCTGTTCTACCCATGGCAGAGATGCCACAGAACCGGCATCGGAGCCTACGTAATGTTCATCATAGCCCATAATGATCACATAATCCACAACCTTGCCCTGCTCCGCACGGTCATAATGACTGGTAAAATCTTCCGGAACCGGATTATCTACAGACAGTACCAAATTATTGGCGTGACACTGGATAGAAAGCTCTCTTAAAAACTGAAGGAAATGGATTCCTACTCCTTCGCTCAAAGATTCAAAATCAACATTGATTCCATCCAGTCCTGCTTTCAGTGCATAAGTGATCAGCTGATTCTCCAGATTCTGCCTTGAACTGGTTTTTGAAAGAACTTCTGTGGTACTCATGTTCTCATTAAAATTATCCACCAGTCCCCATACCTTCAGTCCTTTTTCATGTGCCTGCATCACATACTCCCCAGATGCAAGACTTGAAATATTTCCGGAGTTATCTGTTACAGAAAACCAGGTTGGAGAGATCACATTCACGCCTGTCATATTCTGTACCGCATCTGCGAAATAGCTGTTTGCATCTGTGCTGGTAACCTGGTGCCATGCCAGGTTCACCGGCTCATCCATGGTAAGATATGTATAGGACTCTGTTTTAAAATTCCTTTCATAATCCGTTGTATCCACAGCACTTACTTTTTTCTTCTGAACATAACCGATGTAACCGTCATCGGTTGCCACCTGATCCCAGTCCTCTCCTTCATTCATCAGCCGGAGAACTGTATTCTTCGCCAGTTTGAAAAGGATCGGCGCCTTGATCCCGCCCCGGTAACGGATCACGGTATCTTTCTTCGTGGTCACGGTCTCCACATTGGTAAATTTGTACTGTATCGCAACCCTTGCAGGATCCTGCTCTATATAAGAATCGATATCTGTATACTTTTTTACATAATCCAGTTTCAGATAAACCGTGTCATCCTTCAGCCACACGTTTCCGTCTGCCTTATCTGAAGCCGGTTCCTCTGTGAGACTGGATGGTGTTGCATACAGTATCTTCTTGTTTTCGCTATCCCAGTAATATCTCTGATTCAAATATCCGTTCACTACATCCAGCGGAAGATATACATCTTCTCCTGAAATAAGTGCCTTCTCTTCCAGTTTCTCAGTTCCAAGTATCAACGCAGCCTCACCGTCTGCATTCTGGCCATAGTATTCTGTCAGATCCATCTGTTTCCTGCTTGGTATAAGCTTATTGATCCCGTAAACAGCCCCTCCGGCAAGAGCGACCAGAACGATCAGCAGACCTACCACAAGGACCGGTATGTGTTTTTTTATCATGTTTTTTTCCTTTCGGTATAAAATGTCATAATTTGTTTCATTATAACATATCTTGTCTACATTTCGTTATAAAAATCGACTTTTAATAATTTTTCACAATTTCTTTAGAATTTCGGTTCCCCGTATGGTATGCATGAGTGCAGGGGATGATCGTTATCCGGGGAACCGTTTTTTCTTATGTACGGTCATTCTTTGCGAATAAGATCAAAGCTTACACAGGCGATATGGCCGTCTTCATCTTCCGTATAATCCCGCATATAGACCCCGTTTTCCGCAATCTGACAGGCTTTTGCGATTTTTTTCGGAGTGCTTGGTGCTCCATCGAGATAAAGAGAAACTCCGTTCTCACGATAAAGCTCCAGCTCCCTTCGAAGGGGTTTTGCGGATTTCTTTTTTTCCTGTGATATATTTGGCGTATCCCGACCTCCTTTCCTGGTTAGATTTTCAGAAAACACCAGCAATGGTTCTCGAAAAGCTGCAACTTCCCTGTTAGGATGATACTTGTAATAAAATATAAATAATAAAATGGGGGAAATTTCTCTGTGTACCGACAGACTCGCCGATGAATTTCACACAGAATCCTTATCTTCAGAAAAATATGACTTTAAGTTATCGTTACTGTCTTCTTGTTTCCGGGAGGAGACAGCTTTTCTGCTTTTCATTATACCTGATTTCCCTTCAGATGCAAGTCTTTTATAAAAGAATCAGAAATTTTCTTTTTTCTCCGGTTTCTACATCTTTACATCTTGTGTATAACTGTTATATAATACAGTATGTAAAAGATTAAATTTATTTACCTATAGGATGTGATCATATGAAAATAGAAAAAATCAATGAAAATCAGATCCGCTGTACCCTGACGAAAGAAGATCTGGACAGTCATCAGATCCGTATCAGCGAACTTGCATACGGTACCGAAAAAGCCAAACGTCTCTTTCGTGATATGATGCAGCAGGCACAGATACAATTTGGTTTTGAAGCAGATAATATTCCTCTGATGATTGAGGCTATTCCTGTCAATGCCGAAAGTATTATCCTCATTATCACTAAAGTGGAAGATCCTGAAGAACTGGATACACGTTTTTCCAAATTTGCACCCTTCAAGGGCAACAAACCTTCCGATACCGTAGAGATCGATGGCGCTGACAATATCATCGATATCTTCCAGAAGCTCTGTGAATCCAAGCTTAAGGATCTTTCTCAGAAACCGGAAGAAAAAAGGGCGGAAACTTCCGCCCCTCAGGCAACAGAAACTCCGGATGCATCACAGCAGCCGGCTGAGAGTTCTGTAAAGCTTATACGCCTGTACTCTTTCCCGGGGCTGGATGATGTTATTGCCGCATCTCATGGTATGAATGGTTTCTTTACCGGTGATAATACTCTCTATCGTGAAGGAGAAGACGGTGTCTATCAGCTGGTACTTCATCAGTCAGACTGTACACCTGAAGAATTTAACAAGGTCTGCAATATCCTTTCCGAGTATGGCATCGGCCGCGCATTCACACCAGCCGGTGAAGCCTACCTCAGAGAGCACTGTGCACTGATTGCTGATCATGCACTTCAGAAGCTTCTGAATATCTGACAAACCAAATATCCTACAGACAAACAAACCGCTGTCGGAATGCGATCCATATGATCTGCATTTCCCGACAGCGGTCCTTTTGTTTCAGCAAAAAAGCTTCTGTTTATTACTCACCAAGAAAATCATTGATCTGAGCTACGAGGACATCTGCGTCCAGGCCATGGACCATTGCTGCTTCTTCCAGAGATTCCATCTGTGAAGACGGGCAGCCAAGACAATGCATTCCTGCTCTCATCAGGATCGGTGCGATATTCGGGTCTACAGTGAGCAGTTCTCCGATCAGCATGCTCTTTGTAACTTTTGCCATGATTGTATTCTCCTTTACTGTTTTATCGAAATATTTCATTCCGTTCTGCTATTATAATACGAATCCGGAATGGAATCAACGGGTTACGAATTTTCAGTTTTGTTTATAAATTTATACTTGTATTCTTTATGCAGATATATTAGAATGGGAATAGAATCCCTGGTAGGGGATACATACAATACACAATTTAAAAGGAGGATATCAATTATGGCATATGTAATTTCTGACGAGTGCGTTAGCTGTGGAACATGTGAGGGTGAGTGCCCGAACGAGGCTATTTCTCAGGGAGACGAGCATTATGTAATCGACGCAGACGCTTGTGTTGACTGCGGAACATGCGCTGAGGCCTGTCCAGTTGGTGCTATCTCTGCTGAGTAATGCATCATTAGCTTGATAAGCTGCTATAATGAGTGAGGCTGCCGTT
>ENA-OPCL01002853-OPCL01002853.1-human-gut-metagenome-genome-assembly--contig:-NODE-2853-length-10698-cov-4.810298_pt1 | contig 10698 bp, 5 predicted proteins | sample MGYA00241251_ERZ501482 | MGnify/ENA primary metagenome ERZ501482 (study PRJEB25962, sample SAMEA2042581) | human gut metagenome | biome: human gut; feature: human-associated habitat; material: faeces... | reverse complement strand
ACAACGAGGACTACGAGAAGCAGGTGGAGGCAGGCATGAAAGCCAAAGGCACGCTTGCCAAGTACAGGACCGTGTACAAGCACCTGCAAGAGTTCCTCAACATCCGCTACCATGTGAAGGACATCGCCTTGAAGGAGCTTACCCCGGCGTTCATCTCCGACTTCGAGATGTTCCTCCGCACGGACAAGCACTGCTGCACCAACACCGTGTGGCTTTACGTATGCCCGCTCCGGACGATGGTGTTCATCGCCATCAACAACGAGTGGCTCACACGCGACCCGTTCCGGGAGTACGAAATCAAGAAGGAGGAAACGACACGCAGTTTTCTGACGAAAGACGAAATCCGCCAGCTGATGGAAGGCAAACTGAAAAACGCCAAGCAGGAGCTTTACCGTGACCTCTACCTGTTCTGCGCCTTCACGGGCTTGTCCTTCGCCGACATGCGCAATCTCACGGAGGAGAATATCCGAACCTACTTCGACGACCACGAGTGGATCAACATCAACCGCCAGAAGACGGGTGTCGTTTCCAACATCCGCCTGCTTGACATCGCCAAGCGGATTATCGACAAGTACCGGGGATTGTGTGAAGACGGCAGGATATTCCCCGTCCCCCATTACATGACCTGCCTGCACGGAATTCGAGCCGTCGCCAAGCGTTGCGGCATCACCAAGCACATCACGTGGCATGTGGCAAGGCATTATGATTTGTCTTTCCCTCTGAAAATAAATAGATTGCAGAAAATTACTTCTTGACAGGTAACGATTTAGAAACGAGCGAGGCTCTGTATTCTGCCATGTTTTGCATTACATCAAAAGAACGCTTCCTGCTTGCAAAGATACAATATTTTCATCGTGTGTGCAAGATATGCGTGCTATTTTCACGGAAAAGCGGATATAAGACTCGAAATATTTGTGGTTTTAAGAATGAGGATGTATCTTTGTACCCAAATTGAAGTATGCATGATAGAATCATTCACGATAAAGAATTATAGAAGTTACCGCGATTTCACAGAATTGTCATTTGTTGCGTCCAAAAAAGAAGGTAGTAAAACTAAGGATTTGCCTCCTATTTGGTATAAAGAAATAAATGGTAAGCGTATATTGCGTTTGCTTTTGTGTGTAGGTTTGAATGGGACAGGAAAGTCTAAGATGTTTTCTGCTTTGAATTATCTCCGAATGATTGCAACTGCCAAACCGCAAAAGCCATCAGACAAGCCCGAATACAGACCTTTTTTGTTGGATGATTATTCTTCAACCCAACCAACAGAACTTGCATTGACTTACTATATAGAAGATGTTTGTTTCAACTATAATATTGTTGTATCATCTGAGCGCATAGAGGAAGAAGAACTTAAGATAGTTCAATCAAGAAGTTCTCGTGTATTCCATCGTATTCATAACAAAGACTTAGATAAAGTTGAAATAAGTTTTGGCAATGCTTGTGACTTGTCTAAATCAGACCAACACGATTTAGAAGTTAATACACTTTCTAATGCCAGTGTACTTGCAACATTTGGTGCACTTAACATAGAGAGTTCAATTTTAGATAAGAATTTTGATTATTTTGAGAATCATATAAGTATGGTTCACAAGTCTGACAAAAGTCTTGCTGACAAACTTCAAACAGGCGATGCCGAAAAAGACAAGGCCTTAAAGAAATTACTATTGCGATTACTAGATGATGTCGGGACTAACATTTGTGATTATGTCATAGAAGATGCAAGCTTGAATATAGCGGAACTGAAAGCAAACGGTGCTCCTGAAATTGTAATTAAGGCAATGTTAGAACAATACCCGTCAGGAATAATTACACATAAAAATTTGAGATTCATTCATTCAACAAAAGAGGGGAAAAATGGATTAGATTTTGAATTGGAATCTTTAGGAACAAAGAATATCATCAGATTGTTAGTTGTACTATACGATGTTATCATCGGTGCAAAATCTACATGCATAGATGAAATTGAATATGGTATACATACTAAAGCACTTGCTTTTATCCTAAAAATGTATTTAACCATCGCAGAAAATTGTCAACTTGTAGTTGCCACGCATGACCTTTCGTTACTCAATGCAGATTTCCTTAGAAGAGATGCTGTAAGGCTTTTCGAAAAAGACGAATACGGTTCAACCAATGTCAGACGCAGAGACTATCTACATAATACAATAAGTTTCTACAAAACGTACGAAAAAGAGGTTTCTCCACAAATTGATGACCTAATGCGTAAAATAGAAATATTCATCAAATACAAAGATGATATAAGCGAATAACTTGGTTTCGTTACGTTTTGCCCCTATCCGAATCGGTTGGGGTATTTTTTTGCCCAACCAGCTAAATAATCACGTAAAACGAAACAAAAGAAGTCATATTCAAACGAGAAAGATATTATTTGCGTGAAAATTTCACGTTATTCGTTGTTTGCCATAAAATAATATCGTATATTTGCAGTGTCAATTCGAAATTAAGACCCTGGCTAACGGACCAGAGAGTTGACATTCTTTATTATGAGTGATTTTTACTACGTAAACAAAATTGCCCAATCTTCGGGTGAACATGAAGTTCATGCATCAAGTTGCAGGTATTTGCCATCTGTAGAAAATCGTATCTTTTTGGGATATTTCGCAAATGGCAAGGAGGCTGTAAGAGAGGCAAAAAAACACTACAGTAATGTTGACGGATGTTTCTTTTGCTGCCCCGAAGCACATACAAGATAAAAACTTGGTGAAATGAACAAAGAATGGTATACAACACCTAAGTGTACCGTAGCGGAAACGGTAGGTCACCGCATAATACTAACTTCGAATTTCAATATATGTCAAAGACAGTAGAAAAAGGAAGAAGTGCTAAAACGGGACAATTTGTACCGATTGAATATGCACAAAAGCACCCGGACACGACTGTTGTAGAAAAAGTCAAAGTCGGCCCGACAAAGCACAGAAAGTGATTTTAGGATGTGCCTAGACGATGTGAATCGTCTAGGCTCTATTTTTCAATCATCTGCTATCCTTTTGAGGCAAGTACCTCCCGTATATGCTGTTGATTCTTATCGTCTATGCCAAATAATCTACAAAGTTGCGTATTAACATCATCGTTGTAATCAATAATACCATTCTCATCTGAGTAGTCCAATAAGTCAGGAACCTTCTTTGCCAAAGAGGTCAAAGATTCATCGGTAAGTAAAAAGGCGAAGCGGATTATCTCGCTTGTAGCATATTTGAAAAAGTTTTTGGCTTCTTGTTCTGTAGCTAATGTTTTCAATGCTACACGAGAACGGCCAAATGCACTGTGGTTATCTACGATGGCAATCTGGTTGCTACGCTTTTGTCCTCCGGCATTGGCACTTGAAACGATAACTTTCCATTTGCTTAAGTGTTCAAGCCCTGTAGTGAGAACCTCTTTGTTTGCGATATACCATCTGGCTCTGCCACTCTTACCTGCTTTGTCATTTGTGAAAAGTTTTATTTCTGATTTTGGGTCAAAATAATCTCCATCGTTATATTCTCTTACAAGCGTTGGATTCCGTTCGACAAAATCACTTTCAATAGAAAAGAGTTTCTGAGATAAGACAGAATCGTGCAAGCATTTGTATCTGGCAATAATAGTATCTAAACAAGAAACAATTTCATTATCAAGAGGATTTAATGGGAATAAATCTTCTTTGGGGTTATTAGCATTAACTATTATATCTTTTCCATGGATAGAATAGATGTATTTAAAACCACCACTTCCTTTCTGTGTATCTTTCATCACAATAGATAAGCCATCAGCAATACCGACTTCCTTGAACACATCTGTTGAATCAGGGAAAAATTTCAGGAAACATAAATGAGGATCATTGATTTGTGAAAGTCCAAACTGTTCAAGTCCTTTTCCTGAGCGATGAATCCATCTTGCACCGGGATAAATTAGTGAAGTGTATCTGCCCAATCTGTCACTTATTGTTTGGAAATGTTGGAATATACTTGAACTTCGTTTTTGGCCGTTGGTTGTTTCTTTTTGTGCAACAACCTCTTGATACGGTGGATTCCCCACTATCGCATTGATTTTCATATTCTTTATTCCTGTTCTTTCTGTGATGAATTTATCTACCTGCTTGATAAAATGTTCAGGTTTGTTTTTGATTTGATTAATTAAGTCCTCGAAGTATCGGGTATTTACCTTTGCTTTTCGGAAGCCTATAAGGGTGCGTTTGGTGATGCTCTTTGCCATAGGAGTTTTGCAGATGACAAAGATGTTTTCAGCCACTACCTTGTCCCATATACGCTGTTCATCCTCAATGCTGGACACCGAAAACAAAGAGTTCTTGACCCTTGTACGGTAAATGCTGTATGCCATATACAAAGGGTATAATCCGGACTTAGAATTTATTTCAAGGATTCGGGAATCTGGGGCGAACACATTGGCGGTCACTTCGCCACGGTCAATGAAACGAGGTTCAGACAAGGTGGTTTCATAACCCTTTTCAAAGAAGTTATATCCGCCCAGACAATCGCCAAGGTGCATATTAACGACACGCCAAGGCGTAAGCACCGTTTCCTTGTCGGGATTGCGGAATGTGCTGAATATATCCGTTATACGCTCGATGCGTTCCTCCACGCTCAGTTTGTCCGCAGCACGAGCCATGGCACGGATGCGCTTGCCTGCCGCACAGAATATTTCCGGATCATAGTATTTCTTGATGCTGTTGAACTTCTGTCTGGTAACACCCTTGGGCATGAACTCCTCCCACGATTGCGGGTCAATGAGTGAAGCGAAGTTGTCAATCGTTATATCTTGACTCTCATCGCTCAACTCTGCACCGTAGATAAGCAATGGCATACGGATGGAGATACCCCGAAGAATAGAAATAGCGGCCTCGCGGTTGTTCTTTTTCTTTTTCAACTCTTCAAGACGCTTCTTCTCTTCTTCCGTCAAAGGTTGCTTGTCCTTGCCGCGTTTCTTGGATTTCTTTTCAAGGTATTCAAGTTCCTCGTATTGCTCATCGGTCAGCCCTTGGTTGTTGATGTCCACCTGATTGGTCTTTGGCATTGCCTTGGTCTGGCCGATAATCTTTTTCAGGTCATCAAACTCCTGCAATTCCAAGTCATTGAGCTTCATCAACTCGTCATTATATAGGCTCCTGTCCTCGAAACCGTTGCGGACAACCCTTTCCACATAAACACGTTTAAGCTGTTCCAACATCTTGGGTACATCGAACTGGCTCATCTTGGAGCCTTCGATGGAGATAATAGGACAGAAGTTCAGGAACTCGCCCATAATCTTACGGTCATTACCGCTGGTTTTTCCTGCCTTGGAAGAAATCTTAGCTGTCTCGGCAATGACTTTCAGTGTCCTGTCCGGCGCAAAGTCAAACACATAACACTGTTCCTTGACGCGTCCGTTGATGGTGGCAGGTGTCTGCACACGGAAGATGGTCTGCATATAACTTGATGCGGCGGTATTATAAGAGCCGGACAACATGAATACGCCCGTCCACGCCTTGACACTGACACCCGTGGTCAATCGTCCGCAGGACAAGGTAATGGTACGGGTGGCATCAGGATCTTTGCCGATGGCTTCTTCCACCGCTGCAAGCGCATCCTTGCTCTCTTCGTCCTCATCACCGTTTCCTGCCACATTCACCACCTTGAAATGCTGGAATACAGGATGTGATTGTAGTAAAGCACTCATGGCACGAGCCTCCTTCACACCCGGCAACATCCATAGCGTATGACGGAAGATGTTGCGATATTCCTCGTTGGCAAACGGATAGCAACTGTCCTTGTCTTCTTCGGTCAAAAGATTCAAGAAAGCGCTGACATCCTTTTCATGAATAAAGTTTCCAGCTTCATTGACCCGAAAAAACTCGCGGAAGTTGAAAGCCACATCTTCATCCACGAACTCATGGAGTAACCGTCCAAGGTCGTAGGTATAGATGTTCATCGTAGGCAGGGAGGCGTATGGATTCGGATCACCGAAATGGGTCAAATCCCATGAAGTTTTTGCCCGTTGCTCCATCACATAATCCCAGGTGTAAATCTCATCTTCCTTGAAGTCATCCAACAGATTAAACGGTGTGCCGGAAAGTCGCAATATCTTGGTATTTGCTTTTGTCAGTTCCTGCATGACAGCCTTGCCGAGTTCCGTCTGTGTCCCTTCGTGCGCCTCGTCCACGATGATGCAATCCCAAGCGGTGGCAAACACTTCGTTGTTCTTGTCGAAGTTGCCGCCCACAAGTTCAGAACCGCGCAAATCCTGCATGGAAGCGAAATACACATACCGGCATTTTCCCTGTTTGGCTCTCACTTCAAGTGAGGCATGGCTGTCACCGTTGTTCTTTGAGCCATACGCAAAGTCGGGACTGTCATAGAATATCTTGCCGAAATCCTCGAACCAGCCGCTATCCACTACGGGGCGATGGGTAAGAATCAAAGTACGGCTGAAATCCATGTCTTTCACCACCTGCAAGGCTGACAGCGTCTTGCCGAAACGCATCTTGGCGTTCCAAAGCATCTGGTTACTTTTCTTGAATTGCTTCTTGGTCTTTTCAATGGCTTCCCGTTGTTCGGGACGGAACACAATCGGTGTTTGGTCGTGTGATATCTCGGCCGAAGACAATGATTCCCGTCCTTCCTTCACGGCCGTTATTGCCCGCTTAACGGTTTCAAGGTCAGTGATGAACCACTCATTGGCTTTGTTTTCGGTATCGAATATCTTTTTCTTGATGCCGGAACGTTCCAAAACGCTATGCACTTCCTTGTCGTTGAAAGAACACAAGCCTTTTCTGCTGTTGTATATGGTAAGTTCCGTATATAAGAGGTCGTATACGATACCTGCCGTCTGTGTGTATTGGTTGATGCGTTTCTTCGCGGACTCGTTGAGAGCCTTGCTGTTCGGAGCAAGGTCGAAGACATTGTCGTTGTCGCAAGTGGCTTCGCCCACTTTCAGGCATCCCCTGTGTGCGGCATCATTGATGCGGAACACATATATCAGTTTTAATTTTAGTGAAGATGTGAATTTCATACTGCACTATTTTATGAGGTCGATAAATCGGATTCGTTTTCCCATTTTTCCTGTTTTAGGGTCTTTGGCCCGCCAGTCCTTGATTTGGCAATAGATACCGTTGTGCCTGCGGATGTCATCTTTCTGACAGCCTTCGCATTGACTGACTTCTTCCCTTGTCCCGAACAAGTCGGCTACAACCGTCCGACGTTCACAGCAACTATTCGGCACGACACCTTTAAGCCCGTCCATCTGCCAGACGTTCCATGAAATGATGTAGGCGATATAATTGATGGATTTCAACAAGGGTCGCTTGCCGAACTTTTGTTGATAGTATTCGATAAAGGAGATAAGCATGGATTCACGGGCAATCAGCAAGTTATCGCCTTGCCATTCGTAAGCGTATATACTTTTGTACGCTTCCTGTACCCATTCCAACCATTCGCCGGAAGTTTCCGTGTTTTCGCCAACTACCCGCAACTTACGGTCAAGCAAACCAATGCGTTCCTCAATAGGAATGGTCTCTCCCGTTGTGGTGTCATAGCGACTGACGATATAAGGGGCTTCCCCGCAGGTTATCTCCAGCCGGTTGTCACGTACATAGTCTTTCCAAGTCTTACCTTCCGGAAATTGAATTTTCTTTGAGCTGGGTCTCCACCGATGACAACCCTGTTCATCGGTGTACTCCGTATTGAACACATCCTTTCTTCCAAACCATGCTTCATCGATCAGATTGTTCTGCGCATTGCATATCCATGACGGAGTGAATACCTCTGCCATTTCTCGCGAACGTGCGGTTTGGGTGTCACGACTTTTGAGGATACGCGGCATGATGACATGCCCGTTATCTCTGGTAATAAGACAGGGAAGAATTGGCGAATCATATTGATACCCTTCGCCTAGATATTCATAATCGGAAGTAGCCCAAAAGATATTGCGCTGAATATCCTCCTTGCTCGTTGTATGGTCTTTGAGCAGGATATTCAACAGTTCGGGCGAGAGCCGAAAGATACTATCTTCCAATATGTCAACTTCAACGGGCATTTTATTTCAAGTTTACGCCCGTCTCTTATAGAAATAAGGGAAAAAGGTTCTTCTCTTACCAAGAGACGGATGAGTTGCCTTATTCCATTGATATTGAGTTGTATTTTCCCTCTTTATGGATAATTTCGCAAAACATCCGATATTCCTCGCAAAACAAAAGCATGGCAATAAGTAAGATTTTCAGCGTTTTATATCCTAAAAATCATTATTTTGCGTAATTTTGCATTGTAATATCCGTCTCTTGGTAAGCGTTGGACTGATTCGCAAAACATTCACGACTTTACAGCAAATCCAGTATCTTCTTATTGGCTTTATCCACCACTGTAGTATCTAATGATGCAAGATAAATCTGTGTGGTGTTCTCAGAATCATGCCCCATGCCCTCGCTGATGACGGATATAGGCACATTACGGCTCTTGGCGACACTTGCCCACGAATGCCGACCGACATACATTGTCAAGGGTATCAGCAGATTCAGATTCTTCCCGATTTTCTTCAGCAAATGGTTCACCCGATGAAGTTCGTTGGCATATTGCTTCCGATAATCTTCATTCCGTTTTGTGATAATTGGTAGCAGGTACTCTGTTTCGTTTATCGGATATTTGTCAAGAATCTCTTGCATACACTTTTCCCATTTGATGAATAGCTGTTGCCCCGTTTTACGTCTGCGATAAGAAAGAATCCCGTTTTGCAAATCCTTCTTCCTCAAATAAGCCATATCAATGAATGACATTCCTCTTGTATAGAAACAGAACAGGAACATATCACGCGCATAATCAAGATTGGGCTTCAACGACAAGTCTAATCCTTTGATGCGTTTAAGGTCGTTGAGCGATATGGCTCGCTTCATGGTTTTCTCCACTCCTGTATAAACGGACTTGAACGGATGCCGTTGCTCGGTCAATCCGGCTTCCACCGCACGGTTATAAACCGCTTTCAGGATACGCATATAAAAGGATATGGTATTGGGCGTATTTCCCCTGCTTTTTAGATAAGCCTCGTACTCTGCAAACAAATCTGCGTTAAGCTGGTCAAACAAGACCTCCTTATCATTCATAAAGCTACTGAAACTTCTGAGGGCGGCTGTATAGGTTTCCGAGGTGCGTATCTTTCCCAAGCGTTTCAGTCTCGCTATCTGCTGGCTGATGTAAGCGTTAAACGACTGTTCCTGCCTGTTGTCATGAAAGTGTATGACTATATCATCCGTTACAAATATGCCGGATTGGGATAACGCATGTATAATCTTGTTCAGCCTGTCCTTGTCCCACGTGATGCGTGAACCGATTGAAAGCAGATAGTTGTTCCGCTCTTGTTCAGTAGATAGATGATGCAAGACAATGGTTTCGGAATGGCAGTCCCATTCCGAAACGAAAAGTTTATACTCGGTGTTTATCTGTCTTACCACACGGTTGTGAATGACCTGATAGTAGAGTGTATCCTCCCTGCCGTTCACGGTGGAGGGACGAAACTTGACCTTTACCGATGCCATATCAATCGGATTTTGATTTGATACTCTCCTGCATCAGGCTGTCGGAAACCGCTTTCAGGGATGTTTCATACCCATCAGCCTGCTTCCGTATCCACTCAATGGCCTTCTCGTCTCGGTGGATGTCAAACACCTTGTTCAACCAAAGCAAATCATTGGCATCACATCCACCCCAAGAGCGGATAGCACGGAACCTCAACGCATCATCGGAATACTTCCTATTGGACTGCCATTGCAAGATATTGCCACACAGGGATAAGGCACATGCCACACCCAATCCCACAACGAAAGAAAAAGCCTTGCTTGACTTGATGTCAAAATTATGCCGGTGGATATGCTCCTGCGGTTGTGGCTCTTGTTGCACACCTTGTTCATCCTGCGACTTCTTGATTGTATCAAGGTGATGCAGTATCAGGATGGAAATCTGTGCGTAAGCCTTCCAGTGCTTATCCAACAAGCCCTTAATTTCTCCAGACTGAGCTTTTGCCGTTTCCACAATAGCCTCCTTAATTGGAGATAAATCCGGTTCATTATTTTCTATTTGTGGTTGTTGTCCTGCCACCTTGGGCAATGCTTCCAGCTTGCCATTTATGCCTTTTAAGGCGGTCTTGATTTCCTCAAAGAGGATGAATACATTGTTGTCTGCCATGATTACCAGTTGATTTTACGTTGTTTCTTCTTTTTCTTGTTTTTCAGATACGGGTCGTAAGGTTGTTGCTCCTCCGGCATATTGGTTGGTGTGAACAAGCCTAATGAGCCATTGATAAGTTCGCCGCCGACACTTGAAGTCGGGCTTATTTCTTCCCGATTAGTCTGCGATTGAGTTTGCATCTTCCACTCCCCGTAATTGTTGCGGTTCAATGCCGCATCAATCTTGGAGTAGCTGAATTGCCTGTCCACCTTTGAACCATTGAAACGATAGCCGTTCATCGTAAAGATGACACCTTGAATTTCAGTCGTCTGTCCCTTATATTTGAACTGCACATCTACGCCTTGCCGTTCTAATCTTTCAAGCAGGGTATTCCAAACCTTGCATCTGCTGACCTCCGTCTTCAAGATTTGGTACAACTCATACCTCGTCTTATCCGGCTCACGCAATCGGTCTGTCTTCACTTGCTCCTTGCCATTGGCAAAATGAAGCCCGTACATCTTGGTAAGTTCCTTACAGATACGCTCGCTGCGGA
>ENA-OPCL01002845-OPCL01002845.1-human-gut-metagenome-genome-assembly--contig:-NODE-2845-length-10724-cov-10.435936_pt1 | contig 10724 bp, 9 predicted proteins | sample MGYA00241251_ERZ501482 | MGnify/ENA primary metagenome ERZ501482 (study PRJEB25962, sample SAMEA2042581) | human gut metagenome | biome: human gut; feature: human-associated habitat; material: faeces... | reverse complement strand
CGCCACGTGTCAGAAAGGTGGTGGCGGACATACTGGGCGACATCAGACAAACCGTGTTGCAAACGGAAATGGCAAAGACACTTCTTCCCACGACACGGTTCAACATGAATTATCAAGTATATAAGACTTAAAATATTGCAAGGACAGAGCTTTTTTACAGGACAACTACTCTTTTATGAAAGAAATGTGCTATATTTGTAATGTTGTTTATTTTAGGATTGTTATATCCATTCAATAATAGTCAACGATTGATTATGCAAAATGATAATATATATAACCAATTAGGATATACATCCGAATTTCTGACAGCCAATTCGGAAATAGCTAACTTATACCCTGATTATGGTGATTTAGTGAAACTTGAAGCTGATAAATTCTACTTTTCGGGAAATCATCCAGCGGTCTTATTTGTAAATATAAAGTCGTTTAGTAACCCTGACGAATTAAGGCGTATTGCTGCTATTCAGCATAAAGCATGGAATTATCGAAAGGTTATTTTATTATTTGCATTATCTGAAACAGAAATAAGAATCTATAACTGCTATGAAAAGCCAACCTATATAAAGGAAAATGACGATATTAATTTAAAATTAAATCCAGCAGAATTATTACGTTATGATACGACATCTTCGGATGTTGACACCCTTAATATACTTGTGGAGATTTTTTCCCGTATAGGAGTAGATAACGGGTTACTATGGACAGAACAGCCGAAAATACGAAAAAAGATAGATTTACAAAACCGAATAGATGCTTATTTGGTAAAAAGTCTTATTGAAACAGCTAACGCATTAGAAAAAGATGGTTTAAACAAGAAAGTAATCCATAGTCTTTTAATGCGGTCACTCTTTATTTTATTTTTGGAAGATAAGGGAGCAGCCAACGAAGCTGGTTTATATACAAAAATCAAAAGCGACAGTTCTAGCTATTTCGATATACTTGACAGCAAAGAGGCAACATATAAGCTATTTGAAGAGGTACAGATTCATTTCAATGGAAATGTTACTCCCGTTTTACCTAATGAGAAAGAATTAGTAACCGACAATCACCTTAAACTTATTAAGAGATGTTTTATAGATGGAAATATATCAGATGATGAAACATTATTTAAGAATTGGAGATTGTTTAATTTTGAAATTATACAAATTGAATTATTAAGTGAAATTTACGAGAACTTCTTAGGAGAATTAAGACATCAGCGAGGTCAGTTTTACACACCATATAATTTGGTCGAACTTATCCTTTCAGATAAACTTCCTATTAGTAATAGTAACTACAATGTGAAAATCTTAGACCCTGCTTGCGGTTCGGGTATTTTCTTGGTTGAAAGTTACAAACGTCTTATAAAAAGATGGAAAAAAGCTAATAACACTAACAAAATCGGTTTTGAAAATTTAAAGAATTTACTAGTAGACAACATATATGGAATAGAAATAGATGAAACTGCTATTAAAGTAGCTGCATTTAGTTTATATTTAGCATTGATAGATGAATTAGACCCTAAAACCCTTTGGATTGAAACGAACTATCAATTGCCTTATCTGATTTTTGATTCTGAAGATACAAATATCAAAAATCAAGGGCGCAATTTATGGAGAAAAGACACAATTGGAGAAGTGGACACGCATCTTTTCCCAAAAGTTGATTTAATTATTGGGAATCCTCCTTTTGGGACTAAAAACTTACCGCAAATAATCAAAGAATACTGTTCCAAATATAAATTTTCAAATGAGTATGTACTTCCATTCATTCATAAATCGGTTGAATTTTGTCCAACAGGAGAGATTGCTTTAATTTTTAATTCAAAAGTATTGACAAACACGCAAAAAACATATCAAAATTTCAGAAAATGGTTATTCAATGCTAATTATGTTGAAAAAGTATATAATCTTTCTATATTCCGTAAAACACCAAAGCATTTCGGCGGACAATTATTTGCGTCCGCAGTAGGACCTGTAAGTATTGTCTATTTTCAACATATTGCTCCTGAAACCATTTCTGAGACAATAGAATATTGGGCTCCTAAAACTTACATAAAATCGAGTATTGTTGATGGAGTTGTCATTGACAATAGCGATATTAAAAAATTACCTAGGATTGAATGTCAGAATCCAAATTCTAAAATTTGGAAAGTTGCATTGTGGGGTAATTTCAATAATTTTAGGCTTTTGAAAAAACTTCAAAAAACTACTTTAAAAGACTATTTTGACAAAACTGATAATTGGATTTATGGAAGAGGATTAAATGCAGATAGTAACAATCCTGATTTTGTTCCCAAGCAAATGATAAAAACAGAATGTATTGAAAGATATTTCACAGACCCCGATACATCTACACAACCCAACACAAAATTTTACAGAAAAAACAATGAACAATTGTTTTCTCCTCCATTTGTAATATTCAAGGAGGGACAACACGATACAGAAATTGCATGTTCTCTTTTTGAGAAAAAAATATACTGCACCACTGGTGCTTTCGTTATAAATACAACAGATGAAAAGTTAGATGAAAAAAAGTTTTTAGTTTCATATTTAAATTCGAATATTGCTAAATACATATTATTTCTAACTGCATCATCGTGGGGAATTGAACGAGAACGTGTTTTGCTAAATGAACTACTAGAGCTACCGTCTCCATTTTCCTCAATAGATTCTGATATATTAAAAAATATAGCAACAGCTTTTGATAAAATTGCTTCACTCAAGGAAAGTGTAATTTGTGATGATGCAAAAGTAAAAGAGCTAGAACAATATATATTCAATGAGTTTATCAAGCATTTCTCATTATCTGATAGAGAAGTTGCTCTAATAGAAGATACAATGTTGTTTGGCTTAGGACTATTTAGAGATGGACATAACTCTATTGGTTTTAGGCGAACTCAATTGTCCGAAAACATAATGTATGCAGAAACTTTATATAATGATATAAATTCATTTTTATTATCATCGAACACAAAGGTTTCAGCAACTATATATGATGTACAATTAAATGACCCGTTAAATTTAGTCATTCTACATTTCGGCAAAGAAGTAAAAGAAATTGAAATAAAAAACATTACCGAACTTAGGAAACAGCTACAAGAAATAGACAAATATACAGTCCAGAAAAAAACGCATAGCATATATGTACAAAAACATCTAAAATATTATGATAAAGATACGGTTTATCTAATCAAACCCAATCAAAAGAGATTTTGGACTAGAACTCAAGCTATGGAAGATGCCTCTTCATTGATAGCGGATATTATTAACATGGCTAAATAATGAATATGGCAGGGATTCTTAATAATGACATTATTAGCGATTTTGAAAATAGCTTCCGAACTAATTGTTTGATTTTAATTGGAGAAGCATATAAATGGCTAAAGGATACAAAAAATATAACCGTTGATTGGAACGAGGAAACAATTTCGGCTAATATTTTTACTCATATAGATGAGAATGAAAAAGCGATAGCGTGGAATATTAATGTTTCGGATGAATGCCGACTATATCATAAAGCTATACTCAACAATAAAGAAAGTGCTAAGTCTGCATCTCGTATAGACCTAAAACTATCCACTAATTGGATTGACGCAACTAAACGAGTATGCTATTTTGTTGAAGCAAAAAACTTAATAGAGAATAATTGTACCAAACAGGGACGAAAATCAAAATTAAGCGCAAAAAAAATACAAGAAAGATACATATCCACAGGTATAGACCATTTTATTTCGGGAGAATATCCATTTAATGGTTGTATGCTTGGCTATATAATAGAGGGAACACCAACAAGAATAGTAGAGAATATAAATGAAATATTACTTCAGGCAACGAGAAGTGATGAAACCTTGAAAAAGAAAAAGTTGGATATTCCATATTTAGAAGAAGCCTATATATCAGTGCATCTAAATAATTATGTATTACATCATTATTTTTTACAATTTTCAAAGTCTCAAAACAGTTAATAATTGTTCCTTCCGCAACCATTAGTTGCAGAAGGAACAATATACTAAAGTCCCCCAATTCTCCAGTTATCAGTTGGGAAATGGGGGTATATATGTTAGTTCTCATTCTTTATCAAATACCGTAACTCCGGGTCGTTCTTAATCCGGGTTATTTCGTCCTCGACTATCTGCCGGACTTCCTGACGGATGCGGTCATAGTTGGCTTGTATCTCCTCCTGCATCCGGTCGTTGCCGTCCTTGTCGGTGAAGTCGATAATCTGCGGCAACTTCACGTAACGGGCGGTTTCCCGCTTCACCTGTTCATTGTCCACCACGATTTCACAATGGAAAATCTTCTGCTCTATCCGTTCATCGAAGTTATCCGCTACTGCCCCCACGAACATACCTTGCGTGAGGTTGGATATTTTGCTGGCAGGTATCAGGCTGTCCATTTGGGTGCTTATCGAGGTGGACTTCTCCCGCTGGTTGATTGTCATGCTCTGTCGTTTCTGCAACACCTTTCCGAAACGCTCCGACAGGATTTTCGCCGTTTCACCGACTACCTGACCGCTGAACACGTTACCCACAGTATTTTGGATTACACGGCTTTCCTTGTCCCCATAGTCACGGGTAAGCTGGCTGTAATCCTGAAAGCCCAACAGAACCGCAACCTTGTTGCTTCGGGCGGTTGCAATCAAATTGTCAAGACCACGAAAATAAATCGTTGGCAACTCGTCTATTATCACCGAACTTTTAAGCTGACCTTTCTTGTTTATCAGCTTCACGATACGGGAATTATATAATCCCAGTGCTGCCGAGTAGATATTTTGGCGGTCAGGATTGTTGCCAACAACCAGTATTTTAGGCTCTTTCGGGTTGTTGATGTCAAGTGAAAAATCATCACCCGTCATTACCCAGTAAAGGGCGGGTGAAATCATTCTTGAAAGCGGGATTTTCGCACTGGCAATCTGCCCCTGCAACTGTTCAACTGCCGAACTTTCCCAAGCATCCACGAACGGGGAAAGATAGTTTTCCAGTTCGGGATAACTGCGCAAAATCGTGAAAACATCGGCGTATTTCTTGTTCAACAACTCTATGGCGTGCGGGAACGTGCAATACCTGCCGCCCTGATAAATGCGCAAGTACCAAATAATGGCTGCAAGCAGGATAATCGGGCTTTCCACGAAGAAGTCGCCCTGCTTGCTTATCCAACTTCGATTGAGGTTAAGCATTATCGTGTAGCTTGCTTCGTAGGCATCCGCAATGTCCGACATGAAACTGGCGTTTATCGGGTTGCATCGGTGGCTCTTGCGTGGGTCGTCAAAATTGATAATGTAGAATTTGGGCTTTACCTTATACCCGTCCAAGTGGTTAAGCAAATGATTATAAGCGATTTCCGATAAGTCGGGAAACTTGTAATCATAGCAGTAAAGCGCAAAACCTTTCTCGATTTGCTGTTTTATGTAACTGTTTACCACCGCATACGACTTACCGCTGCCCGGTGTTCCCAATACAAGGCTGGCACGGAACGGGTTTACAACATTTATCCAGCCATTATTCCATTTCTTCTTATAGTAGAACCGGGTAGGTAAGTTTACGGAGTATTCATTTTCGATAAGCCTTGTTTCCTGCTGGAAACTCTCGTTCTCGGTATTAAAAACATCATCCATGAGGTTGTTTTTCAACAACCGGGACATCCACGTACCCGCCATGAGCATACAGATATAGCCCGCCGACAGCGTGGCGATATAAAACACGGCATCTGCCGTATGTGGCAGCGGCAGTTCCAGCATCCACCAGTTCAGGAAAAACAACACGACACCAGCCGCAAGGCTGCAATGTATCTTCGTCCACGTTATCTTTTCCTCTTTCACGCCCTTAGTGCCGATGCACGACAGGGCGAGGAACACCACTGCAAAAAGTTTCGTCCAAAGGACGGACGAGAACAGCCCGGTGGTGCGCTGGAAGTTCCACAGTATCTTGTCTATCACTTCAAACGTCACTCCCCATTCTTTCAGGGTGGAGTAACAGAACCAGTACACGTTTATTCCCACGAATAGAATACTGACAGCCCGCATAAAGTCCATGACCCTTGCAAGCCCTCTCAAATCATCCTCTTGCTGCATAATTGTATGTTTTTAAGTTAGTCAATGCGCCTTGTGCGCTTCTTTTTCTTCTTTCTCTTTTGGCGGGCGGTGTCCTGCGGCTCGTCACCGCCTGATGCACCGCCGCCCAGCAAACCGCCGAAAGCACCCAGCACGGAAGCCACGCCCGAAACGATGTCGGCTTTCGGCGTGAAGCCCGGCTGTTCCTGATGCGTGGGCTGGTCTTGCTGCGGTGCTGACACTTCGGGCTGGTGCATCTTTCCGGTTTCGCCCGAAAAACGTTCGTTGAACACGTTCGCCGAATACTCCTTGCCCAAGCGTGAACCGTTCAGCACCACCCGGCTGTCGTCGTCGATGAACGTAACGCCATAGATGCGCCCGCTGTCATTCTGACGGAATACCACGTCAATGCCCTGCTTCTTTAGCTGTTGTTCCAGTTCCTTGCGGCTGCGGGTAGTCTGCATGGCAGTGGCTACAATCTTCCGGGTGCGCTCTTTCAGTTTCCCGTTCCTGATTGCTTCGCCCGATTTCTCCATTCTGCGCTGCACCGCTTCATAACCCACCGACTTGCCGATGCGGGAAGCCTTTACCGGGTTGCCTGTCTTTTCGCCCTTGTCGTTCATGGCGGAATAGACAATGCCCTGATAGGGCTTGCCGTTCACTTCACCCTTGACTTCCTCGGCGCACACGTTGTAAGCGGCAAGCAAAGCCTTGTACTCCCCGAACGACTGGAAGCGGTAGCCATAGCAAGCCGCTTTCACGGTATTGCCGATTTGGTGCTTCACGTCCCCGGCGGCATAGTCCACCTTTTTAAGTTCCGGGCGTTCGGCACGTTCCTTTCGCTCTGCCGGGTGCAGCCCGTATTTCTTTTCCAGCTCACGGGTGATTTGCTTGCTGCGCCGATGCTCGAACCTGTCATTCAGCGGCTTGCCGTTCTCGTCCACTCGCAACCCCACGATGTGGATGTGGTGGCGGTCGATGTCGGTATGCTTGTACACCAAATAGGGCTGGTCGCCATAGCCCAATTTCCGCATATACTCTTTGGCAATGTCGGAAAGCAGCTGGTCGGTCAGCACGTCTTCCGGGTGCGGGTTTATGGAAATATGAAGTATCGGCTTCTTGGTGGATAGCTGGACGGGCATCTGCATTTCAAAGCTGCGCATACACTCGCCGATAGAGAAATTCCCGTCCTCGCTCAACAGCATCCGGTTGGAGAAAAGCACCTTTGCTTCCCCGCTGTCCACCTTGTTTTGGTTGTAAGCCAGTGCGCCGAACATATTGCCGCCCGTGCTTATTTTGGCAACCATAGTTCCTTGCACTCGTTTGTCAGGTCGATAACCTGACGGTTCAACATCGCCAGTTCGGTGGTCGCTTTCTCCAGTTTATAGAGAAAAGCCAGTGCCTTTTTCTCCGAAAAGTTGCTGTGCAACGCCTTTACGACTTGGTTGTAATTGACTGCAACCGCCCGGAACTGGGCGTAAAATTCGGTCAGCCGGGCGCAATATTCTACTGCCGATTTGTCCACTTTCACCACCCGGAACGGCTCGCCGAACAGCCGGGCGGCGATGAAACGGGACTTGCTCGTAACGCCCGACTGCTCCCATTGCGAGAGGAAGCGGGCATTCTCCCGGTCGTTCAGGTAAAGGACATGGCGATGCTTCGCCGGGTCTGCGAGGGCGGGGCGACCGCCCTTGTTAGGTTTTCTTGTTTCCATGCTTCTTTGGATTAAAAAATTACGACTTCGGAGTGATTTTTACCCCCGCAAGGGGCAAGGCGTTTTCAGGCACGGAAAACGGTTTTGTAGCATACAAAACACACCTTGCTATTTTCTGACGAAAATCGAAATCCGTCACGGACGGATTGGGGTTAGCGTGGAACGGCAAGCCCTGCCGTTCACCAGCCCGGTTTTACACCTTTGCCCCCTGCGGTTCGTTACTCCGCTGCAAAGTAACGGTGATTTATAATGCTGTAAAATAGGCGGTTGGTGGACAAATCGGGACAGCGCAGGACAAATCGGGACACATCTAAAAACGAACGTTTTTTCTCCTTTTATTTGCAGAAGATTTCAAGGTTGAAAGCCATATTTCAAGCAAGAAAGCAGGATAGAAAGCAGGATTTCAAGAAAACGTGATTGCAGGATTTCAATATTTCAAGAAAGAATGAAAGCTGGAAAACAAGATTGAAATAAAACAGTCTTTCAATATTTCAAGATTGCAATATGGAAACAAAGAAAGCTATATGGCTGGATTGATTGAAAGCAATAAATAAATCTATCAACCAATAATGAACGAAAGCAATATGGAAAACGAGAAAACACCCCTTTATGTCGCCTTTTCCACCCAAAAGGGCGGGGTCGGCAAAACCACCTTTACCGTGCTGGCGGCAAGTTACCTCTATTACCTCAAAGGCTACGATGTGGCGGTGGTCGATTGCGACTACCCGCAACACTCCATTGCCGGGATGCGAAAGCGGGATGCCGAGCAGGTCGGGGCGGATGAAGATTACAAGCGAATGGCGTATGAACAGTTTACCCGACTGGGGAAGAAAGCCTACCCGGTATTGTGCAGTTCACCTGAAAAGGCGATTGCAACGGCTGACGAACATATAGCCGCCGGACACGTGCCGGATATTGTCTTTTTCGACCTGCCCGGCACGGTGAACAGCGAGGGCGTGATAAACTCCCTTGCGGGCATGGACTACATCTTCACCCCCATTTCAGCCGACAAGGTGGTGCTGGAAAGCAGCCTGTCGTTCGCAATGGCTATTCAAAAACTACTGGTGAGGAATGAAGCCTGCCGACTTGCCGGGCTGTACCTCTTTTGGAACATGGTGGACGGTAGGGAGAAAACAGACCTTTACACCGCCTACGACAAGACCATTAAGGAACTGGAACTGCCGCTGATGAAAACCTTTATCCCCGATACCAAACGCTACAAAAAGGAACTGGTGGCGGATAAAAAGGCGGTGTTCCGCTCCACGCTCTTTCCCGCCAGCCGCCCGCTGGTAAGGGGAAGCAACTTGGAAGAACTGATAACCGAAATAGTGTACTACATCAAATTAAAATGATATGGCAAAGCAAAGCGGCGGGATGCCGAAGATAGACGAGGATTTCATGAAAGAGCTTATCTCGCAGGGTGTTCCCAGTAAACAAGATAATAATAAGACGAATGATGTACCGCAAGAAACACAAACAGAAACGGTGCAAGTAGAGAAACCGACACCCCGCAAGCGCAAGGGCGGTTCGGGCGACTACCGGGAAACCTACTTTCAGAAAGTGGAACTGGCAGACCGACAGCCCTTGTACGTGAGCCGTACCACGCACGAGAAGCTGATGCGTATCGTGACGGTGATAGGCGGGCGCAAGGTGACGGTAAGCAGCTACGTGGAAAACATTCTGCTGCGGCACTTCGAGCAGTACCAAGACGAGATAAACACCCTGTACGAAAGCCACTTCCAAAAGCCTGTCTGACTATGATAATCTATTGCATACTTACCGGGCTTTTGGTGTACTATATCGCCCTATGGCTGTGGTATCGCTACACGGACAGCCGGACATCAACGGGCAGAACGGATGATGCGCCACTCCCACGAAACGGGGTTTCAGGCTACACGCTGATAGGTGAAAGCCGATACAAGGGCGGACTAATCGGGACAGCGCAGGACAAATCGGGACACCTCCCGCAAGCGGCTGAAAATGATACTATTTTTGCGCCGCAGGCTGACGGACAGCCGGAAGAAAACATTCCGGAAACAGCAGCCGAAGCGGAAGAAACGCCCGGTTACGAGAATGACGAACCCGACTACGAGGACGAGGAAATAGCCGGGTACATGGACGGTGACGATGATACCGGGCGGGCTACGGGCGTGAGCTTCGATGAACTGGGCGAAGCGGTACGCACGGCGAACGCCGACAACCCCACCGAAGCGGAGAAACGGCAAACCGCCGGGACACTGGCAAGCATTGAGGGGACGAACCTCTACGATGCGGTGGTGGAGAACATCAACGGCGGGCTGGCAAAGGTGGCGGAACTGCTGGGACGCAACGAAGCGGAACTGGCTACGGCTGCTGTCCCTGCCGAAGCTGGCGGTACAAGCAAGGAACACGAAGCGTTTGACATGAACGACTTCCTATAATATAATAATGTGTAACAATATGAAGCAACGTGACTACGGTTGATTGGCAACCTGAAAACCAAACAGACAAACGGGACTATCCCCGACCACTAAAATTTCAAATTATTCACCAGCCGGGAAAGGCGGACTATCCACCCGCCGCCCGGCATTAAAAACAAATCACAATGAGAAAGAAAATCTTTTTGTCGGCGGCTATCCTTGCCGCTACGGTAAGTGCCTACGCACAGGGCAACGGGCAGGCGGGCATCACCGAAGCCACGAACCTAATCACCGGGTATTTCGACCCCGGAACAAAACTGGTGTACGCAATCGGGGCGGTCTGCGGCTTGATTGGCGGGGTAAAAGTATATAACAAGTTTTCAAGCGGCGACCCCGATACCTCAAAGACTGCCGCCAGTTGGTTCGGGGCGTGCATCTTCCTGATTGTCGCCGCCACTATCCTGCGTTCGTTCTTCCTCTAAAAAGGCGGCAATGTCTGAATATCCGGTAAACAGGGGTATCGGGAAGCCAGTGGAGTTCAAGGGGCTGAAAAGCCAGTACCTCTTTATCTTTTGCGGCGG
>ENA-OPCL01002842-OPCL01002842.1-human-gut-metagenome-genome-assembly--contig:-NODE-2842-length-10737-cov-6.977813_pt1 | contig 10737 bp, 10 predicted proteins | sample MGYA00241251_ERZ501482 | MGnify/ENA primary metagenome ERZ501482 (study PRJEB25962, sample SAMEA2042581) | human gut metagenome | biome: human gut; feature: human-associated habitat; material: faeces... | reverse complement strand
CAGACAGGAAACCTGTGTGGCAATCCAAAGGCGTTGCTTGCTGGTATTGTGTATTCTTCTGCACCCGTCTCACTGTTCCGGGTATCAGAAGATTTACTTGCCGAAAAAGCACTTGCTTTTTTTATTCTTTCAGTTCACAAATCCCGCAAGTTTCACACAAGTATTCACACTTTGTGCATCGTACATTTTCATCAGTTGCCATGCATTCTTCACTTACCGGACAATACTTTTGACAACTTTCACACTGCTCCGTACAGCCTTCTTCTGACACTTTTTCAGCAATAATTCCAAGCAATTCATTCTGTTCTTTTTCTTCTTTCAACTGTGTTTCCAGAAAAATCTTCAACAGTTCTTCGCTGTCTACATCGTCTTCCATCGTCAAAATCAGTTCTTTCTTATACACGACCTTCAGTTCATATCTTGCAATTTTCATATCTTTTTTCACCTTCTATCTCTCATATTTTTCATGACCAGACATATTCTTTTTCATGCTTTTTTCTCTCTTTGTAATTGCCAGATTTAACTTGATGCAGAGCAGATCATTGTAATCTTTTCCTTGTTTTGGTGGTACATCTTTTATCTGATATTGCTTCGGAAGTACTGTAGAAATTGCTTTTGTGGCAAGTCTTCCAATACGGTCATTATCCAAATGCAGAACGATTGTCTTCACCTCTGGATGCATTTTTAATGTCCTGGCCAACGCTGCAGGGACTTTACTTTTTTCAATTTCTTTTGCTGGCTGATAGACACCTGCCAGTGACAATAAATGTTCTCTCCTCCACTCTTTCCCGTCTAATTTCTGCAACGTCGCATAGGATAACAAATCAATGGCTGACTCAAACAGATGCACCGTATCATTGAATTTCTCTGCAAAAATGGAAAAAGAATAATTCTTATCGCTTCCATTTGCTTCTCCTATAAAGCTGGTTCCGATTCCTCTAAGAGCTGCATATTTCGGATTATCTTTCTCATCCATCCCTACAAACACTACGTTATGATGAAATGCACTTTCATAAACTCTTCCGGACTCCAAACAAAACTGAATGATTTCCTTATCAATCCCACGTCCTAAAAGATACGCAATCACTTTCTGATCATCTTGATTTTTCTTTGGCAACAGTAACTGTTTCTCCATCGGAACATTCTCAGATACAAAAAGAGGCGGCTGAATATTTGCCCGTTCTGCAAGCAATTCAACCGCCTCTAAAAAACTGTATCCTCTTACTTTGATCAGATAATCCAGTGCTGATCTGCCACCGGTTCTCTGACTCCACCACATCCATTTCCCATTTGATATTTTCAAACTATCGTGTGTTCTGGTAGTGTAGGTGTTACCAGAAAAGTGAACCAATTCGTATGGTTCATAATTTTTCAGGTATGTGAGCAAGTCCATCCGCTTGACCTCTTGCACAACTGATGGTGGTATATATGGCATAATTTTCATCTCCTTTCCTGCCTTGGATTGATATTATTGGGGATAATATCCGGGCATGAAAATAGCCAGGTGATTCCTTGAGTTGGAACCATCTAGCTATGTAGATTTTATTTCTATTTTTTTACTATTTCTTCGACCAAAACTTCTATTCTATGTCTTGACATATTATCACAATCTTCTTTTATTTTTTCACAATACTGCAAGAATTTTTCAGCATCTGAATGATACAAAACATACATAATATTATAACACGTATGATATCTATCCTCATCCACATTGTCTACTGGAAAAGAAATTTTATTATACAAATTGTCTATCTCTGATATGATAATATCATGATAATAACTACTATCAAAATTATTTCTAAGTTTATATGAATACTCATAAGCCTTTTTCCCATGAGTTGTTTTTTTCAAATATCCCACATATGTCTCTATTAAAAATTTCATCATTTCTTTATTTTCTTCTTGATATATTCTTTTTGTCTTTTCCGATGACATGTGAAACAAATCATATGAATACGATAGCATTTCCTCTTTCCCATCTAAAACAGTTTTTTCCAGCATTTCTTCTAAAATATTTCTATATTCTGATAAAACACTTTCATTATTTTCCTCTAAAACATCACTCCAAACAACATACGCATCTGCAAATTCATTTAATTCTGCTAAACTCTTTGCTTCAAGCATTTTCTCTCTTAAAATAGGTAATACACTCCTTATTTCCTCATCTGACTTATAATAGTTAGGCTTATCTCCTGAATTAAGAAATAACTTGTATTCAGCCTCCAATTGTTCTTCATTTAGTACCCCTTCCTCATAATATTTCAGTATCATTTCTACCAAATTTGTACTACACTTTATTCCATAAAGATATCTGCCAATTCTATGCTGAAGCATATTTCCAATCGTATTTGTCATTTTTTCTACAGAATCAGTATTATCAGGATCAATTTCTTTATAGTACAAGTTTTCTATACTCTCCACAACAACAGCAAAGCATATTAACCTTAATTCTTCTTCAAATTGCTCACTCATGTCACTATTACAAAACAATTTTACATCTTCAAAAAAACGTTGCGCCTTTTCGAGCGTCCGTAAATTTTTGACTTTATGGATTTCTAAGAATTTTTCAACAAAGTCTGCATGGATATTCATTTTACTCCATGTCACTTTCTCTGCACGTTCTGTAATATGATATATTCTTTCAATGACCTTTTCATTATACTTTTCAAATACAACTTTTTTGTCCGATTGTATTTCATCTGTATTCGCAATCACAATAACTTTTACATAATTACATTGCTTGAGTTCTTCTATAATTCCAAATATATCTTCCAAATTTATGTCATCACTCATTCTTTCCAAGTCATCTATTACAATAATATGAACAGAAGTAAACTCTTTTGACAATAATAAAAACAATTCTCTTTCATTGGCAATGCTTTGTACTACTTCCTTTGCCTGACCAACTTTATCCCAAATTTTCGATAGACCATCTAAAACATTATTAGCAATTTCACCTATTTTCCCACCAATATTATTCTTTAAAGCCAATTGAAATAACGCTTCATGATATATTTGTTTTGGGTCTTTTAAACCAAACATTGATATTTTACAAACATTGGGATTTGCTTCTAATGCCTCATTTACCGCATAAGATTTTCCAATTCCCCATGTTCCATCAAATAAAATTGCTCTATATGGTAGATGATCTATGTCACTGATTATATTTTTTATATTATCTGCTTTCATGCTGTATCTTTCCATCCCTATTTTTCATCTAACAACTTATTTTCCATCATCATTCCGAATATCATCAATAATCCGACCAATATTACATGTAATCTGTCCCTTACACTGATGAATATCCTCATTGATTTTCTTTTCCTGCTCAATAGCAATCTCTATATTCTTCGCCAGTTCTCCAATTGCAGAATTCTTTTTGGGATTGATTCCTGTTCTGGCAAGTAACAGCTTATAAATAAATGTCTGATGTCCATCTTTTTCATTCTGGATAATCTGTTCAGCATTCGGCTCAATATCATCTTCATATGAATTTTCATAATGTAACAGCAGGAACAGTTCAAATGCCGGATTACTAACCGCTAATATATTATTCTTTTCACCTTCTACTACCAATTCATCATAATCAAGTACTTTTTCTTCAAAAATATCCCCATCAAATACAACTATCATCTTATCTCGTTCTTTATCAAATGCTATTTCCGGATTTTCTTTCTGATTTTCTGCGAACTCAATCAAACGTCTTGGAAATGAAATGTCCCTGTCTCCCTCTGTTTTTTCAAGTAACCGGATATCGATTAATGGATGAATATTTAATTCTTTTCGTATATCAATTAACTTTTTGAAATACCATGTTTCGGTATTAGCACCCTCACATATGAAGAAATATTTACGATAAGGCTCAATCTGTTCTTCTTCATCTGTAGTTCTGCTATTCCAATTCGTATAACTTCTTACTGGAGCCAAGGCTACTCCTCCTCTCTAAAGTCGAATGTTGAAAATACGGGGATCGCACCATATCTTCCTTCCAGATATGCCTTGCTCAACACTTTATCATACCTCTCCTTGAAACGATCTAAGGAATAAATAGAGCTTGCATTTTCTGCGTTACGTTCTACAAACCAGATTTCATCCCTTCTAAAAATAGCCTGATCCATAATGGATGATTCATGTGTAGTGAACAATAGCTGCATACGCTGCTCATCATGTAGCTGCATAAACAATTGCAAAAATCGTTCTGTCAATTTCGGATGTAAGCTTCTCTCCAATTCATCCACAACATAAAGAACATCTTCTCGTTTATTCAACAGCATATCCATCAAATCGAATAATCTTCTTGTTCCATCAGACTCTTCATCAAAACCGAACTCATAAAATGACTTATTATGATGCAATCGGATTGTTGTGACCTTCGGTTCAGAATGTCCTTCAACTTCGATATTAAAGAAAGTTTCCTTCGACCTCATCGTCATTCTGAATGATGGTTCTTCCTGCTCTTCCATTCTATTTTTTACATGCTGCATCATCTTATCAAATACTGATTTCGGCAATGCATTTGATAACTCATCCAATGTAATTTCTTCAATTTTTACCTGGTTGATACCCGTATCAAATGTTTTGATCAATTTGTTAATCAGCTTCAGCGAATTATCATCATAATAATATTCCAAATCAATCAATGGCGTATCCGGTGTGATAATCGAAATATGATTCTGAATCCAATCATATACATCCCGGAAGAACAATAATTTAGATCGTGTGCTATATTTTTTTCCACGATTCATTTCTGTCAGGAACAAAGATGTTTCATTTCCTTCAAAATCATCTGCATAGGTTTCAAATTTATTTTTTTCTGTGTTTGTCAGCGTAATACCATCATTTAACACCGGACGTTTACTTCCTTCTCGTTCAAAGAGACATTTTGCTGAACCATTCTGATATAATTCATATAACCATTCTCCGGTTACTTTTCGTCTGCTTAAAACTGCAGAAAAACCATAGGCATAAAATTTGTCACCTACAGTAATCTGAATTTCAAAACTACTTTCTCGTTCCTTATTCTCCTGCCGATTCTTACAAAACATCTGTGTAGCTTCTATCGGAATACCATTGCAGACACTATCTTTAAAAAATTTAAAGAACAATGCCAAATTGGTCTTTCCAGATGCATTTGCTCCATAAACTACTGCATATTTTAATAACTGGGTACTTTTTATCTTTAACCTGTGATTTGCATTTGTTCGTATTTTATTTGAGGAAATCATTGTCAGCTCTGCTGCTTTATCAAAAGATTTAAAATTTTCAACACTTACTTTTACTAACATTCTTATACACCTCCACCTTTATTATATGTTTTACTCTTCTCTCAGTCAATGTAAATTTTCTTATTTAGAGATTTTTTCGTTTTATATTGTTTCTTTTTCTATTTTTAACAATTTTATTTTGAGTTATGCATATAATATCAATGTATAAGTCAGCTTTTTGTAGCGACACTATTTTACTAATGCCGCTACATGAAATATTACAATAAATAAAAACTTCTAATTCTTTTTTCTTCTATCTCTCCCAATCCATCCTTCCTGTCACATTCAACATCTTTTCTTCTCGGAAGCTGAGCATCTTTCCATTAGTTCCACCGACAATGATATGATCCAGCAATTCTATCCCCAATAGCTGTCCGCACTTCTGCAGCTTTCTCGTAACAATCATATCCTCTTTTGATGATTTCACATTACCACGGGGATGATTATGAAGTCCAATAATTGCAGAAGCATTTGCCAGAATACTGCTCTTAAAGACTTCCCTCGGAATTACCAGTGAGGCATTGATCGTTCCAACACTGACCATATTCATATTGATTATCTGTCCATTATTTTTCATATTCAGGATACAAAATACTTCTCTATCATATTGAGATAACTCCTTCGCCATCAATTCTACAACAGCCTGTGGACTGTCCAATATCTGCTCACTATAAAGAGATGGTTCTTTTACCAGACGGATATTCACAACTTCTAATTTATTCTCTATCCTTCTAATCTCCTTTTGGAAATTCTACAACCAAAAGAACATTACTCTCTGAAGATTCCACATATGATTTCAATTGTGATAATGTCATTTCCAAATATTTAGGTTGTTCCACCATCATCTGCTCCTTTCGTTTCTTCCTTTGCTTCTATTTGCCCTGACAAATAGCTTATCACTTTGTTTGCCTTAATACTTTTCTGTAACTCACTGATAATACACAGGTCTGCTACATTCACTCCCGGCAAAGCAAGCATCTCATCCATCGTCATATTGACAATCTCTTTTTCTGTTCCGTATCCGGCATCAAATAAACGCTGTAATACTTTTATTGCTTTCTGATTTTTTCCCATTTCATCATCAAAGGGCAGCTTATCGCCGCCCTCTGTTTTACTCCTCCTCTTCTTTCTTTTCTTCAATTCCTAATCTCTTAACCTGTTTCTTTTTATTCCAGATACGAACTCCCGTGATTCCGGCTGCTGATAATACCAGAATGGCTATCCATAAAGCTGCATTTGCCGTATCTCCTGTTTTCGGAGAATTACTTGTCTTTGTAGTAGTACCCGGTATCTCTGGGGTTGGTGTTCCCGGTACTTCTTTGATAGTTACGGTCTGACCTTCATCGTCAATATCCTTATGCTCTGTTACCTTTTTCGGTTCTTCCGGATTTGTCATATCATACAGTTCTTCAATGGTTACAAGCTGCTTTCCTCCAAGAGTGCTACCGTCAAAAGTAAACTCAATCTGCACTTCCATGTTTTCCTTGTCCGCTGTAAATTCATAATCATTGGTAACTTCTTTGCCATCAATGATCAGCTTTGCATTTTCTGCCTTAACCATCTGCCAACCGGACAACTTATAATTTGTACCAATTTCCAGTTCTTCTAAAGTAACCGTATCCACGATCGTCAGATCTTTTCCAGCTTCCATCTCCTTCTTGCCATTCTTATCAGTTGCTGTGGTATGAATCGAAATCTTTCGCTCCGTAATCAGGACTGTCTGACCTTCATCCTCAATGTACTTATGCTCTGCAACTTTTACAGGTTCTTCCGGATTCTTCAGGTCATATAATTCTTCAAATGTAACCAGATTCTGTCCGCCAAGTTCTGATGCATCAAACGTATAAGAAATCTCTACTTTCATTTTCTCGCTGTCAGCAACAAAAGTGTAATCACTCTCCACACGCTTTCCATCAATGAGCAGTTCTGCATTTTCCTCTTTCAGCATCTGCCAGCCTTTTAACTGATACTTTCTGCCTTCTTCCAAACCGTCCAGAGTAACTGTATCCACAATCGTTACTTTCTTTCCTGCACCAATTACCTTTTCGCCCGTTTCCTTGTCCGTTGCGGTTGTATAGATGGTAATTTCTTTTTCATACTCATCGGTCAGCGTTCCAAGATCGATTGTCACTTTATTTCTGCTGACAACAACTGCAAATGCAGGAATCAGCTTCATGCCTTTGTTGGATTCACAAAATAACTCCTCAATCTCATAAGTGTCATAAAGTAATGCACCTTTGGTGTCGTCCGGCTCAGAAGTTCCGAACCAGATACCGTCCTCACTGGATGTTCCGGCATTTGTATTTTTCTTATGAGATGCCCAATCGGAAGCGGTTGAAAACTGACCATTTTTATCTGTCACTACGATATGGCCCTCTCCGGTTGTTTTACTGGTAATCTTAAAAGTAACATTTGCAAGTCTCTTATGTGTACCTGCTCCAATCTTTACTCCCTCCAGATCTCCACGCTTAATCTGGTTGTAAATGGAATGGCTTTCATCAGTTAAATCTACAATCTTCCCATTTTCTGTAATAGAAAATTCAATCGCTTTTGCACCGTCTGTCAGATAACCTTCCGGTGCTTTGGTTTCTTCCAGTTTGTATTTACCATACGGAAGTAAATCTGCTGATGTTGTTGCAATACCGTCAATCCCTGTCTGAATCGTCTTAACTGTCTCATTCTTCTTATACAGCTTTCCTTCTACCAGAACCGGATTTTCGTTCAAAGAAATAATTGCAAATCCAGTATCTTTTAATGTGGCACTTCCCTGTGCTTTAATATCTTTTGTCTCTAAATCACGTTTCTGAATCTTCACACCACCTCGGATTACCTGATCAGATACGGAATACTGATTGCTTCCGGAAAGAACTGCAAGTTCTCCGTCCTCTGTGATCTGTGTCAGATACATTCCTTTGATCTGCTCTGCACTGTCCCCTGCCTGCATATAAGCTCCGTCAAGTAAATATCCGTCTGGTGCTTTGGTTTCTTCAACAGTCAGTGTTCCAAGTGGTAATACACTTTTTCATTCTGGGTGTAAAATGCATCTCCGGATACTTTGTAAGCATCTGCCAGTTTTGTCACATAATGAATATTTCCATTACTGTCTTTTTCAGCTACCGTCTTTGTAACCCAGGTACGTGTTGCTTTCTCTGGTAAATTGTCTTTTGTATAAAGTCCGTCATAATAATGCCAGGTAAACTCTGCTCCTGCCAGTGCTGCATCACCTTGTGCAGTTGCTTTTCCGGTCTCCATATCAATCTTGAACAGGTCTACCAATGTCTCTGTCACTTTCGGAACATCTGAAACATTTAATACGGCTGTCTTTCCGGCTTCAACTTTCAGACTGCGTACTGTCGTATCCAGCTTATATCCTTTCGGTGCAGAAAGCTCTTTGATATAAACAGTCCCTGCAGTCACTTCAACTTCATTCGTATCGCCATTTTCATTTGTTGTAAGTGTTCCAATCTGATTACTGCAATTCTGGTCTAAAAATATGGCAAAGGTTGCTCCAACAATGGAATACATCGCATTTCCATTTGTGACAATCTCATTTGCAGTTGTCTTTTTTACCTTCGCATTTCCGACATTCAGTTCTGCCCAAAACTGTCCAAGATCCTGTCCTTCACCAGTATAGATATATCCGCCACATTTATAGCGACCTTTGTTTGCCTGTACAAATGCTCTCGCTCCTGCATACACTTCATTCTGAGTATCCTGTGAAATCTCAGAATATGCAGCTCTGACATTATCGCACTTCCAGCCCAACTGTTCACTAAGTCTCTGCCATACCACGCACTGTTCCAACAGATATCCCTGATTTCCATTCAGGTTACTATGACTGCCTCTATACCGTTTTACATACTCCAGTGACAATGCCACATCTTCGATCTGTGCAGCACTCATACTGGAACTTGCATCGTGTCTAGTTTTATACCCATTTTTGAATCCAATGTTAATATCTACACAATAGGCTGTTTCGCCCTCTACTCGCATGTGACCTTCATTGAATGTCGAATGAATGGTTCCATCATTCATCACATGTTCAATATATCCGACTCTCTCTGAGGATTCCGTCCAGTATTGTGTTTCCGCTGCCTGAACCGATGTAGTCGGTAATGCGGTTAAAATCGTGGTCAGGGTAAGAAGTCCTGTACACACTCGTTTCCATATCTTCTTCATTTTCTACAATTCCTTTCTTTTCAATCAAAAAAGACGTCCATCTGGAACGCCTGTTGTTGCTTTATGCTGTTTGCTCCCTGCTTTCATGCAGGGTATGGGAATCTCTGACCTGCCGAAAGAGAAGAGGTTCCCGGCTCCTTATTGTCTTTTCGGCTGGTAATCTGCTGGTAAACCAAAGGGGTAGGGTGTGGGGAGGGGAAAACAGAAAAAGGCTGATTTATCATTGACCACCAACGGATAGACTTTTCCCTTGGTGTCAAAATGCCTATCGTTCCCTGCTTTTTTCCCGTTTCCGGTATAATTCCAGTGCTTTGATAATGATTTCTTCCATTTTCTGCTGTGTAGTTCCCGATGGAAAGTATTTTTTCAGTCGGTTCTTCGGGATTTTCCACTGCTCTACCTGATTTGGCTTCTCTTCTGACATAATCGACAGCAAAACATCTTCATTCAACCTGCCCTCTGCTGAAAATTTGCGGATTTTAATTGCCTGTGCATGACTTGGGGTACAAGCCTCCGACTCCATGGTGTCATACAATATTTCCTGTTCCTCTTTCAGCAAATAAGACAGCTCCACCGCCGGACGCATAGAAATCTTTTTGTCATCGACCATTTCAAGGATTTCTGGGATAAGTTCTGTAAGGCGGATATATCTTTGAATCTGACTTTTACTTTCTCCTACCTGTTCTCCTAGAACTTCTACGGAATATTTTCCTAACTTCTGCTCCAGTGGGGTAGAAGTTAAATCCGTTCTCTGTCCCTGTCTCTTCATAGCATCTAGCTTCATTTTATAAGCAAATGCCTTTTCGGATGGTAAGATTTCTTCTCTCTGAAGATTGCTGTCAACCATGACAATGACTGCTTGGTCATCACTAAGATTTCTTACAATGCATGGCATTGTCTCTTGTCCAACCAGTTCACTTGCCATTTTTCTGCGGTGTCCAGAAATCATTTCATACCCGCCTGTTGGCTTTTCCCTGACAAGTGCTGGAACTAATACGCCATGATCACGCACGCTTTCGATAGTTTCCAACATCTTATCATCCATTTTCACCTTAAACGGATGATTCGGAAAATCTGTAATTTCATAAATAGAAATATCTTTTACATACTCCTGATTCTTATGGTCTCTTTCTTCCTGTGTGGTAAAAAGGTCATCGGCTGAGGGAAGATTCATGTTTATTTCTCTGCTTTTCGCCACATTGAATCACCTCCCTCGTAAATTCTGCATACGCCTTTGCAACAGTTCCATTCTTGTCATACTCATAAATGCTCTGTCCTGCTGCACTGCTTTCTG
>ENA-OPCL01002835-OPCL01002835.1-human-gut-metagenome-genome-assembly--contig:-NODE-2835-length-10769-cov-1.969573_pt1 | contig 10769 bp, 3 predicted proteins | sample MGYA00241251_ERZ501482 | MGnify/ENA primary metagenome ERZ501482 (study PRJEB25962, sample SAMEA2042581) | human gut metagenome | biome: human gut; feature: human-associated habitat; material: faeces... | reverse complement strand
CAGCCTCCAAGGCTTCCGCACTCGCACCGCCCTCCGGCTCCCGCGCGGCGATGGCCAAAGTCGATGAGTTCTCCTTCGTCAGCAGAACGCTGAACAGCGACAACATCACCAATACTCTGACCTTTACCGGCACGCTCCTGAACAACTACCCCGGCACGGGCAAGACGGATCAGATCGGCTTCGGCTACTGCGACGTGCATCCGAACAAAACGCTCGGCGGTTCGATTGCCTATAACCCGTACCAGACCTTCACCAGCAGCAGCGACTATGATACCAAGGTTGCGGGCACCAGCGGCGGCGACCCGATCGACATCGCTTGGGCGGTCAAGCCCGACGGTACACCCGCAGGTCTGAGCAAGATCCAGTACGTCCGTATCTATACCGGCATGGCGCAGATGAATGGTATCTTCGGCGAAATTTCCACCGAGGTCTGCGGCGTTGCAGCCTGCACCGGTACTGGCGCTGGTAAAGCGACCACTGATTTGGTGGTCAAACGTTTGAACCAACCGATTCCGACAGAAAACAATAAAGCTGTTTCTGTCGCAGCAGGCAGTTTCAGAATCACGTCGGCGGAAGAAAACGTGTATGTCAATGGTGTTAAAGTAACGGCGTCCTCGGGCTACGCGCTCAATGTTGTGGCAGGTAAGAGCTACCAGATCATTACACAGAGCGGAACGGAAGCACCTTACATCACCGTGCTTGTTGGATAACGGCAGACAAGGATGAAGAAGAACATCAACCCAGCAGGGGCGGCTTTTGCCGCTCCTGCTCTCCTTAGCATGAGTATGCGAAGATGTATTTCGCTTGTCCTTTTGCTGGTGATGATTGTGAGTTGCCTATCGCCTGCCGCTTTTGCGGCGGAAAAAAAGGAAACTATCAATATTGGAGACCTCAATCAAGGAACGCTTATTGGGCAGTCCAGTATGGATATAACTGGTGAGGGTAACTCATATAACGTCTATCTTAAGCACATTGATGCAGCGATTGACACCATTGAAGTAGCACAAGATGGTGGCCTATGGGCATTGCAAAGCCTGCGCTCTGATGGCATGGGAGACATGCTATATGATTATGAAGGCTTTAGAACAGCCAATAAAGAAAGCGTGTTTTTCCGGGAGTCAGTACAGGCCTATGCGGACTCTAAGGAAACTATTAGCTTGAACGAAGGCGTTCAGCTTTCAAAAACAGCGGATATCCTGTTTGCGCTTGTTTTCGATCTTGATAAGTATGAAACTTCCTATTATGTGCTCATCGAATGGGAAAAGGGCGCAACAGTAAGTACGGCTGATCTGGAAAAAGCACTGAAGGCCGGGCCGTCCGTAGAAAAAGTGAATGACCAATATACAGATACTACGGTTTTTCACGAGAACGATCGCTATAACGGCAAAACGACCGCAAGTGTTTTTGCAAAGACACTGGGAACAGGCTATGAGCAGTTAAATAGTTTCTGGTCCATTTATCTTGCCGCGCGAAGCGCCGCAGAGGCCGCAAAGACAAGTACGGTACAATCAACAATTGACGAAGCAGCAGAGAAGCTGCTTAAAGCAACGGCACAGCTGATCCCAACGTCTCAAGTCAACCCGACTGGACTTTATGAGACGCTGAATCAGTACGCGGACGAAGATGAAAAGGCTTACTCTGTCAGCAGTTGGACAGCGTTCGCCCGCAAGCGCGATGAGGCGCAGAAGCTGCTCGATTCCCTGTTCACGAAGGACGAGAAAGGAAACGTCATAGCAACAGAGGAAAACAGCTCCGCCAAGCATCCGCAGGCGGATGTGGACGCGCTTGTAAAGGCGCTGAAAGATGCCAAAGCCGGTCTGGATACCCGTGTTCACAGCCTGCTGCAAGCTGTCACCGACAACGCGCTTGCCGGTATCTCGTTCTACGCGGGCTATTATGACACGCTGAAAGAGACCGACTACACGCTGGAAAGCTGGCAGAACTATGTGAAAGTGCGCGGCGAGGCACTGAACACCGCGAAAGAGCACGGAACATTCACATCCACCATGGGTGTGGAGGAAGTGCGGATACAGGCAGAAGCGTTCAACAGTCTCCGCAGTGCGTATTTCAGCCTTGTTCCGAAAGCGGACAAGATCACGGTACACGTCTCGCTGGCCGACGAATTAGCGGCAAAAAAGGCAACGTCCATCAGTAAGAAGCTCAACATGCGCACCTATACCCGCACGGTCGATGCAGGTACGACGGTTGCGGATGTAATGACCAGCACCTATAAGGACAAGAATGTCTGGTGGATAAACTCCATGAGTGAGCTGATGGTCTACGTCAACGGTATGATGTGCTTCTCCTGCCAGGCAGGCGGTATCGACTACGCTAAATTTAGCGAGTACAGTAAGTTCCTGCTCCACGACGGCGACGAAGTAACCATCGTGCGCGTGGAAATGCCGGGCATGGTCAACATCAGCGAGGACATCTGGCCGATGGCGCTTGAACGTGTGCCGGATCAGATGCGGTATCAGACGCTGACGACGGATCTTCCGCAGGACAAGACCAACGGCGCTTACAAGGCGGTCGTCGGCGTGCCGTTCACGCTGACAGCCACCTCGAAGGCAGCTATGCCCGCCTACATGACGGACGACGAGGCAAAGCCCGTCGCAGGTGCGCATATCTTCCGCAGCGCGATCACAGATTCGCTGGATTCGGTTACAGGCGCAGACATTCTGACCGACACAAAGCTCAAGACTGGGGCTGACGGCACGCTTACCATGACCGTCTATCAGCCGGGCTGGCAGCTGGTCAACGCCTATAGTCTTGACAGCGAAAACAGCGCGTTCGTCACCGGCGGCGCGATCCTGATCTACGCCGAGGTCGATGAATCGCAGGCAGACCTCACGAAGATCAAGAACGATCTGCGGACAGAGCTCAAGAAAACGTATGAGAATCCGGACTATCCGAAGGAATGCTTCACAGACAGCGACTGGGCAGAGATCGAATCGCTCTACAAAACCGGCATGGACGGCATCGACAAGGCAGAGGATGCGTCTTCCGCATACTCCGCTCAGTTGACCGCCAAGACGAAGATCGAGGCGATCCAGACCAAAGCGGCGGAAACGAACGCAAAGAATCTTGCGGATTTCCGGGCGCAGATGGCGAAATTCCCCGAAGATCTGTCGAAGCTCGACAGCTCGGCGGTAGCGCTCATCGACCAGCTCGAAGCGTACTACAACGCGATGACGCAGTATCAGCGCGACGAGCTGAGCGTGAAGGAAAAGACACGGTACGAGGCAATTCTTGCCGCGCGGGATGGACTTGCCGAGGGCGGCGCGAAGCAGTACACGCTGACGGTCGAGTACGATCTGTCTGCTGTGCCGGAGGATGACCAGCAGGGACTGCGTGACATGATCTCGTGGCTCCAGGAGCACCGCGTCGAAGACGGCACGAACGGCACCACCGGCGGCACGATGATGGCGGGTCTGTTTACCTACAACACGGTGGACGCGGGCCAGACGAAGGTCAACTACAAGCCGGTAACGACTGTGCCCGTCGGAAGCGGCGTGTACTTCTGCTCCAACCCGACCTACGCCACCTACTTCCAGATTCGCGGCGCGCGCAAGGACAACAAGAATGGCCGTCCGCTGACGGATGAGAGCGTGCAGACAAACTTCCCGTATCTCGTTCCGGACAACGACTACGCCATCACTGACACTGGTGCGGCGTGGCGCATTGAGGATCACTGGGTCAAGGGAACGAACACCACTGAGGTTCCGCACTTCTATGTCAATGACAACGAGTACGAACTTCGCGGCATCACGTTCTCCGGCGTCTCCGAGGAGACCATCGAAGACCGCAGCCTCGACACCTTCGACTACTCGGATTACGGCACGGATATCAAGGCCAACCGTATCCTCCGGAGCTTCAAGTACTTCACCATGCCGTATGACAATGTGACAGCGACTGTCACATGGGTTCCCGTCGGCGGCTCCGAGAGCGAGATCGCTGCTGCAAAGGACAGCGCGAAAACCGCGCTCAAGACCGCGCTCGACGGCTACGGCGAAGATCACAACCAGTACAAGGCGATCCTTGACGCGTACAACAAGGGTCTGGCTGCAATCGACAGCGCGAAGACGGTCGAGCAGGTCGCTGTGGCACGCAGAGAAGCGCTCAAGAGCATGGCCAACGCTGCCAACGACGTTAATACCGGCGCTCTGATCAAGGGCTGGGAATACGACGAAGGCGAGTATTGGGAGCTGACCGGCTTTGACCCCGGCCCGCAGATCGGTACTGTGACCGTCAGCGTCCAGAACTACACGAACGACGGCAGCAACGCCGAGGGCGAGAACAAAGCCGCGCTCGAACACTTCTACAGACCTGAGGATCAGTACTGGCTCGAACGGAAGAATTACCCGCTTGGTCAAAACGACACCATGATGACCGTTCTGCTCCGCGCACTCACGGAGAAGAAATGCACCTGGCTCGGCACCGGCGGCAATGGCGACGGGAAGTATGATTTCGACATCACCTATCTTTCCACCATTACCGACGGCGATTACAGCCTTGCCGAATTCACCGGCGGCCAGCAGTCCGGCTGGATGGGTACGCTCAACGACTGGTTCACCAACGAGGGCTTTGCCAACTTCACCGTGGAGAACGGCAAGCTGGCGGACGGCGATATCATCAGCATCAAGTACACCTCCGTGGGTCTTGGCGAAGATGTCGGCGGCACGTGGAGCAACTCTGACACGACGCTCAAATCGCTGACGTTCGACGGCGATGGCAATCCGCGCCTGACCACCACGTTTGAACCCGGTAAGCGCGGCGGCACCTACACCTACACGCTCGTTATCGACGGCGACAGCTCAAACCTGACGGTGACCCCGACGGCGGCGAACAAGAACTTCCTCGTGAAGACGTTCCTGAACGAAAAGGTCACGTCCAACACCGAGGGCAGCAGCTTCTACAAGCGCACCGAGTCCATCCCCGTCGTCGCGGGCGACACGATCTACATCGGCTGCGGCATCAAGGGCTGGCCCACCATGAACAATCAGGCCGGCAACACGCAGTCGAACGACGGCACGTGGTATGTGGTCAGAGTGATCTCTGCCAGCGGCAGCTATAAGGTGGTCGAAGACCAGCTGAAGCAGCTCCCGCAGGCCGACACCATCGACTTTACCAACTACGAAAAGTACGAAAAGCAGATCGCTGCGGCAGAGGCTGCGTACAAGCAGCTGCAATCCGAGCAGCAGGCTAAGGTCAATAAAGATGCTGTCGAGAATCTGGAAAAGCTGCTTGAGAAGGTACAGAGCTACCGCAAGCTCAAGGAGTTCAAGGCGACGGTCAAGTCGCTTCCCAGACCGGCTGAGGCGACGCTCGACGATGTGGAGGAGATCCGCAGCGCCCAGCGTACATACGAGGAGATCAAGAAGAATTCTGACCTGTATGAGAGCCTCTCCGTCGCGGAAACCAGAAAGATGGACAAGCTGATCGAGGCTGCCGATACGCTGATCTGGAACGACGCTGTCAAGAAGATCAACGACATCGGTACCGTGACCATCAATAGCGGCGACGCGATCAATGCGGCGAAGGCAGCTGTATCCAGACTGTCGGCGGATCAGCTGAAGACCTTCCCGCAGGAGCTGCTGGACAAGCTGGCCGAGGCGGAAAGAATCTATCACCTGCTGACGGAAGGCAGCGATACGCCGGTTCTCCCTGTCACGCCGAGCAAGCCGAAGAACGACAAGCCCACCACGGGTTCCTCGTTCACTGATGTTCCGGCTGGAAGCTGGTACGAGGAAGCTGTGAATTATGTCCATGAAAAGGGCCTCATGAACGGCACGTCCTCCAATGCTTTCAGCCCGAACGCAAATACGACGCGCGGCATGATCGTCACGATCCTCGCCCGTGTCGAGGGTGTCAACACCTCCGGTGCGCTGTGGTACGCGGCAGGCCAGAAGTGGGCCATGGACAATGGCATTTCGGACGGCACCAACATGCCGGGCGTTATCACCCGTGAGCAGCTGGCGACGATCCTGTACCGCTACGCGAAGCAGAAGGGTTACGACGTGAGCAAATCCGCCGCCCTGACCGGTTTCTCCGATGCGGACAAGGTCAGCGGATACGCGGCAGAGGCCATGCAGTGGGCAGTCGCCGAAGGACTCCTTCAGGGCTCGAACGGCAAGCTGAACCCGCAGGGCTCCGCCACCCGCGCACAGGTCGCGACCATCCTCATGCGCTTCATGGAAAAAATCGCAAAATGAAACACGCAGTCCAACGTTCTGAATTGAATATTGGATAACCACCCCAAGCTGGGCGGTTCCCCACGCGAAAGCGTGGGGAACCGTGCGGCTTATTCGTGCGTTTAAGAGAAGTTTTGAACATACGAATAAACTGCACAAAAAGCAGACTTTTTGAAGGGGGAAGCCCTTTTCCCGGAGGGCGAACACACATGAAAAAATTCTTTGAAAGGTTCCCATGGGCGCAGCAGGCCGGCTGCGGCGTGCTCGTCTGCGCGCTGCTGCTGAGTATCTGTCTGCCGCTCATGGGCATGCGGTCGGTCGAGCCGGATAATCCCATCCTGCAAGCCGCGCCGCAGGAGATCACCGTCCTGCAAGCGGGACAAGCGCCCGGCCACGCCGGAAACGGCGAAGCCGAGAGCACCGGCGCAGCCGGTTCCGGCGGCAGCGCCGATAGCGAGCTGACCGGCGAGCAGGAGCAGTTCGATTCGGAGGAAACGGAAAACCAGACGGAGCAGGGACAGGATACCCAGCCGGAGCAGCAGCCGGAATCGAAGCCCCAGCAGGAAGTCCTAGCCGATGCCGCCATCGGTACGAACACGGATTCCAACAAGGGCGACGAGGGCGAGGAAGCCGGAGACACCGGCGAAACAGACGAGGATCTGCCGGAAACAGAACTTGACCTCGGTGCGCTGCTGACGTGGTACAAGTACGGCTCACAGGCAAGCTCCATGGTCTGCGCACCCGGAGACTCTGTCGGCAAGCGTGTCTTACTGGCCCAGCTCGACCGCGGCAGACTGCGCTATGAACTGAACCTCACCGGCCTCGACGCGGAAGATGCCAAGATCACCGATGTGCAGGTCGCCGTGGGCAACGGCGTATCACAGAAAGCGGATACGCGCGGCGTGCTGGACATGACGCTGCCGGACGGCGCAGAGTTCCAGAACTATATCTTGACCGTACAAGCTCATGCGACGCAAAAGAACCAGAAGGGCGAAACCGTGGAGACAGACGTGAATTTCGCGTTCGTTCTGCGGCTGGAAAGCGGCATTGACCTCGATTTGCAGCTTACATGGCAACCCAACGGTCAGGCCACCTGCCCGGCCAACGGCTCGGTCAATCGCACGGTCAAGAGCGACACGCTGACAGACGGAAATTTCGCATACGCGCTGCAATTCCTCGGCGAAAACGCGGATGATGCAACGATCCGCACGGCGGAATACTGGGCGACGGACGGCGAACGCGGAACGCTTTCGGAATCCGGCGAAATTCAGATGGCCGCAGCGGACGGCAAGGACACGGAAACCTATTATCTCGCCGTGACCGCCGAGGTGCTGGGGCAGACCATCAGCTATACGTTCGTCGTAACGTATGAGGATGGTCTCGATCTCCAGCTGCAATTTACATGGTACGAAAAGTCCGTCACGGCGCAGAACGTTCTCTGCGATGCGGACAAGCGCGCGGCGCTGACCATCAAGCATAACCAGATCAATAACAGTGAGCTTTTGTATAAGCTCGGTCTGACTGGTCGGAGCGCACAGGACGCGCAGATCACAAGCGCCAGCTTCAACGGGGCGGCTATGAGCACGGGCAGCGGCTCCGTGCGGCTGGAAGCCACGGACAGCGGCGCGACCTATACGGCCCTCGTGGCCGCGAAGGTCAAGGAGCGCACAGTGAATTTCGCGGTCACGATCCGTTACCAGAGCGACGTTTCGCTTGAAATGGCGTATACCGTTATGGAAGATGGTGCGGCGAAGCCGTGTGTTCTGAAATGCGAAAACAGGAAGACCGTCCATGCGGAAGATGTCTATGACAATCAGCTGACGGACGGGAGTCTTGGCTACGAGCTGCGGCTCACAGGCGAGGACACGTCTGGCATTGAGATCACCTCCGTCACCTGCTATCAGTCGGGCGATTTCAGCACAAAGACACTCACAGCGCCCACCGGCAGCGTGACGCTGCTTCTGGCCGAGGATGGCAAAACGGGCGAAAATACGTTTACCATCAAAGCCTCCGGCGCGGGCGAAGAATACACGTTTATCATCAGCATCCCGTATAAGCACCGCGGTGATCAGGAGGTAAAGATCGAGTGCGATCTGGAAGACGTCGAAAGCGTCGCAAACGGACAGATGCTGACCTTTAAACTCCGCGCTTGGAGCGAGGATGCCGAGCAGAACAAAACGTATATCCTGTATACCGGAACGGACACCAAGCTGAGTGTAAAGATGGATGATGAAGCGTGCATCTTTACCGGCGTTGCGGGCGGAAGCTGGCAGCAGTTCAAGGTGACGCCGAGTAATCCGGAAAAGGGAGACACAAACGAGCATACACTTGTGATCAGTGCCGAGGACGCCTTCGGCAATAAAGGCGAGAAAACGATCCTGCTCCGCGGCGAACGCGCAAGCAGCGGCGAAAAGCTCGGCGAGGCGACGATCGTGATCGACATGGGCGTCGTCGGACTCGGTTCTTCGTCCATCACCTGTGATGTCCTTGCCGGTGAACCGGCGTCCTGCGCAGTTGCAAAAGCGGTCTGGGGCTATACGGCGCCGGAGCCATTCGGAACGGCTGAACGAAGCCTCGGCTGGCGCGCGGAGTGCAACGATCCGTTCGGCCCTGATTTCTACCTGAGAAGTTTGGACGATACAAGCGGCCTTGGTATGCGCGCCAATGCGATCAGCGGCTCATGGAGCGGTACGGAGGAGGAGAACTTTGCCAGAATTGACGCGCAGTTTGGCGAAGGTACGAATCTGGACATCCTCTGGCGCTGCATCTACCGCAACAGCCTGAGCCTGAATGACGCAAGCAGCAGTCTCGGTGAATTGGATTTCACGGAAGGTTCCGGCTGGGAATATGAAATTAACGGAACTTATCCGTCCTACGGCATGGATAAGGCCGACCTAAAGCCGGGAGATACACTGACGCTGCGCTATACGCTGGCCTATGGCTGGGATATCGGAAATGGACAGGGGCGCGGAAACTCTGTCGGCTACTGCGTGACCTACTACGGCGGCGGGCGCTGGTCCGAAGAACCGCACCACGATCTGCAAGCTGTTACAACGGACGGTATAACAAAACAGATCTGCAAGCGCTGCGGCTTGGAGAATCCCTGTACGCACCCGAAGAATCACCAGAAGTATGTCGATCAGGAGAACGGAACCTGCGCGCTGGTCTGCGGGGACTGCGGAAAGAATGTTGGCGATCCCGCGCCGCATGTGCTTCAATACACGAGCGAAGAAAATTCCGAGGTACACATCATCACATGCCAGCACGACTGCGGATACAAAAAGGAAGAACCGCATATCTGGAAGGAAATCAGCAACACAGCAAGCTGTGAACACGGCGGTATCCGAACGGATGAATGTCAGGATTGCCATGCAAAGCGGGAGACAGAAGAACCTGAACCGCTGGAGCATGAAATTGGGGACGTTTGGTATTCTGACGGTGCAAAACATTATCAGAAGTGCAAAAACTGCGGTACGCATATCAATGAAGCGGAGCACCACTACGTAGAAGGCGAATACGACTGGGTATGCGATAAGTGCAAGATGCTGCATATGAGCGCCTGCAATGGTATCGGTGAATTCCGCTGGGATGGCTCCGAAGTAGATGCGGACGGACATACGCTCTATTGCAAAGATTGCAGATTGTCTGTCAAACAGGTGCACGACCAGAAGGGCGAAAACGGTGCCTGCTCGGTCTGCGGGTACGGCAGTCACGTCTGCGAGGATCATAAGCAATATGTGAACAACAACGATGGCACGACACATAAAGTGATATGCAGTGTCTGCCAGAAAGAACTGGTCGAATCCGAGGCACACACCTATGTTGAGGGCATCTGCGCCTGCGGCGCAATAGACCAGACCTACACGCCGCCGACTGACCCTGACCCCACCCCGGACCCGAATCCGGGCGGGGATGAAGACGGCGGCGGAAGCGGCGGCAATCCCGGTGGAGACGGCGACGGCGGAGATGATTCCGGCGGCGGCTCTGACAGCGGAGACACCGGCGGAGAAGGATAACGACATAAAAATAACGAATAGGAGCAGCTTGCTATGAATACAAAAATCAACGAGATTTTACAGGAGATCGAGTCCGTTATCGTCGGCAAGAACGAAATTGTCGAGAAGATCTTAATGGCCATTCTGGCGCAGGGCCACGTTCTCATGGAGGACGTGCCCGGCGTCGGCAAGACCACGACAGCCATGGCCTTTGCAAAGGTTCTGGGCTTGGAGACGCGCCGTGTGCAGTTCACGTCGGACACCATGCCAGCACATTTGATGTTCTTGATGCTGGTATCACGTTCGTTCAGTTCCGTCATCGTGTATTTATTTGTGCGCGAAAGATAGTTCTCATACGGGCTTAACGGATGATCGGAAACATACATCTTCAGGATCTCTTTTTCGAAGGTGAGCTTCGTACGTTTATCCCATTCCACCCCATCGGGCTCGGGGATATCCTCGACGAAGCCCGCATCCGGGTCGTCTGCGAACATGTCGAACATGCTCACCTGACCAGCGGATTTGTCCTTTTGACGCTTGGCTGCATCATCGAGCAGCGATGTTTCATCCACGAAATACATAA
>ENA-OPCL01002830-OPCL01002830.1-human-gut-metagenome-genome-assembly--contig:-NODE-2830-length-10775-cov-9.669123_pt1 | contig 10775 bp, 7 predicted proteins | sample MGYA00241251_ERZ501482 | MGnify/ENA primary metagenome ERZ501482 (study PRJEB25962, sample SAMEA2042581) | human gut metagenome | biome: human gut; feature: human-associated habitat; material: faeces... | reverse complement strand
TGGTTGGTTATGGTGTTCAGAAAAAAAGTGATGTGACTGGTGCTATGGCACGTGTGGGTGAAAAAGAACTGAAATCCATGCCTGTCAAAAATGCCCTCGAAGGTATGCAGGGAAAAACTGCCGGTGTGGATATTACTTCCAGCCAGCGTCCTGGTGAAGTAGGCGATATCAATATCCGTGGTGTACGCTCTATCAAAGCAGAACAAAGTCCGCTTTATGTAGTTGATGGTATGGTTATCCAAAATGGCGGTATTGAAAATATTAACCCTTCAGACATTGAGTCTATTGACATTTTAAAAGATGCTTCCGCTACCGCCATTTATGGTTCACGTGGTGCAAATGGTGTTATCTTGGTTACAACTAAAAAAGGTAAGGAAGGAAGAGTTACTCTAAACTATTCCGGATCTGTTACATTTGAAACGTTACACGATGTAACTGACATGATGTCGGCCAGCGAATGGTTGGATTATGCCCGTCTAGCAAAATACAACATGGGAGCATACGGTAACAGAGACGCTGCTTTTGCTCCAAGTTATGAGGCAGACCGTTTGGCTTTCGGTGGTGTAGCTGCTTCTTGGGCAAACATAGACCAAGCATGGTCAAACGGAAACTATGACCCATCGAAAGTAGGCTCATACAACTGGACTGACCATGGCAAACAAACCGGCATCACACACGAACATACATTGAGCGCATCAGGTGGTTCTGACAAATTCCAAGGTTACGCCTCATTCGGTTACCTGAATCAAAAAGGAACTCAGCCTGGACAAGCCTACGAACGCTATACACTAAAAGTGTCATTTGACGCTAATCCCGTAGAATTCTTTAAAATGGGAGCCTCTGTCAACGGTTCATATGCCGACCAGGATTATGGTTATAATTTCTCCAAATCAGTCACCGGTGCCGGAGACTTTTATGGAGCATTGCGCAGCATGCTCCCTTGGACAGTACCTTACGATGCCAACGGTGATTATATTCGCCTTCCAAATGGTGATATCAACATCATCAATCCCATTCGTGAATTGGATTACAATACTAACCAGCGTCGTACGTTCCGTGCCAATGCCAGCATGTATTCTCAGATAGATTTTGGCAAAATATGGGAACCGTTGGAAGGCTTGAGCTATCGCATCCAATTTGGTCCTGAATTCCAATTTTACACATTAGGTATTGCCAATGCAGCCGAAGGTATCAATGGTGACGGTAATAACAAAGCCCAGTACAAAAATGAACAAAAGCGTTCTTGGACATTGGATAACTTGATTTACTATAACAAGACAATCAAAGACCATAGCCTTGGTTTGACATTGATGCAGTCGGCTTCCAAATATCATTATGAAATGGGAGATATGACTGCTACCAACGTAGCTTCTTCTAAAGAATTATGGTACAATCTGCATTCGGCCGGAAGCTTGAGTGGTTTTGGTACCGGTTTAACTGAAAGCCAAATGACTTCTTACATGGCTCGTATGAACTATGGTTTCAAAGATCGCTATTTGCTGACTGCATCTGTTCGCTGGGACGGTAGTTCCGTACTAGCTCCCGGACACAAATGGGCAACATTCCCTTCTGCCGCTTTGGCATGGCGCATTGACCAAGAAGATTTTATGAAAGATATTAATTGGATTAGCCAATTAAAGCTTCGTTTGGGATTCGGTGTTACTGGTAATGCGGCTATTGACCCTTATTCTACTAAAGGAGCTATTCAGTCACTCTATTATCAATGGGGAAGTGAAAGCCCATCTATCGGCTATCTTCCGTCTGATGTTTCTGCAAAGAATCCTAGTAAAATGGCCAATAACGAACTGACCTGGGAAAAGACGACTCAATATAATGTCGGTATTGATTATGGCTTCTTAAACAATCGTATCAGCGGTAGCGTTGATGTGTACAAGACCAAAACCAAGGACTTGTTACTAGATATGACCATTCCTTCACTGACTGGATATGTTTCCACACTAGCTAATGTTGGAAAAACATCGGGTTGGGGTATTGATTTACAACTGAATGCTATTCCTGTGCAAACCAATGATTTTACCTGGAATACCACACTGACTTGGTCTATGGACCGCAGCCAAATTGATGCCTTGGCAAACGGAAACACAGAAGATGTAAACAACCGTTGGTTCGTAGGCGAAGAAATCGGAGTCTATTATGACTATGTATATGACGGTATCTGGAAGACCTCAGAAGCTGAGCAGGCAGCCAAATATGGTCGCAAGCCAGGACAAATCAAAGTGAAAGACTTAAACAATGACGGTTCTATCGACGCAACTAATGACCGTCAAATTGTTGGTAAAGAACGTCCTCGTTGGACAGGAGGATGGAATAACACTTTCAGCTATAAGAATTTGGAACTATCTTGCTTTATCATCACCCGTATGGGATTCGATGTGCCACAAGGTGCCGCTACATTGGATGGGCGCTACATGCAACGTAAGTTAGACTATTGGGTAGCCGGAAGCAACGAAGACGCAGTATACTATTCTCCAGGATCAAACGGCGAGGCAGCTGATACCTATAATTCTTCAATGAATTATCAGGACGGTTCTTACATCAAGGTACGTAATATTTCATTAGGTTACAATTTCACAAGCAAACAACTGAAAAATACAGGTTTGAGTAATTTAAAAGTATATGTACAGGCCATGAATCCTTTCTCTATTTATAAAGCATGCGACTGGTTAGACACAGATTTGCTGAACTATGATAACAATACTAAAACTTTCGGTTCAGCAACGACACTGAAAAGTTTCGTCGTTGGCTTAAATGTTGGATTTTAATATATAACGGATAAAAACAAATTATCGATATGAAATTGAATCACATATTATTTTCTGCTGCCGCATATATGGCGTTAGGAAGTGCAGCATTGACTTCTTGCAGTGAGTCTTTTTTAGACGAGAACCAAATTAATGCATACGATACCGATTATTTCAAGACACAAGAAGGTATTGATGATTTGGTAAATGGCGCCTATCTAATGCTGAAAACCAAATTTAACTATCAATGGGGATACTTGGTTTATTGCGAAGGAACGGATGAGTTTACAGATGGCAACAATACAGCTGCACACTATAACCACTACGGACAATCACTAAATTCAGGTGAAACCACCGGAATCAAGCCCATTTGGGACAACTTGTATGGTACTATCGAACCGGCCAACTTGATTATAGCAAATGTACCGGCATTTTATAATCCACAGTCTCCTACTTATAATGCCCGTTTGGGAGAAGGATATTTCTTAAGAGGATATGGTTACTTTGAACTGGTGAAACAGTTTGGTGGAATTCCTCTGAAATTAACTCCTTCGACAGGAGTGGAAACCTATTTCACCCGCAATAGTGAAGAAGAAGTATATGCACAAATCATTGCCGACTTGGAGGAAGCCTACAAGTTATTGCCCGAAAAGCCGGAGCAAACTGGACGCATCACGAAGTCAGCAGCCGCCCACTTCCTAGCCAAGGCGCATTTATTCCGTGCTTCTGAACTGTATTCTAGCTGGAATACACAATACGTAGCCGCTGACCTAGATGCGGTAATTAAGTACGGACAGGAAGTGGTAAGTGCACACCCCTTATGCAATGACTTTGTAGAATTATGGGATTACACAGCACCTAACGGTGCTAACGAAACAGTATCGGAAGTAGTATTGGCAGCACAGTTCTCTAACGATGAATCCACCTGGGGACGATATGGTAACCAAATGCACTTATGCTTTCCTTCAGTTTATCAAGATATGAATGGAACGAACCGTGATATTTCCGGTGGCCGTGAATTCTGCTATGTAAGTGCGACCCAATATACCATGGATGTATTTGACCGTGTAAACGATTCACGTTTCTGGAAATCATTCATCACCACTTATGGATGTAATAATACCAAAGGTGCACCCGATTGGACTGAAGCTGATATCAGAAGCGGCAAAGCTCCTGTTGGTGTAAGTGCAGGAGACAAGCGTTTTACAGGAGGTGAACTGGGCATCAAGTATATTGTCAACAATCCGGGAGATACTCGCTACGAAGACTATGAATTTGGTGACAAAAATGTAAAAGTGACCAAGAACAATGTCATTGAGGCTCCTCACACGTTTGTCCGTTACTTCAAGGGAGAAACTCACAACTGGAATACTGACATTTCCAATCTGACTGGCAACTGGTATCAGGTGATTCCCCATAAGCGTTCAGTCGCTTTGTCTAAATATCGTGACGGATCACGTAATTCGATCGCTTCACAGTTTGGTACGCGTGATGCCATTATAGCCCGTTCCGCTGAAGATGTGTTAATGATAGCCGAAGCCTATATCCGTAAAGGTGAATCCTCTTATCCACAGGCCATTGAATGGATAAACAAACTCCGTACCCGTGCCGGGTATGCTGAAGGTGAAGACCGAAGTAAACACGTAGATGGCGGACAGTCTTACAAGAACAATTCATATTGTACAGGAAAAGGTGGAGGTTACTCGGCTGAAGGAGCTGTTTATTGGGAAATCAACACCTATTATGAGTCTAATAATATGGAAGGTCAGGAAACTACAGCTTCCACCAAATCAGTTATGACCTTGAACAGTGTGGAAGACGTGTACAATTCACAAGTAGACATCCCGATCTATGAAAAATTGGGTTGTGCTTCCAATGCAGAAAAGATGATGTGTTTTTTACTGAACGAACGTACCCGTGAACTTTGCGGTGAAATGTTACGTTGGGAAGATTTAGCCCGTACAAAGAGCCTGAATGACCGTTGGCATGCGTTTAACGATGGAGTAAGTCGTGGCTTGGGTGAATTCAATCCTCAGGTTCATTATTATCGTCCACTACCACAATCATTCTTGGACGGAATTACCAATGAAAACGGTGGAACATTAACTAATGAAGAAAAAAGTGCCATGCAGAATCCGGGATATTAAACCGTAATATATCACTGATAATATATGGACCTCTTCATCTATATGCTTTAGATTTAGAGGTCCATTATTGTTTTTCAGATAAGGATTATGCGCTTTTATGCCTATACCTTTAAAAATTAGTAACCTTTCGTTAGAAGTTCTCGTATAATATCATCTAAAATATAAACATAACTCGTCAAATAAAATCCAAAACTGGAATTGTACAGAAATTGGCAATTCTCCCTATTATAAAAGATATCCAAAGCACGCACCGGAGATATGTCAAGACATTCGGCTAATAACATAACAATGCGAGAAATCTTATTCCATAATAAAAGATCTTTCATCTCCTCCTTATTTTTATTATAGATTTATACACTCATCATATCCATGGCTGCTGGCCATTCCTGCTTTCCACGATGAAATCAAGCCATGATTTATCATATGAATTAAAAGAAAGCATACAATAACCAAAGTTCAAGGTAGCATCCCTATCAAAAGAATAGATATTCAGACAAAGAGAACTTTGATTCTTTTGCAGTTAACAAATAATATTCACCCATTCTTGAGTCTAATCTATCAATTGTATCATGTACTTTACACAAATGGCTTCACTATAGATGGAATCGATATCCGTGCATTGGAATATATACCCAGTTCCGATGGCATAGATATTGATTCGTCCAATGATATACTGATTACTTCCACCCGCATTGAGGCACATGATGATTGCATCTCCATCAAATCCGGACGAGACGAGGACGGACGCAGAGTAGGACGTCCCAGTGAAAACATTCTGATAGAAAACTGTCATTTTGCATACGGTCATGGTGGAGTGGCTATGGGCAGTGAAATATCAGGCGGCATACGCAATGTGACCATACGTTCCTGCCTGATGGATAACGAAAACTGGAGCCCCTTACGTTTTAAAAGTCAGCCCAGCCGCGGCGGAACTGTGGAAAATATCACTTTTGAAGATATTACCATCAAAGGAGCGCGCAGTATCTTTGATATCAATATGGAATGGCGTATGGTTCCTCCGCTTTCACCTGCACATTATCCGCTGACCAGTTTGCGCAATATCCATTTCAAGAATATAAATGGAGAAGCACAATCAGCAGGAACCATGTATGGTTTTAAAGAGGCTCCATTCGGAAATGATACATTCTTTTTTGAGAATTGCCATATCAAAGCTCAAAAAGGATTAAGCATCTCAAATGTGGCCAATGTTAATTTTAAAGGTTTGGAACTAGAGATAAAAGAAGGAGAAAAGATTTATGAACGGTCTGCAAATAAAGACAAATAGCCCAATAAGAACACTGATAAATAAAAAATACACTCGAAATGCGTACACATGCATAATATTCAAGGAAGATGTACACATTTCCATTGTAGGAAATCCCAGACCATCCTATTTTTGCGCTACCATTAAAACACTAAAACAACATGATGAAGAAAAAATTAATACTATCATTCTTTTTTGTTGCATTAGGTTTTGGAGTTGTAAAAGCACAAGACTTGCCGGACAAAAAAGAAACGTTGAAGACTGTTACAAAAGTCAATGATTACTTCATGAAGAAGTATGCCGATTATCGTACTCCTTCTTTTGTAAAAAATGTAACCCGTCCCAGTAATATCTGGACACGCGGAGTATATTATGAAGGATTAATGGCTCTTTACTCCGTCTATCCACGCGATGACTATTATAAATACGCTGTCGATTGGTCAAATTACCACGAATGGGGATTCCGCAACGGTACCACCACTCGCAATGCTGATGATTACTGTGCCAGCCAGACTTACATTGATTTATATAACATTTATCCCGATCCGGAAAGAATCCGTAAGGTCAAAGCCAATATAGATATGCTGGTCAACACTCCTCAAGTAAATGATTGGTGGTGGATTGACGCCATCCAAATGGGAATGCCTGTATTTGCCAAACTGGGAAAATTGACCGGAGAACAAAAATATTTCGACAAAATGTGGGATATGTATGAATATACCCGTAACAAACATGGTGAAAATGGCATGTACAACCAAAAAGAAGGTTTGTGGTGGAGAGACCAAGACTTTGATCCCCCTTACAAAGAACCTAACGGTAAGAATTGCTATTGGAGTCGTGGTAATGGATGGGTATATGCAGCACTGGTACGTGTATTGGATGAAATTCCTACTGATGAAAAACATCGCGCCGACTATATCAATGATTTCCTGACCATGAGTAAAGCTATCAAAAATTGCCAACGTACTGATGGTTTTTGGAATGTAAGTATGCATGACGAATCAAACTTCGGAGGTAAAGAAACCAGTGGCACCGCTTTATTTGTATATGGCATGGCATGGGGGGTACGTAACGGACTGTTGGACAGAAAAGAATACCTGCCAGTCTTGTTGAAAGCATGGAATGCTATGGTGAAGGATGCCGTTCACCCTAACGGCTTCCTAGGACTTGTACAAGGAACCGGAAAAGAACCGAAAGACAGTCAACCTGTCACATACGATAAAGTACCCGATTTTGAAGATTTTGGAGTAGGGTGTTTCCTGCTCGCCGGAAGTGAGGTTTACAAATTAAATTAATAATATGATTGGTTAGTGAATCGATTTTTCATAGACTATGATTTAAAGGTTAGATTTAGGTTAAGTAAAAAGGAGCGACTGTGAAGCCGCTCCTTTTTGTTCTATCAATCATACGTTTTCAATCAGTAATAGAAAATACCAATACTCCTGCTGTAGGAATTACCGGCTCTCCTATCAGCACTTTGGCTCCCGAAGGAAGTACGAACTTATAAGGTTTATCTGTATAATTCAGTACAATCCCCATACCATTGCGGTACTCTAAAGTAACACCGTATGGTAAATCCATCACAGGAATATTCAATTGCGCATATAGTTTCTTCAAAATATCTTTCTCCAATAATCCGTCCGTACTATCCACTCCCACGTAAGTAACAGTACCTTTTCCCAACTTACGAGTAGTGACTGCCGGTTTTCCTTCATAAAATTCCTGTGTATAAGTAGCCCATACTTGTGAATCCTTACCCGGTTTCAATATCTCTCCCCAAGTATTCCACGTATATTCTTTTCCATCCATCCGTAATTTGCCCGGTTCTTCAGGAAGTAATAAATCATAAAACTCCATTTCATTACCGGTCAGTTCATTTATCATGGAACCGAAAGGAGCTTCGGGTAAACGTCCATGGCGGTCTTTTTGGGCTGTACGGCAAGTTAAGACCAAATTACCACCCTTCTTTACATAATCAGTCCATCTGTCTACCAATGCCTTGTCAGCCAATTGATAAGCCGGAGCTATGATCACAGGATAAGAGGAGAACTCCTTGCTTTCACTGATAAAATCTACGGGCGCGCCAAAAGATTTCAACGTGCGATAATATTTCTCAATATGCCCTAATGTATTCCATGTACGATTTTGCTTCTGGCGCTCAATGCTCCATGAATTTTCATGATTAAAAAGAATGGCAGTACGACGCGCCAAATAATCGGCCGGTTTCACCTCACGAGCTGCAACCTGTCCCCGCAGCTGTCTGATTTCTTTCATGAACTGCTCATATTCACGTCCACCGGGAGTTACCGTTGTTCCGTCTGTACCTACAATGCCGTAGTGATATTGTTCCGTGCCATACAGAGGCTGGCGATAACGATAAGTACAGATAAAGTCGCCTCCACCGGCAAATACGCTCCACATCCATAAACGGATAGCTCCGGGCAGCGGTTGAGGATTGATACTCCCCCAATTCACCTGCCCTGGCTGAAGTTCCATTACTCCATAAGTACCTTGTATGGGTCTGAAAAAGTCATTGGCAAAAGCAATACGCAACGGATTTCCCACTCGATATCCGCGACGGCCGATCCCTTCATTGTCTCCATACACCATATAGCGAGTATAACTTTGAAAATCAAGTGCAGGGCTGCCACCTATATGTCCTTCCTCATAATTAGGAATATAGTTAGTAGTCACCCATTGGTTCTTTGCATATTTTTTAATCAACAAACATTGTTCATTCAAAAAGTCGTTTGTCTGACTGGCAGCAAAACGGCGGTAATCCAAAATCTGATGATGATTCATAAACATCTGGGCAGTTTTAGGAAGAGTTATTTCATCAAAAGAAGAATAAACCTCACTCCAAAAAGCCGTTCCCCAGGCATCATTCAATGCTTTAATGTCATGATGATATTTTTCACGTAAAAAATCCCGGAAAGCCAGTTCGGCTTTCGGATTATAATCAAATTGTACGGCCGGCTCATTATCGAGCTGCCAGCCGATTATTCTGGAATCATTTCCATAATGCTGAGCTAACTTCTCTATCATTTTATAAGCCAGTTCTCTATAAACGGGAGAAGCAAAAGAAGCATGTTGACGTGCTCCGTGATCAAGCACGGTACCATTTTCATTTTTAATCAAAATTTCAGGGTATTTACGGCTCAGCCATACCGGTGGAGTTGCCGTAGAAGTACACATAATGACTTTCAAATCATATTTGGCAGCCAAAGCCACCGCTTTATCCAACCAGGCAAAATCATATTTTCCCTCTTCCGGTTCCAATTGCGCCCAAGCAAATTCCGCGAAATGGGTGAATTCAAAACCCAAATCGTGCATCTGTTTAAAATCTCTCTCCCATTGACTCTCATCCCAATGCTCAGGATAATAATAAGCACCGGTCAAGGTCAAATCCTTGTCTTTAAACCAAGGCTGTTGTGCAAAAAGTCCTCCGGCCAAAGAACAAGCCAAAAGAACGGTCACAAATCGTTTTTTCATGATAAAATAGTAATTTAATAGATTTTCCATTCCCATAATCCGGCTGCACCTTTATCTATGTGCAAACGCAAATAACGTACTTTATCTCCCACCGTCACCACATGAGGTGAACATGCCTTCACCTCTTTTACTCCGGCACAAGGTTGCCAATTAGTACCATCATTGGATTTTTCGAGATGCCAGGCATGACCTTCAGCAGGGTGTACAAAGGCAAATTGACACTCCGTTACCTGCATGGCTTCACCCAAATCCACCATCAGCCAAGGATGATCATCATTTGTTTCTGCCATCCAGCGTGTTCCATTAGACCGGTCGCCTGCATTTCCAGGATGATATATATGTGTGCGTTCCACCTTGACAAGCGAAGTTTTATCGGCCAAAGGACAATTAGGCTGAGTTTCTATTTCAACCTTAGAAGTACGGGGAGAACGTATGCTGGATGCACTGAAAGAAGCTTTCAGCGCCTTATTTTCGCGCTGTTCCTGGCTGACAGCCAAGTAACCAACTCCCTTTTCATCAGGAACAAGTGTCTTTATAGTGCCATCCTCATTAAATTCCATCCGATTGGCATATACTTGGCGGGTAGTTCCTCCGTCACCGTACTCCAGATATACGAAGAACTTGCGTAAAAATGGCAGGATGAGGGTGAAATTTGATAAGTGGTTGGTACATATACCATTTTTGTGTTACCTCACCATATTGTTAATTTCGGCAGAATGAGCCGTATATGGTGGGGATTAGAGAAAGAATTGCTACCTATCCGTTGCCTTTTTATGGAAGGGAAAGTTGGTAGAAATAGCATCTTTAATCTCTTGCACATACCCTACAACAGCCACAAAGAACGCTTGTTTTTCTATCATTGCACTGACAAAGGTAATCATTTTTTCTCGTTGGAAGAAAAATACGGGAATGAGATTAATTGTCAAGTACTTGTTGCCTTGTTTCGCTATGTTCTACATGCCATTCATTAACTCTGTAAAATTTATTTTTGCAACCAAAGAAATGAGTTATGAATCAGGCAGATGTAAAGGTGTCGTTCTACCTCAAAAAGAGCGAAGCAGATGTCAAAGGGAACTGTCCCGTAATGGCAAGGTTGAATGTCGGCAAGTA
>ENA-OPCL01002826-OPCL01002826.1-human-gut-metagenome-genome-assembly--contig:-NODE-2826-length-10784-cov-1.685805_pt1 | contig 10784 bp, 13 predicted proteins | sample MGYA00241251_ERZ501482 | MGnify/ENA primary metagenome ERZ501482 (study PRJEB25962, sample SAMEA2042581) | human gut metagenome | biome: human gut; feature: human-associated habitat; material: faeces... | reverse complement strand
CGACAGGGAAATTTATATGCACTGACAGACAATGCCGGGGAGATTCATGCAGTATTTGTATTCATGATAGGAGAAGACTCGACATATCTGAAGATTGAACAAGGAAACTGGATATCAGCTGAGCCATATGGTGTCGTACACAGAGTGGCAAGTGACGGAAGCGTTCATGGTGTTCTGGGACGGATCATGGATTACTGCAAAGGACAGATGCCGCATCTCAGGATAGACACACATGAGGACAATAAAGTAATGCAGCATGTGATTGAAAAATGTGGATTTGTACGATGCGGAATCATTTATGTGTCGGATGGAACACCACGAATTGCATATGAATGCAGATAAGGGGAAGAGGTTACTATTCAACTGTAACGGGAAGCAGACATGACCGCTTTGTTTTTGTATAAAAACTTGCATTCTCTTAATGGAAGGAAGATAATGACATAGTCGGCAGGAATGTCGGCTTTTGAAAATTTATCTTGGGAGTTGAGGAAAAATGGAACAGCAACAGCATATGTTCACGAACCGCATGATCAGGAATCTTCTCATTCCGGTTGTGCTGGAACAGTTGTTGAATTCGATCATGGGAACTGCGGATACCATGATGGTAAGTAATGTCGGTTCGGCGACAATCTCAGCGGTATCACTGGTTGACTCAATCAACGTGCTTGTCATTCAGGCATTTTCCGCACTGGCGGCAGGCGGCGCGATCCTCTGCTCCCAGTACCTTGGCAGTCAGAACCTGAAAAAGGCGAAGCGTTCCGCAGAGCAGGTGCTTTTCGTTATGCTCGTCCTTTCCTGTTCGCTGTCGCTTTTATGCCTGATCTTCCGTTTCCCGCTGCTTCGTCTGATTTTCGGCACTGTAGACACGGACGTTATGGCAAACTCCCAGATTTACTTTTTCTTCACGCTTTTGTCGTTCCCATTCATCGGTCTATACGATGCAGGTGCTTCCATTTTGCGTGCACAAAACAACACCAAAGGTCCTATGACGATTTCCATCCTTTCCAACTTCTTAAATATCGGAGGAAATGCGATCCTGATCTTCGTCTTTGGCATGGGCGTCGCCGGCGCGGCAATTTCCACCCTGGTTTCCCGTATTTTCTGTGCGATCGTCGTGATCTGGCAGCTGAGAAACCCTGCAGAACAGATTTATGTACGCAACTACTTTTCTATCCGTCCGGACTGGTCTTTGATCAAACGCGTTTTATTCATCGGCATTCCATCCGGAATTGAGAACAGCATGTTCCAGTTCGGTAAGCTCGCCATTCAGTCAACCGTCTCCACTCTCGGTACGGTTGCCATCGCCGCGCAGGCAATGACCAGTATCCTGGAGGCGTTAAACGGAATCGCCGCCATGGGTGTCGGCATCGGACTGATGACCGTCGTCGGTCAGTGTATCGGTGCAAAACGGAAAGATGAAGCGATTTATTACATCAAAAGGCTGTCCTGGCTTTCGGAAATCGTCATCCTCATCTCCTGTGCCGTCGTCTATCTGCTCGCAAAGCCGGTCACTATCCTCGGCGGCATGGAAGCAGAAAGCGCCCGCCTCTGCCTGCAGATGGTCGCATTTATTACCATCACCAAACCGATTTCGTGGGTGCTTTCCTTTATTCCCGCCTACGGCATGCGCGCAGCCGGCGATGTGAAATTTTCCATGATTACCTCCTGCGCCAGCATGTGGCTGTGCCGGGTAAGCCTGTGCATCTTTTTATGCCGCTTCTGTGGCTTCGGTCCCATCGCGGTTTGGATCGGCATGTTCGCAGACTGGAGCGTGCGTGCGGTCGTTTTCATGCTCCGCTTCCACTCCCGCAAATGGCTGCAGCACCATGTGATCGACTAAGTTCACCCGTGCCTTTTTGCAGACTGATTTCCTGCTCGCAGGAAAATTATAAAAGTGAACCGATCCATCCGATCAGTCCAAGCACCCAGCTGACAAAAATTCCATACAAAATAACCGGTCCGGCGATCGTAAAAATTTTGCAGCCGATTCCGAATACCTGTCCCTCCTTCTGAAATTCAATCGCCGGGGCGGCTACGGAATTGGCAAAACCGGTAATCGGAACCAGCGCCCCCGCCCCGCCCCACTTTACCAGAGACGGATAAATGTTAAAGCCGGTCAGAAGTGCGCTCGCCAGAACAAGCAGAATCGCGCACACGCTTCCTGCTGCCGCATCGTCCAATCCGTTTGACTTCGCAACGTTCAAAATAATCTGTCCTACCGTGCAGATTATACCGCCCGTCACAAATGCATGCAGCATCTGCAATGCAAGATTGTGTGTCGGCGTCACCTGTTTGACATATTTTTCATACTGTTTCTGAAAAGACTGGTCTGCCTGATACTTTTCCATATGCTGTTCCTTTCCGAATCTGCTGCACGATTCACCGTTTGTAACGGAGTTTTTACCGAAAAATAGGATGCCAGAAATACAACAGGCTTCCAACCGCTTTTCCCATCGCAATGGAAATCACCATCAGCCCGAGTCCGTGCCGAAAACCGATCCGACGCGTCAGAATCGGAATGGAGTCCAGCATTTCTGCAATTGCAAGTGCCAGACAGCCGACGAAAATTCCGGCAAACAGACCGGTCAGGGCTTCCGCCGTCAGAACCAGCCACTCAAAAGCTGCTCCCGCTTCCAACCTTTTCTGCAACCATTCCCTGCCAAAAATTACTGCACCCGGAAATACACTTGCCAGACAGCCGACGAGCGTTCCAAAGACAACCATTTCCTCGTACAGAAAAATTTTTTCCCCCGTGTGGGTCTTTCCTGCAAAGCGTGGCACAAGTCCTACCGAAAGCAGCACCGTAAAAACGCCTGCCGAAACGAGAATGCCTGCGCCCAGTCCAACAACCACCGGCAAAAGCTTCGATAAAATCACAATTTTCCCCCCTTTCAGACGTCCAGCGTCTTTTTTTCCCGATCTGCAGTTTCTGTCAATGCCTGATTGACGTCCGTTTCATATTTACGCATTTCCACTTCGATCGGTGTCGGATCGGACGTAATCCTCCTCCCACCGATATGGTTGAAAAACACCAAAATGCCAAGTGCCAGCCCGATCGAATACGCGATTTCCAGCGCTGTAACCGACTGCGGCTCCTGTCCGGTCAAAAGCTCGTAAATTTGCCCGAACACCTCGCGAATCCCGATGTCGTTATGAAACGCCATGATCGTAAACGCTGCGCCAAAAAAGCAGATGCAGCAGACAAAGACGATTTTGCACACCTGCCAGAAGCCCGGATAACGACTGACTTTTACCTGCTCCACCACCGTTTCCGGCGCGCCGATGCTTTCCACCTCCAGATTCGGATTGTCCTGCTGCAAAAGCGAAATCACAAAAAGCGCGCTAACCACCCGGCGCCCCTTATCTTTTTCCTCAAATCGGAAAACAGGAAGCGTTCTGCATCGATTCTGCACGCTTTGCGTTTTACAATATAATTTTCCAAGATCGCTGATATGCACGCTTTCACCGGACAGCTCTGCGTTTTGCTCAAGCTTTAAATACAGCACTTCTTTCGGCATCTGTATGTTCCTCCTGTTTCACACAGTATGCACCCGGGCAAAAAAAGTTATGCAGATCAGACGTTTTTTCTTTTTCGGGCTGTCTGCAAAAATCGTACCATCTGCCGCCAGCTGGTTCTACGCACTGCCCTGCTGCCATCGCTGCCGCCGAGCGCTTTCTACAGCTATGCAGTCCTCATCGCTGTCCTACACCCCCGACCGCTCTCGCATGCGGATCAGGATTTTCTTTTCCATCCGGCTAACCTGCACCTGGCTGATACCGAGTTTTTTGGCGATCTGGGCCTGCGTCTGATCCTCGTAGTAGCGCAGCCGGATCAGGATTTTTTCCTGTTCGGGAAGCTCGTCTATAAGCTGTTTTAACAGCATCCGGTCTACCAGCCGGTTCTTTTCTGTGTGTCCTCCCAGGTGTTGTCTGCAGACCGTGCCGCAAGCTGATCCATCAGCGCGATCTCTTTCCCATCCCCCTCATAGACCGGCTTTGACAGCGATTCAACCTCCCCGGCTGCAGCGACCGCCATGACCGCGTCTTCATAGGCGATTCCTGTTTTTTCACACAGCTCGCGCAGCGTCGGGTCGCGTCCCTCCTGCGTCTGAATGCGCGCAGCCTCCTGCCGCAGCTTATAATTCGCATCCTTTAATGACCGGCTGACCTTGACCGGTCCATCATCGCGCAGAAAACGCCGGATCTCTCCTGCAATCAGAGGAACCGCATATGTAGAAAATTTGACATCGTAGCTTAAATCAAAATGATCAATCGCTTTCATCAGTCCGATCGTTCCGGTCTGGAACAGATCCTCCGCCTCGTATCCCCGTCCTGCAAACCGTTTCACAATATGGTGAACCAGTCCCAGATTTTCTTCTATCAGTATTTTTCTGGCAGACGCATCTCCTGCCTGCGCCTTTTCGATCAATACTGATATTTCCATGTGCTACTCCTCTTCTTGATCCGGATCACTGACCCACGGCGCATTTCCCAGTTTTTTTTCCATAATCACACGCGTCCCCTTCCCCACGGTCGATTCCACCTCCAGGCAGTCCATAAACGCTTCCATAAAAGAAAATCCCATACCGGAACGTTCCAGATCCGGGCGCGTCGTGAACATCGGCTCCATCGCCTGTTCCACATTTTCGATCCCGCAGCCCTGATCGGTGATTTCCATTTTCAAAAGATCCTTTTCCAGCACACAGGAAATTTCAATCGTTCCTCCCTGCTCCTTATATCCGTGGATGACTGCGTTTGTAACTGCCTCCGAAACGGCAGTTTTGACGTCCTCGATCTCCTCCAGTGTCGGATTTAAGGGCGTCAAAAACGCCGCTACAGCAACCCTCGCAAAGCCTTCGTTTTCCGGCAGGGCTTCAAATTCCACTTTCATGTTATTCATGCTTTCCTCTCATTTCTGCGCACGCTTTTTCGCATGCCCGCTGCCTCTGTTTGTTTCTAACATCGTACAGCCTCTTGTAATCGTTCTTATCATACCTTTTCTTGTAATATAAGTAAAATAGTATTATAGTATAAAATATATAATATTTTTATTATATAAATTTTGAAGGAACAGCCTTTTGACACCTTCGGTACAAATAGCTGCGTGAAAATAAGCGATCACACTTATTTTTCACCCGATCACCTTGGAGGAACCGCCATGACTCTGCGTCATATGAAAATTTTTGTCGCCGTATATCAGCAAAAAAGCATCACCCTCGCATCGAACAGCCTGCATCTGGCTCAGCCGTCCGTCAGCCTGGCGATCAAGGAGCTGGAGGAATATTATCATATCCGCCTGTTCGACCGCCTCTCCCGACGGATTTACCCGACGGAAAACGGGCATCGCTTCTATGAATATGCACTCCATATCGTGTCACTTTTTTCAGAAATGGAAAATAAAATTCCCGCCTGGGATGCAAATGCCCCGCTCCATATTGGCTCCAGCATCACTCTCGGCACCTGCCTGCTCCCCTCCCTTGTCAAAGTCTATCAGGAACAGCACCCGGAAATCAAAATCTATGTAACGGTCAAAAATACCGGCACAATCGAGCAGGCAGTCGTCGACAATCAGCTGGATTTTGCCCTGGTCGAAGGCACTGTCACTCACCCGGAAATCATTTCAGAGGTCTTTTCTGCCGATACGCTCTGCATGGTCGCAGCTCCCGGCCATCCGCTTGCCGCCAACCGGACGGTCACCCTCGCCGACGCTGCTTCCTGCCCCCTCCTTTTACGCGAACCAGGCAGTGCCGGCAGGGAAATCGTCGAAAGTCTCTTTTTATCCGGCGGCATCCAGATCGCGCCCGCCTGGGAAAGCGTCAGCACCCTCGCCCTCATCCGCGCCGCCCAAAACGGTCTCGGCATCGCAATTTTACCGGAGCTTCTCGTCCGGGATGCACTGAAATCCGGAGATCTTGTCTCCCTTCCGCTTCCGCCCGACATCCTGACCCACAGCCTATACCTGATCCGGCACCGCAACAAATACCTTTCGTCCTCCGCAGAGGAATTTCAGAATTTATGCCGGATGTGGAAATTTTAAGTGGGTGAACAGTAACGATTTTTTTCATCGCAACGCTCCAGCAATAGAATGATTGCTTTTTGGGCGCACTTCCTGTATGATAATCTCGTATTATTATCCTGTGCATACACGCGCAAACGCAGTTTTGCCCGGATACTTTGCAGATAATTCCTGTAACTATATTACTTACAAAATGAAGAATAAAGATTGAAAAATAAAATTTTTCAATCGCGAGATTTGTGTCTGTGCGCACTTGACACAAACTCGGCATGCGCAAAAAGCGTGCGCAGAAATGAGAGGAAAACATGAGCATTATAAAGACGAAACATTTAAGTTATCATTATATCCGTCACGATGAGGAAGGCAATGTGGAGGGAGAGGTTCCAGCGGTAAAGGATGTAAATCTTTCGGTGGAGCCGGGCGAATTTATTGCGATCCTGGGACATAACGGTTCCGGCAAGTCGACGCTGGCGAAGCATTTTAATGCGCTTTTGCTGCCGTCGGAGGGCTGTATTGTTGTGGATGGCATGGATACGGCAGATGAGAACCATACCTGGGATGTGCGCAGCACTGCCGGGATGGTATTTCAGAATCCGGACAATCAGATCATCGGGCAGGTCGTGGAGGAGGATGTTGGCTTCGGACCGGAAAACCTCGGTGTGCCGACAAAGGAAATCTGGGAACGAGTGGAGGAAAGCTTAAAAGCAGTCGGAATGTATGAATATCGAAAATATTCTCCGAATAAGCTTTCCGGCGGACAGAAGCAGCGCGTTTCCATCGCAGGCGTGCTTGCAATGCATCCGAAATGTATTGTGCTGGACGAGCCGACGGCAATGCTGGATCCCAACGGGCGCAAAGATGTCATAAGGGCGGCTCGTGCACTGAATGACGTGGAAAATGTCACGATCATCCTGATTACCCATTATATGGAAGAGGTTATTTATGCCGACCGGGTGTTTGTAATGGATGAAGGCAAGGTTGTGATGCAGGGAACGCCGCGGGAGATCTTTTCCCAGGTGGAACGGTTGAAGCATTTGCGTCTGGATGTACCGCAGGTTACATTACTCGCCTATGAGCTGCAAAAGAGCGGACTGAAGCTGCCGGATGGCATTCTGACAGCACAGGAGCTGACGGAGGAGTTAAAAAAGCTGTGTACAGGCAGTAAAACAGGCGCATCGGATAACAGACAAATGCCTGTAAAGTGAGGAAACAATGGGATTAAAACTGGAGCATGTAAGTTATTTATATGGAACGGATACGGAGCTTTTGGTGCGTGCGCTGGATGATGTGAATCTGGAAATTCCGGACGGTCAGTTTATCGGACTGATCGGCCATACCGGTTCCGGAAAATCGACGCTGGTGCAGCATCTGAACGGGCTTTTAAAGCCGTCAGAGGGAACGATTCTTTTTAACGGTGAAAATATCTGGGCTCAGGATTATTCGAGAAAGACGCTGCGCAGCAAGGTCGGGCTGGTTTTTCAGTATCCGGAGCATCAGCTGTTTGAAACGGATGTATTTGCGGATGTCTGCTATGGACCCAAAAACCTAGGGCTGGAGCAGGGGGAGATCGAGCGGCGTGCAAAAAAGGCACTGGAGCTGGTGGGTTTTCCGGAAGAATTTTTCGGACAGTCCCCGTTTGAGCTTTCCGGCGGACAAAAACGGAGAGTGGCAATTGCAGGTGTGCTTGCAATGGAGCCGGATATTTTGGTGCTGGATGAGCCGACAGCAGGACTTGATCCGAAGGGCAGGGACGAAATATTAGGGCAAATTTCTCATTTGCAGAAGGAAACAGGCATCAGCGTGGTGCTGGTTTCCCACAGCATGGAAGATGTGGCGAATTATGTGGAGCGCATTATTGTGATGAACAAGGGAAAGGTGATGTTCGATGACGTACCGCACCGGGTTTTTTCCCATGTAAAGGAGCTGGAGGCAGTCGGACTTGCCGCACCGCAGGTGACCTATATTCTGCACCAGCTAAAGGACAATGGCTTTGACGTGGATCCTTCTGCGACAACGATTGAGGAAGCAAAGGAGACGATTCTGCAGGCAGTGAGGAAGAACAGCAAATGATTAGGGATATTACACTTGGACAATATTATCAGACGGATTCCGTGCTGCATAGGCTGGACTGTCGGGTAAAGCTTGTAGGGACGCTTGCATTTATCATTTCCCTGTTCGTCGTGAATAACGTATGGGGATATCTGCTGGCGGCAATGTTTCTGGCACTGTGCATTCGGTTATCGAATGTGCCTTTTAAATTCATGGTAAAAGGTATGAAATCAATCGTATTTCTGATGCTTTTTGCGGTTGTGTTTAACCTTTTTCTGACTCCCGGAACTCCGGCTGTGACGATCTGGAAGTTGAAAATCACATGGGAAGGCATTGAGATGGCATCCAAGATGGCGGTTCGTCTGGTAATGCTGATCATCGGTTCATCGCTGATGACCCTGACAACTACGCCGAATCATCTGACGGACGGTCTGGAAAGCCTGTTGAATCCGCTTAAAAAGTTTAAGGTGCCGGTGCACGAGGTTTCCATGATGATGTCCATCGCGCTGCGCTTTATCCCGATTTTGCTGGAAGAGACAGACAAGATCATGAAAGCACAGATCGCGAGAGGCGCGGATTTTGAAAATGGAAGTCTGATCCAGCGGGCAAAGGCGATGGTTCCTTTGTTAGTGCCGCTGTTTATCGCTGCGTTTCGGCGCGCAAATGACCTTGCCATGGCGATGGAAGCCAGATGCTACCGCGGCGGCGAGGGGAGGACAAAGATGAAGCCGCTCGTTTATCGAAAGCAGGACTATATGGGCTATGGAGTTCTGGTCGCCTATCTGGTGGCAGCGGTTCTGATCGGGAGGGTGCTTCTGTAATGGAGACGATGGAAATACGAAAAAAGCGCCGCATTTGTCTGGTAGTGGCATATGACGGGACAAATTATCAGGGGTGGCAGATACAGCAAAATGGCAATACCATCGAAGCGGAGTTAAACCGTGCGCTGTCTGCCCTGACAAAGGAACCAATTGAGGTTTCCGGTGCGAGTCGTACGGATTCCGGTGTCCATGCGCGCTGCAATTACGCGGTATTTGATACCGCTGTCCGGATGCCCGGGGATAAATTTTCCTACGCATTGAACCAGCGTTTGCCGGAGGATATCCGGGTTCGAAAATCCTATGAGGTTTCACCGCACTGGCATCCGCGTAAGTGCAGCAGTAAAAAAACATATGAATACCGGATTTTCAATGACGAATTTCCGGATCCGCTCTGCCGCCTGTATACACATTTTACCTATACAAAGCTGGATATAGACAGGATGAATGCGGCAGCAGGATATCTTATCGGAGAGCATGATTTCAAAAGCTTCTGCAGTATTCATACGCAGACGGAGACCACGGTTCGGACGATCACAGATCTTTCGGTAAAAAAAGAGGGCAGCCTGATCACGATCCGGGTGACCGGTACAGGATTTCTTTATAATATGGTACGGATCATTGCAGGAACGTTGATAGAGGTCGGGAACGGCAAATACCCGCCGGAGCATATAAAAGAGATCCTAAAACACTGTGACAGAAGCTGTGCCGGACCGACTGCCCCAGCACGGGGACTGACGCTGGTGGAGTATGAGTTTTTGTGATGCAAGGATTTTCAGGACGAAAGGTTTCAGGAATGCAAGACGGTTTGTGACTGCATGAAAAGTGTTGTAAAATAGCGAAAAAATCTAATAAAAAAAGATTGACACAAGAGGTTGTGTAGCATATAATTATCAAATGTGGCGGTCTGAAAATGTTTTACCTGCCCCGGAAAAGCATTTTATCAAAAACAGACCTGTATTCGTTCAATTCCCGGTTCGGATACGCGCAGCGAATGACCTGTAGATTGTATGGAGGTACACTATGAAAACATTTATGGCTAACCCGGCTAAAATTGATAGAAAATGGTATGTAGTAGACGCAGAGGGCAAGACCCTTGGTCGTCTGGCATCTGAAGTAGCTAAAGTACTGAGAGGCAAGAACAAGCCTGAGTACACCCCTCACGTTGATACCGGCGATTATGTAATCGTTGTGAATGCAGAAAAGATCCATGTAACAGGCAAGAAGCTGGATCAGAAGATTTATTATCATCATTCCGACTATGTTGGCGGTATGAAGGATGCAACTCTGAGAGAAAAGCTGAACAAGAAGCCTGAGCAGGTTATTGAGTTAGCAGTGAAAGGAATGCTTCCCAAGGGACCTTTAGGAAGACAGATGTTCACCAAACTTCACGTATATGCAGGACCTGAGCACAAGCATGAAGCTCAGAAGCCTGAAGTACTGACATTCTAAAGGACTGAGAGGAGGAAAATAAATCATGGCTAAAACAGAAAGATACTACGGAACCGGTAGAAGAAAGAAATCCATCGCCAGAGTATATTTAGTACCCGGTAATGGTAATATTACAATCAATAAGAGAAGCATTGATGAGTACTTCGGTCTGGAGACTCTGAAGGTTATCGTTCGTCAGCCTCTGGCAGCTACTGAGACTGCTGAGAAGTTCGACGTTCTGGTTAACGTTCGCGGTGGCGGATACACCGGCCAGGCTGGTGCAATCAGACACGGTATTTCTAGAGCTCTGCTTCAGGTAGACGGTGATTTCAGACCCGTTCTGAAGAAGGCTGGATTCCTTACCAGAGACCCTCGTATGAAGGAAAGAAAGAAATACGGTCTCAAAGCAGCTCGTCGCGCACCTCAGTTCAGCAAGAGATAATCGACTGCTCAGACTATATCAAAATGGT
>ENA-OPCL01002823-OPCL01002823.1-human-gut-metagenome-genome-assembly--contig:-NODE-2823-length-10790-cov-2.894551_pt1 | contig 10790 bp, 10 predicted proteins | sample MGYA00241251_ERZ501482 | MGnify/ENA primary metagenome ERZ501482 (study PRJEB25962, sample SAMEA2042581) | human gut metagenome | biome: human gut; feature: human-associated habitat; material: faeces... | reverse complement strand
CCTCCCGGACGCCGCTGCTGTATCTCAACGCGGTGCCCGGCTGCGAAAGCCGCAACATCGACTTCATGACGAGCCGGGGCTATGCCCTGGCGGTGGAGAGCGACGAGGAACTGAAGCCGCTGCTGTCCGGTGTCATCAGCGGGGCCATTGACCCCACGGCCATGCTGCGCCGCCGGGAGGAGGAGTTCCCCCGCAACGCCGCCGCAGCCATCTGCGACCTGGCCTGCGGCGCACCCACAGCATAATATAAAAGAATCCCGGCTGCGAAAGCAGCCGGGATTCTTATGTTCGCACTTTCGGGTTCAGCCGTGACTTAGCCGAAGTTCACGTCCAGGCGGACGATGCCGTCGATGGCGATGTCGAAGTAAGGAGCGGAGCGCTTCTCGGACTCGGCAAAGTAACCATCGTGGACGACCTCGGTGTCATGCTCCATGTTGGCGTCGTTGTCCACGTCGGCCATGTAGGAGGTCAGGTGGCCCTCGGCGTCGGTCTTCATGTCAGCGGTGACATTCTCGCCGGTGACGGTGAAGGTGGACACGTCAAAGACGTGCAGCTCGCCGTTCTCCAGCTTCTTCATGGCCTCGTCAATGGCGGCCTGGGTGCCGTCGGCGGCCACGTTGGTGTTCAGGTCGGACAGAACCACGGACTTGGTGGCCAGGGTGCCGGTCCAGTCAGCGTCGATGGTCTTGCCGTCCATAGCAGCCTGGATGGCGTAGACATAGTAGGGAGCCCAGTCAATGCGGGAGGAGATGATGTAGGTGTTGGGGCCAACGGAAACGGTGGAGCCGTTGTAGGACACGTTGGGCACACCGGCCTTCTCGCAGGCGGTGGGGGCGCCCATGGAGTCAGCGTGCTGGCTGATCAGGACGCAGCCGTTCTGGATCAGCTTCTCAGCGCCTTCCTTCTCGGCGGTCTCATCGTACCAGCTGCCGGTGAAGGTCACTTCCATGGTGGCAGTGGGGCAGACGGAGCGAGCGCCCAGGAAGAAGGAGGTGTAGCCGGAGATAACCTCGGCATAGGTGAAGGCGCCAACGTAGCCCATCTTGGCCTTGTCAGCGGTGATCTTGCCTTCCGCGATCATCTGGTTGAGCTTCATACCGGCGGCAATACCGGCCAGGTAGCGGCCCTCATAGATGGAGGCGAAAGCGTTGTGATAGTTGGACAGGCCCTCGGTGTGAGCGCGGACACCGGTGGAGTGGCAGAACTGGACGTTGGGGAACTCCTTGGCGGCCTCGATCATGAAGGACTCGTGGCCAAAGCTGTCGGCGAAGATGATGTTGCAGCCCTGCTCAGCCAGCTCGGCGGCAGCGTTGTAGCACTCCTGGCCTTCGGGAACGTTCTTCTTGATGAAGTAGTCTTCATTCTCCACCAGGCCCAGGGTCTGGCAGGCTTCCTTGGCGGCGTTGATGAAGTTGAGGTCATAGGTGGAGTTCTCATCGTGCAGGGTGATGAAACCCACCTTGATCTTCTTGGTCTCGGTGTTGTCATCGGGCTTGTCGGTGCCGCCGTTGGAGCAGGCCACCAGGGACAGAGCCATGACCAGAGCCAGGATCATTGCAAGGACTTTTTTCATGTTTTGTTTTTCCTCCTTTTAATATGTAGCGTCCGGCTGAAAGAAGTGCGAAATATGCCGCACGCCTGAATAACGGGTCACCCCGGCATTCACATGTTATGTAGTATTATACAGGATTCTCGGAAGGATTTCAACTAAAAATGCAATAAATGCCAAAAATTTCACCGAAAGCTACAATTCCACCGAACGGCTCGGGGAAAGAACCGGCGGAATCGCAGAAATTACCGCCCCGGCGATAGGAAATTCCGGCAGCAGCCCTCCGCCGTGCTTATGGCGGGGGATAGGGCATTGCCCGCAGGGCGGGGGACGCTCTGCGGGCAATGGGGGGGAGATTTTTACTGATGGACCCGGGTACCGGTCTTGCCTTCGATGCCGTCCTTGGCCTTCTCCAGCAGGGTGATCAGGGCGGTGCGGCCGGCCTTGGACTCGGCGAACTTCACCGCAGCCTGGACCTTGGGCAGCATGGAGCCCTTGGCGAACTGGTTCTCGTCCATATAGACCTTGGCCTGGGCCGGGGTCAGGTCGTCCAGACCCTTCTGGTCGGGCTTGTTGAAGTTGATGGCCACCTGCTCCACGGCGGTGAGGATCACCAGCACGTCGGCGTCCAGCAGCTCGGCCAGCAGCTCGCTGCCGAAGTCCTTGTCGATGACGGCGGGGGTGCCGCAGAGCCTGCCGTCCTTGCGCACCACGGGGATGCCGCCGCCGCCCACGGCGATGACCACATGACCGGCGTTGAACAGGGCCTTGATGGACTCGGCCTCCACGATGTCAAAGGGCTTGGGGGAGGGAACCACCTGGCGATAGCCCCGGCCGGCGTCCTCCACCATGGTATAGCCCTTTTCGGCGGCGATGCGGTCGGCGGTCTCCTTGTCATAGAAGGCCCCCACGGGCTTGGTGGGATTCTGGAAGGCGGGGTCGTCCTGGGACACCACGGTCTGGGTGACGATGGTGGCCACGGGCTTCCGGATGCCCCGGGCGGTCAGCTCGTTGCCGATGGCCTGCTGCAGGTGATAGCCGATATAGCCCTCGGACATGGCACCGCACTCGGGGAAGGGCATGTCGGCCTTGATGGCGCCGGCCTCGGCGGCGGTGGACAGGCCCAGCTTGATCATACCCACCTGGGGTCCGTTGCCGTGGGCGATGACCACCTCGTTGCCCTCGGCGATCAGGTCCACGATGGCCTTGGCGGTTTTGCTGACCAGGGCCAGCTGCTCGGCGGCGGTGCTGCCCAGGGCGTTGCCGCCCAGGGCGATGACGATGCGTTTGGACATAGTGCTTTTACCTCTCAATAATCAGAATGAGCGGGGATAGCGGGGGCAAAAACGCCCCCGCTATGTAGTTTTACCGGATTCAGAAGGATTTACGCTGCTCCTTGCCCTCGTCCATGGCCATCAGGGCGCGGACGGGATCCTTCACCTGGGCCAGGAAGATCATGGCGGCGATGATATAGGGCTTGTAGGAAGCCTGCTTGTACAGAGGCACGATGTAGCGGTCGAACACGGAGTTGTCCACTTCGCCCTCGGCGCAGCTCAGGCCGGTGATGTCGGCGGGCAGGCAGTGCAGGTACAGAGCCTTGCCATCCTTGGTGAGCTTCATCATCTCCTCGGTGCAGGCCCAATCCTTGTGCTGGGCGTTCTGGGCCAGCAGCTTCTTCTCCAGAGCGTCGATGCCGTCCTTGTCGCCCTGGGCATACAGCTTGGTGCGTTCCTCCATGGCGGCGAAGGGAGCCCAGCTCTTGGGATACACGATGTCGGCGTCGGTAAAGGCCTCGGCCATGGAGTTGGTCTTGTGGAACTTGGAGCCGTACTTCTCGCAGTTCTTGCGGGCCACCTCCTCCACCTCGGGCATCACGTCATAGCCCTCGGGATGAGCCAGGGTCACGTCCATGCCGAAGCGGGTGAACAGGCCGATAACGCCCTGGGGAACGGACAGGGGCTTGCCGTAGGAGGGAGAATAGGCCCAGGTCATGGCGACCTTCTTGCCCTTCAGGTTCTCCACGCCGCCGAAGTAGTGGATGACGTGCAGCATGTCGGCCATGCACTGGGTGGGGTGATCCACGTCGCACTGCAGGTTCACCAGGGTGGGCTGCTGCTCCAGAATGCCGTCGCGATAGCCTTCCTTCACGGCGTCCATGAAGGTGGTCTGATACTTGTGGCCCTCGCCGATGAACATATCGTCCCGGATGCCGATGACGTCGGCCATGAAGGACACCATGTTGGCCGTCTCGCGGACGGTCTCGCCGTGGGCGATCTGGGACTTCTTCTCGTCCAGGTCCTGGACCTCCAGGCCCAGCAGGTTGCAGGCGGAGGCGAAGGAGAAGCGGGTGCGGGTGGAGTTGTCGCGGAAGATGGAGATGCCCAGGCCGGAATCGAAGATCCGGGTGCTCTTGTTGCGCTCGCGCAGGTCACGCAGGGCGTCGGCCACGGTGAACACGGCGTCAATCTCGTCGTCGGTCTTGTCCCAGGTCCAGTAGAAGTCGGTCTTGTACATATCGTTGATATGCAGAGTCTCCAGATGGCGTGCCAGCTCGATGGTCTTGCTCATAGTGATTTTTTCTCCTTATATATTTTTGATTTGGGTGGATGTTTTTACTTGATGTCGTTGCCGGTGAGCTCCTGGCGGAAGCTGGTGGCGGAGCCGTCCTTGTTCTCGGGCTTGTACAGGCCGGGAACGGCGGCGTACAGGGCGGCGCAGGTCACCAGATCCTGCTTCCAGGTGATCTCGTTGGGGGCGTGAGCCTGGGACTCGGCGCCGGGGCCGAAGCCCACGCAGGGGATGCCGTAGCGGCCCTGGATGGACACGCCGTTGGTGGAGAAGGTCCACTTGTCGGTCAGGGGACGGCCCCGGCGGGTGGACATGGCCTTCTCGTCAGCGCCGATGCGCTCGGTGCCCCACAGGGCGTGGTGGGCGTCGATCAGGGCCTGGACGTGGGGAGCGGACTCCTTGTTGATCCAGGTGGGGAAGAAGCACTCGGTCTCGTAGACGTGGCCGGTCCAGGCGGGACGGTCATACATATACATGGACACCTTCACGTCCTTGGCGTACTTCTTGCAGGCGGGCAGGTCCTCGATCTCCTTCAGGCAGGACTTGTAGGTCTCGCCGGCGGTCATGCGGCGGTCGATGGAGATGGCGCAGGAGTCGGCCACGGCGCAGCGGGAGGGAGAGGTGTAGAAGATCTGGCTGGTGGTGCAGGTGCCCCGGCCCAGGAAGCGGGCGTCCTCATAGTGCTCGGGGTTGAACTTGGGATCCAGCATCTTCGCCAGGCCGTTGATCTCGGTGGAGCCGTCGGCGGGATTCTCGTTGAGGTCGCGGACGTTCAGCAGCACCTCGGCCATCTTGTGGATGGCGTTGTCGCCCCGCTCGGGAGCGGAGCCGTGGCAGGACACGCCGTGCATGTCCACCCGGATCTCCATCCGGCCGCGATGGCCGCGATAGATGCCGCCGTCGGTGGGCTCGGTGGAGATGACGAACTCCACCTGGTTCCGGGCGTCCTCGGGGCCGTTGAAATATTCATTGACGATGGACTGCCAGCACATACCGTCGCAGTCCTCCTCCTGAACGGAGCCCACCACCATGATCCTGTAGCCCTGGGGAATCAGGTCCAGATCCTTCATGATCTTGGCGCCATAGGTGGCGGCGGCCATGCCGCCCTCCTGGTCGGAGCCGCCCCGGCCATAGATGACCTCGTCGGTTTCATAGCCCTGATAGGGATCGGCCTCCCAGTTTTCGATGTTGCCGATGCCCACGGTGTCAATGTGGGAATCCAGGGCGATGATCTTGTCGCCGGTACCCATCCAGCCAATGACGTTGCCCAGCTTGTCGAACTCCACCTTGTCATACCCCAGGCTTTCCATTTCCTGGGCGATGCGGCGGACGACGCCCTCTTCCTGGCAGGATTCCGAGGGGATGGCGATCATGTCCCGCAGGAACTTGGCCATAGCGGGACGATAGTCCTGTGCGGCCTTCTTGATGGCTTCGAAATTCATGGTGTTACCTCCGTTTGCTTTCCTTATTTTCTGTCTCAACAGGGGGGAGATTTGTTCTCTATGCTTTTATCATATCACAGAGAACGCAGATGTCAAACAAAAAATCTGGATTCCTAAAAATTTTTTTGGGAAAGCCGTTGATTTCTGAAAAAAGTGTGGTATCATGGGGGTGTAGAAAAATTGCGGAGAGGTGGGCTATGGAGGAAAAACGTTTGGAAATGCTCAAGCAGCTGGCGGCGGGCATTGCCGCGCAGTTCGGCAGCAACTGTGAGGTGGTGATCCACGATGTGTCCAGCAATCACCCGGATCACTCCATTGTTCACATTGAAAACGGCCATGTATCCGGCCGGAAGGTAGGCGACGGGGCGTCGCAGGTGGTGCTGGACCAGATGGCGTCTCAGACCGAGCATCCCCAGGATCACCTGTGCTATCTGACCCGGACGCCGGACGGCAAGATCCTCAAGTCCTCCACGCTGTATATCCGCAACCGGCGGGGGGCCGTGACGGCGATCTTCTCCATCAATTACGACGTATCGGGCCTGATGATGATCCAGAGCACCATCGGCGATCTGCTGTCCACCCAGGACAAGGAGCAGACGGAGCCTGAGCGCATCATCAATGTCAACCACGTCCTGGACGAGCTGATCGAGCAGTCCGTGGCCCTGGTGGGCAAGCCCGTGGCCCTGATGAACAAGGACGACAAGGTCCGGGCCATCCGCTTTCTGAACGAGTCCGGCGCGTTCCTGGTGACCAAGTCCGGCGACAAAGTGGCTAAATACTTCGGTATTTCCAAATATACCCTTTATTCTTATATCGACGCAAACAAAGACGGAGACAAATAAATCAGGAGGAAAAGAAAACATGATCGATCTGACCATCAACAAGACCGGCCTGGAGCACAATATCCAGAAGGCTAAGGAGAACCACATCATTATCCCCACCATCGCCCAGATGCAGAACCCCGACCTGATCCCCGAGAAGATCAAGGCCAAGCTCAGCCACACCGGCCTGTGGGACGTGGACCCCGTGAACCTGTTCCGTATCTCCTGGCACAACGAGGCCAAGGAGCAGGGCGGCCTGTTCCAGGCGGTGCCCAACTATGTGGAGATCCCCAGCAAGCTCTCCGGCGTGCCCTGCCGCATCATCGCCATGTCCGGCAAGTGGTTCCCCACGGGCTGCCATAAGGTCGGCGCTTCCTTCGGCTGCCTGGCTCCGCGTCTTGTGACCGGCCAGTTCGACGCCACCTATCATCATGCTGTATGGCCCTCCACCGGCAACTACTGCCGCGGCGGCGCCTTCAACTCCAAGCTGCTGGCCTGCGAGTCCGTGGCTATCCTGCCCCAGGATATGTCCAAGGAGCGCTTCGACTGGCTGAAGTCCATCGCCGGTCAGATCATTGCCACCCCCGGCTGCGAGTCCAACGTCAAGGAGATCTTCGACAAGACCTGGGAGCTGAAGAAGGATCCCACCATGATGATCTTCAACCAGTTCGCCGAGATGGGCAATCCCCTGTGGCACTACAACGTCACCGGCTACGCCCTGGCCGAGCTGTTCGAGGCCGTGAAGAAGCCCGGCCAGAACTTCGCCGGCGCCTGCTTCACCTCCGGCTCCGCCGGCACCATGTCCGCCGGTGACCTGCTGAAGGAGCGCTATCCCCACCTGAAGCTGGCCGTGGGCGAGGCGCTGCAGTGCCCCACCATTCTGGACAACGGCTTCGGCGGCCACCGCATCGAGGGCATCGGCGACAAGCACATCCCCTGGATCCACAACGTGAAGAACACCGACATGGCCATCGCCATCGACGATGAGGATTCCCAGCGCCTGCTGCGCCTGTTCAACACCGCCGACGGCAAGGCCTACATGAAGAACGAGCTGGGCATGAGCGACGAGGAGATCGAGAAGATGTCCTGGCTGGGCATTTCCGGCATCGCCAACGTCCTGTGCTGCATCAAGATGGCCAAGTACTATGAGCTCACCGAGAACGACGTGGTGGGCACCGTCCTCACCGACTCCGCCGCCATGTATCAGTCCCGGGTGGACGAGCTGAACCAGCTCCACGGCGCTTACAGCGCCCACGAGGCTGCCATGGACCACGCCCGTCATATGCTGGACCTGAAGACCGACAGCATGCTGGAGCTGACCTATACCGAGCGCAAGCGGGTCCACAACCTGAAGTATTACACCTGGGTGGAGCAGCAGGGCATGACCGTGGAGGACCTGAACGCCCAGTGGTACGACACCAAGGGCACCTGGGATGTGGTCCACGCCCAGGCCAAGGAGTTGGACGAGCTGATCAACGAGTTCAACGAGGCCACCGGCCTGCTGAAGGCTCTGTAAAAAATCGCTTTCCGATAACGCCTCAGGGCGGGGCTTTGCCCCGCCCTGATTTTTATTCCATGCACCAACCGCAATCCCGCCCGGTGGGCGGAGGACGAATGTTTCATTTCGCCGGGGATCCATCCACCTGCGTCAGGATGATCTCCTCCGCCTCCTGCATTCCCGAAATCAATGCATCTCTTGCGGCCCCGTAATTCTGCTGCTCCAATGCATCGATGGCGTCCGCCACCCGGGCGCACAGGGCGGTGTAATAGGCCGGGAACTCCTGCTGCATATTTTCCGACATTTGAATATCCTCCTTGCATTATATTTTGTGCTACATATATAATGCATGATTTCGCGGCAAAATGCAATACCATATGTATGACAAATGTATTGCGAGGTGCTTGCGATGAAATTCAAAATCCCCAAAACACCGTCATCCACCAATAAAAGCATTCGTTTTCCCAATGATTTGATCGAACAGGTGGAGGATGCCATCCGTGGACAGGATTGCACTTTTTCCGCCTTCGTGGTGGAGGCGGTGCGGGTGGCGTTGGAAAATTTGCAGGATGACGAAGATTAAAATTATTTTGTAAATGAGGTAAACACCATGAAAAACGTGAAATACGGCAAGTGCGTCCGCTGCGGCCGGACGTATGAGGCCAAGCCCGACCTGACCAACTGCGAATGCGGCGGCATTCTGGACATCGTGTACGACTATGACTACATCAAGACCGTTCTGACCAAAGAGAAGTTGGCCAAGCGGGAAAACCGCTCCATGTGGCGATATCGCGAGCTGCTGCCGGTGGAGGAGACCACCCCCGACACCCCCCTGCGGGTGGGCTGGAGCCCCCTGTATGAGGAGCCGAAGCTGGCGGAGCTGCTGGGCATCAGGAAGCTGTGGGTGAAGGACGACGGCCAGAACCCCACCGCCAGCCTGAAGGACCGGGCCAGCGCCATGGCCGTGGCCAAGGCTTATGAGGCCGGTGCCAAGACCATCGCCTGCTCCTCCACCGGCAACGCCGCCTCCTCCCTGGCGGGCAATGCCGCCGCCGCGGGCTTCAAGACCTATATTTTCGTTCCCGAGCGGGCCCCCAAGGGCAAGGTGGCCCAGCTGATGATCTTCGGCGCCAATGTCATCTCCGTCAAGGGCAACTATGAGGAGACCTTCAAGATGTCCGCCGAGGCCATTGAAAAATGGGGCTGGTACAACCGCAACGCGGCCATCAACCCGTATCTGTCCGAGGGCAAGAAGACCGTGGCCCTGGAGATCGCCGAGCAGCTGAACTGGGAGATGCCCGACTATCTGGCCATCTCCGTGGGCGACGGCTGCACCATCGCCGGTGTGTGGAAGGGCTTCAAGGATCTGTATGCCATCGGCTTCATCGACAAGCTGCCCCGTCTGATCTCCGCCCAGTCCTACGGCTGCTATCCCATCAACCGGGCCATCCAGGAGAACAAGCCCTGGGAGCCGATGGAGGAGAACACCATCGCCGACTCCATCTCCGTGGGCGTGCCCCGGAACGCCGACAAGGCCCTGGCCGCCATCCGGGAGTCCAACGGCCTGGCCGTCTGCGTCACCGATGAGGAGATTCTGGCGGCGCAGCGGCTGCTGGGCCGTACCTGCGGCGTGTTCGGCGAGCCTGCCGGGGTCACCGGCGCCGCTGCCCTGAAGAAGGCCTGCGAGCAGGGCCTCATCGAAAAGGACGCCACCGTGGTGTCCGTGGTTACCGGCAACGGCCTGAAGGACGTGGCCAACGCCATCAAGTCCGCCGGCGAGCCCATCAACATCAAACCCGACCTCGACCTCATGGTTGAAGAATTCGCCAAGAGAGGCGTCACGGTCGAATAAGCCCAATGCAAAACGAACCCCCGGACTGCTGTCCGGGGGTGTTCTTTTTGTCCGGCGGTTTATTCCGCGTTTCCGTCGATGTGCCGTTGGATGCGGTTGATGATCATTTCGAGGGCGATCAGGTTCTTGCCGCCCTCCGGGACGATCAGGTTCGCGTTTTTCTTGCTCGGCTCGACATAGAGCTCGTGCATGGGCTTGACGGTGGTCAGATACTGGTCAATGACGGAATCGATGCTGCGGCCGCGCTTTTTGACATCGCGGCGGATGCGGCGGCACAGGCGCACGTCGGCGTCGGCGTCGACGAAGATGCGGATGTTCATCTCATCGCACAGCGTCTTGTCGACGAAAATCATGATGCCCTCGACGACAATGACCCTGCGCGGCTCGACGTGCAGCACCTCGTCGGCGCGGTTGTGGATGGTGTAGTCATACGTTGGGCAGTCGATGGCCTGGCCGTTTTTGAGCATACGCAGATGCTCGATCATCATATCGGTGTCGAACGCGTCCGGGCAGTCGTAATTGAGGTGGGTCCGCTCCTCATAGCTCATCTCGTCGTGCCGCTTGTAATAGTTGTCGTGGCTGAGGACGCTGATATTGTCGCCGAAGCGGTTCATCAGCGCCTTGACGAGCGTGGTTTTTCCGCTGCCGGTCCCGCCGGCAACACCGATGACGATCACATCTGACATATCTCTGTCTCTCCTCTTTTTACTTTACGATCCCGTAGATCAGCGGCTGCGCCTCCGGCGCGTCGGTTCCCCAGCGGATGGCTTCCAAAAAGACGCGCTCCGCGTCGGCAAGCGTCTCCGGCCGGTTCGTGTGCAGCACGGCCAGCGTCTGGCCCTGCTCGACCTTCGCGCCGGTCTTTTCCTTCAGGACAATGCCGGCGGCGAAGTCAATGGTGTCGTCCTTCGTCTTGCGGCCCGCGCCGAGAATGGCGGAGCTTTCGCCGATCTTCTGCGCGTCCATATGGTGGATATAGCCCGCCTGCGGCGCTTTCAGCTCATACTGCACCGCTGCCTGCGGCAGCAGGCTCACATCGTCCAGCACCCGCGCATCGCCG